>Ga0207816_1000062_pt1 | contig 29718 bp, 26 predicted proteins | sample LuqExpMetageno10_FD_187768 | JGI IMG/M metagenome (GOLD analysis project Ga0207816, IMG submission 187768) | Tropical forest soil microbial communities from Luquillo Experimental Forest, Puerto Rico - Sample 10 (SPAdes) | ecosystem: Environmental > Terrestrial > Soil > Tropical forest ... | reverse complement strand
GCTTTGACCAGCGTGAGTCCAAGGCCTGTCCCGCCAGTCTCGCCATTACGGGAACTCTCCAGCCGGACGAAAGGTTCGAAGACACGCTGGCGATCTTCGGCTGGAATGCCTAGGCCGCGATCTTCCACCCAGACTTCGTAATAGCCCGGGACATCCTTCAAGGAGACTTCGGCGCCCTGGCCATAGCTGACGGCGTTCTCCGCCAGATTGCGAACGGCCCTGCGGATCTCGTTGGCCCTGCAGGACAAGGGGGCCGCGTTGTGGCCCTCCCACGTCACCGGTTCACCCAGATCATCAAGATCGGCGCAAATGCTTTCAACCAAGGCGGCAAGGTCGATCTGGCGCCGGGATTCACCGCCGGTGCCCTTGGCTGCGGACAAGACCGCTTCGGTCAGTTCTTGAAGCTCATCCAGATTTCGTTGCAGGCGATCGCGCAAGTCAGAGTCTTCGACAAATTCGATGTTGATGCGCATCGCCGTGATTGGGGTGCGCAGATCATGGCCGACCGCCGATAGCAGGTGCCGCTGGCTGGCCAATGTCCGGGTGACCTGATCGGTCATGGCGTTGAAGGCTTCGGCAGCCCGGCGCACGTCATCAGGTCCTACTTCCGGCACCCGCGGTGGAGGCTCGCCTCGGGCCACAATATCCGCTGCGTCGGCAAGCTTGGACAAAGGCCGCGCGACCTTGCGGGCCAGATAAACGCCGGCAGCGGAGGCAATCACGGTTGCCAGGATCGCAGCCAGGATCATTTCGGCGGGCCAAGGCGGACCTGGGGGACGAATAAAAGTAACGATCAACGCAGTCCCGCGAACCACCGGAACCGTCATTTCTACCGAAGGCATGGGGGGAGGCGGTGGATGGTGATCTCCATCGCCGAGAAAGATGCGGAAATGCACCTCGACCGGCTGGCCAGCCGTCCTTTGTGGCAATACCGCCCGAAGACGGGCTGCCAGTTTACTCTCCTCTGCTGACATGGGTTCGGGGGTACGTTTGTCGGTAGAGATGCGGTAACGCCAGAACTTGCCTTCCATGGCTTCGGCAGCGGCAACGCGCGCTTTGGGCGGGATGGTTGCCATCAAGGTGGCTACCGATGTGGTGCGATCGATCATCCGCTCGGTGATCTGGGCTTCATTCTGCCTCTCGCTACCGAGCTCGAACCACAATGCAACGGCGGCATTGGAAACAACAATCGCCAGCGCCGTTACGACAATGAGCTGAACGCCGAGCGTGCGCGGCCACAGCCTCATTCCGTCACCGGATCGACCGCAAAGATATAGCCGCCGCCCCAGACCGTCTTGATGTAGCGCGGGTTTTTGGGGTCCGGTTCGATCTTCTTGCGCAAGCGGCTGACGTGGTTGTCGATGGACCGGTCAAAGAGATCGGCATCCCGGCCTTTGGTCAGGTCCAGAAGCTGGTTGCGCGACAAGGCAATCTTGGGCCGGTCGAGCAGGGCCGATAGCAGGCGGAACTCTCCGCTCGACAAAGGCATAGCGACCCCATCCGTGCCGATCAGCTCGCGTTGCCCGGTGTCCAAGGTCCAATCGCCGAATTTGATACGGGCGGCCGAAGGCGGTTTCTGCCGGGGTGGCAAGGCTTGGGTGCGGCGCAGAACGGCCGCGACGCGGGCAATCAGCTCACGCGGCGAGAACGGCTTTGGGATGTAATCGTCGGCTCCCATCTCCAGCCCAATGATGCGATCGACTTCTTCACCGCGGGCCGTGAGCAGGATGACCGGCGTTTGCGAAGTTTCGCGAATGAAACGGCAAAGGCTGAGGCCATCTTCTCCAGGCATCATGATGTCGAGCACCACCAGATCGATTCCAGATGCCTTCAACACTTTGCGGGCCGCCACAGCATCGGCCGCTGTGGTGGAGCGATAGCCGTTTTCGCGCAAGTAGCGGGCAAGCGGCTCGCGGATATCGCGCGCATCTTCGACCACAAGGATATGGGGTTTTGAGTCGTCCTTGCTCATAATGGACAAGTCTAGCATGTCTTATTGTCCGGCAAGCGCATGTGGCTCGCAAACGCACAATTGTGACGAAGTTTGTCGGCGGCCAAATCCACCGTCTAGTTGCGAAGATAGTTTTTTGTTCTGGGAAAGTTCTGAGACTACCTTGGCGCGAAACTCGTAGTCGCAACATCTACGGGGGTAGCCATGAAGATGAAACTGGCCATAGCCTTATTGTTGAGTTGCGTTCTGAGTATCAGTGCAAGCGCACAATCCACCGGGCAAACAGGAGAGGGCAGCCCCATGCAGGGGCTTGAGCGGACGAGCGAGCGCAGCGCCGAGCGTTTACAGCGGCAATTTGATTTCAACAAAGATGGTCGCGTCACCAGGGCTGAGATGAATAGTATTCTGGGGGCCCGTTTCGTAGCTTTCACGCATCACGCACCAACTATGAGTCTCGAACAATTCATTGCGGCCCGGGCCAGCGAATTCCGACCGGCAAACGAAGCCATGTTTCATCGTCTGGATTGGAATGGTGATGGCAAGCTGACTTTGGCCGAATATGCCGCTCCTCAACACATTCGCTTTGTTGAACTCGATCGTGCCGGTGTGGGCTATGTGTTTTGCGGGATTGCGGATCCCTTGGCCCGCAATGGCCGGGCGGGACTCGCCGGATTCTGCCGGGAAAATGATCTCGATATGGATGGCCGGGTGACACGCGCCGAGCTGGATCAGGCAATTTCGAAGCGTTTTGCGGCAAGTGCTGGTCGGTCACAAAGCATGGTGCTGGCGCAATTCATCACCTCAGAAGAACAACGATATCTGCCAGTCAATGTCCGCGTTTTCCGGCGTCTTGATGTTGACGGTGATGGCTTGCTCACCATCCGGGAATATGCCGCTGCCGAAACGGCGCTTTTTGCCAAACTCGACAAGAACGGTAACGGCGTAATTGAGCCGAATGAACTCCATCCGCACCAAACCAGAGTGGCGCGCAACGAACGGTTGGCCTACTGAGACAAATGGCGGGGAAGAGTGTCTTGCCCGCCAAAGGCCTTATCGGCGTCGCCAATTGCGATCACCGTAACATTGCCCGCTTCCGAGCTGTTTGTGCGCTTGCTGGATGCGCAACAAAACCACGGATTTGCATGAATTCCGCCAGTTTCTGACGTGGGTGGAGTTTCAATTTGAAATTGAAATTCCATGTACGTTATGCGACAGTTTGGCTTCACTCTGTAATGAAGTGGTGTTAACCTTATTTCTACCACCATGAGTACGGGGACGGGGATGGAAACAACGCTAACGGCTTCGCCAACGAGCGAAGCCACACAAGAAGTTGTCGGCCAAATCAAATGGTTCGACCTTGCAAAGGGATATGGTTTCATTAAGCCGAGCAGCGGAGCTGAAGGCGACATTCTCCTGCATCAAACCTGCGTTCGGCAGTCTGGGTTTAAGGCCGCCTATGAGGGGGCTCGGGTTGTCTGCGAGGCCGTCCAAGGGCCAAAAGGACTGCAAGCTCGCCGCTTGATTTCACTCGATAATTCGACGGCTCCGGTTGCGGACCTTACCTCTCCGCGCGGGGCCCGCTACACTGCGGAGCCGCGTGGACCAGCATTTGATGCTACCGTAAAATGGTTCAATCGGGGCAAGGGTTACGGCTTTGTCTCGCGCGGACCAGATACGCCAGATGTTTTCGTGCATATGGAAACGCTCCGCCGAAGCGGGATCCGGGAGTTGCGGCAAGGACAACGGGTACGGGTTCGCGCAGGTGATGGTCCAAAAGGCGAATTGGCTGCGGAAATTACAATCTTGGACTCCTGAAGCGGCGCAATTTGGCGTATGTCGGCCTCGTAGAAGATGAGGCTGGTTTATGAACTTGCGTGCGCTATTGGCGGGGTCCGTCGCTCTATTTCTTTTGTCAGCCTGCTCGCCAGGGCAGGAGCGGCCGCAAACTGGGCTGCCAAGAGAGAGCATCGCGATTGTTACCCCACATGGACCGGTTACTTTTGACGTCGACATGGCAGTCACCGATGCGGCGCGCCAAAAAGGCCTGATGTTCCGTACCGAGCTTGGCAAGAACGAAGGTATGCTCTTTGACTTTGGCAAGGAGGACTTCCGGGCTTTCTGGATGAAGAACACGGTGATCTCGTTGGACATGATCTTCATCAAGGCTGATGGCACCATCTCCACCATTTCTGAAAACACGATCCCTTATTCAGAAGCGCCTGTGCCTTCGACAGAGCCAGTGCGGGCGGTTCTGGAAATAAAGGGAGGTGAGGCGCGCGCCCAAGGAATCGAGCCTGGCGAGAAAGTCCAGGCTAAGATCTTCGGAAACGTCCCCTGAAGCTGCAAAGAACGGTCTACAAAAGAGTTTCTGCGTCTTCAGAGGGTTGCAGGAGGCCCCCGCTTTCGTGTACGGCGTTATCAGCCAAGACGGGGCGTAGCGCAGTCTGGTAGCGCATCTGCTTTGGGAGCAGAGGGTCGCGTGTTCGAATCACGCCGCCCCGACCAGCCTTCGTCGCTGGACTGATTGGTGGATCTGCCGCAAGGCAGACGGGTTGAGGATTTAGGAGGCTCACTTGCGCGCGCGCATCTATCAGCCGACCAGGAACGCAATGCAGTCGGGTAAGGCCCGCACCAAGGCTTGGGTGCTGGAGTTTGAGCCTGCCAGCCCGCGCCGGATTGACCCCTTGATGGGATGGACCAGCTCTTCTGACATGTTGAGCCAAGTCCAACTCGAATTCGACAGCAAGGAAGAAGCCACCGCTTACGCCAATAAGCACAGCATTCCTTTCGATTTGTTCGAGCCGCATCGGCCGACACCCAAGCCCAAGGCATACGCCGACAATTTTCGTTATGATAGGAAAGTGCCCTGGTCGCATTGACTGTCGCACAGGCCAATCCGGCCCCGTAGCTCAACTGGATAGAGCAGCTGCCTTCTAAGCCGCAGGTTGCGTGTTCGAGTCACGCCGGGGTCGCCAGCCTGTAAGTGACAGGGTCAGACAATTTGCCGCCCGTTGACCTTGGCCGCCAAGGCGGTAAAAGCCGCGCCGGGATTCCTCCCATTACAGACAGGTCATGAATATCGTCGGCGGGAAATGGTCCAATTGGTCGGGCAATGTGCGCTTCCGGCCGCGCGCGGTGATCGAACCTGCGGATGAGGTTGATCTGGCCGTTGCCGTGCGCAAAGCGGAAGGCCATGTCCGTTTTCCCGGAAATGGTCATTCCTTTGCCCCCTTAAATCAGACCGATGGGACATTGATTGATCTGTCGGCGTTCTCGGGCTTGAAGGGTTTCGACCCTGAGCGCGAAGTCGCCTCCATCTCCGCCGCAACGCCCTTATGGGGGCTCGGCTCTCTGCTGCATCCGCTGGGTTATGCGTTAAAGAACATGGCCGACATCGACCGCCAGACGCTCGGTGGGGCTGTGGCGACGGGCACGCATGGCACTGGGCGCGCGCTTGGCAGTTTGTCCGCCGAGGTGGCGAGTTTTCGTCTGTTGCTAACCACGGGTGAGGTCATTCACTGCTCGCCAGAAGAGAATGCCGACATCTATGCAGCAGGACGGCTTTCGCTTGGGCTTCTAGGGGTCATGACTGAAATCGATATGAAGGTCCGGCCGATCTACAAGCTGCAACGCAAATACTTCTTGCATCCGGTCGAGGAACTCTTTCGCCAGCTTGATGGACTGGTGGATGCCAACCGGAATTTTTCCTTCTTTTGGTTTCCGCATAGTGATGTCGTGGTCTGCCGTTCGTTGAATGAAACCGAATGCCACGCTCCAATCCGCCATAGCGCCCGCACGCTTTTCGTCCGTGGTGAACGGCGCAGAGCGGATGAATACGTTTTCGCAGGACTGGCTGAAGCCATGCGTTATGTACCAGGCCTGATGAAGCCGACGCAAAAGTTCTTCTCCACCTTTATGTCCAAGCGGCAGAAAGTGCGTTGGAGTCACGAGGTCTATCCCTCGGCCCGCACGGTCCGCTACACGGCGATGGAATACGCCGTGCCCTATGAAAACGGCGGAGATGTCGTTCAGGAGTTGAGCGCTGCGATTCGAAAGTCAAAGATCACGACGGCTTTCCCGCTCGTTTTCCGTACGGTTGCGGCCGACGATATCTGGCTCAGCCCTTTTTACGGCCGCGACAGCGCCACGATCACGGTCCACCAATACGCAAAAATGGATTCAGAAAAGCTGTTCGATCTGTGCGAAGCTATTTTCCGTAATCACGGAGGCAGGCCGCATTGGGCAAAACTCCATACGGCCACGCGCGAAGAGCTGACAGCGCTTTATCCCAAATATGAAGAGTTTTGCGCTCTGCGGCGCAAACTCGATCTTCAGGGAAAGTTTCTCAACGAGCATCTCAGCCCGTTGTTCGCTTAGGCGTCGTTGCCGAGCTTGCGATAGAAACAGGTCGGGGCACCGGTGTGGCAGGCGGGGCCCATCTGATCGACGCGCATGAGAAGTGTATCCCCATCGCAATCGACGAAGGCTTCCACCAAACGCTGAACGTGACCGGAGGTCTCGCCCTTGCGCCATACCGCCTTGCGCGAACGCGACCAGTAGGTGACGTGGCCGGTTGCCAGCGTTTCTTCCAGCGTGTGCCGTGTCATCCAAGCCATCATCAGAACTTCGCCGGTCAGACAGCTCTGTGCAATCACAGGGACCAAACCGTCTTGATTGAATTTCACGGCATTGATGAATGCTTGGCGTGAGATCACGTCCGTCATGCGACCTCCATTTGAGCAAAACCGTTTTCAAGATCAGCGATGAGATCCTCTGGGTTCTCAAGACCTGCATGGATACGGATAAGCGGGCCGTCCGCTTCGAATTTGCGGGCCGTGCGCACGTAATGGGCCGGTATGATGAGGCTTTCGTAACCGCCCCAGGAGTAACCGAGGCCGAAATACTCCAGCACATCCATGAAAGCGGCAAGTTTGGGTTCACTCACCGGTTTCAGCACAACGCCGAACAGTCCGCAGGCCCCGGTGAAATCGCGTTTCCACAATGCGTGACCCGGATCGTTTTCTAAAGCGGGGTGCAGCACACGCACCACCTCTGGACGTTGCTCCAGCCATCGCGCCAGCACCAAACCGTTGCCCCAATGGCGGGCGAGACGGACGGGCAGGGTTCTTAACCCTCTGAGTGCCAGGAAGCAGTCATCAGGGCTGGCGAAGAGGCCGAGGTCGCGGACGTAGGTTTCTAGCCGCTTGGCATAGGCTTCTGACGTGCTGATCGTGCCCATCATGACATCGGAATGGCCGCCAATGTATTTGGTTGCCGCCTGGATCGAGAGATCGACGCCACGCAAAAGTGCCGGGAAATAAACAGGCGTAGCCCAGGTGTTATCCATCAACACCGCAGCGCCGTGCCGGTGTGCGACCTCGGCAATGGCGGGAATATCCGAAACCTCAAAGGTGAGCGAGCCAGGGCTTTCGCAGAAAACAGCACTGGTGTTCGGCTGGAATAGCGATTCAATTCCAGCGCCGATCAAAGGGTCGAAATAGGTCGTTTCCACGCCAAGCCGCTTGAGAGCGCTATTGCAGAAGCGGCGTGTCGGTCCATAGACGTTATCGGTGACCAGGATGTGGTCGCCCGCCGAGACGATGGCAAGGATCGCTGTGGTGATGGCGTTAAGACCGGAGGGAACGCTGACCGTGCGGGCCGCGCCTTCCAACTCCGCTACGGCGCGCTCGAAACTCTCCGTGGTCGGAGTGCCGATCCGGCCGTAGGAATAGCGCGCCTTATCCTCTGCCTTTAGTGAGGCGTAGCTCTCGTGGAGAATGGTCGAGGTGCGATAGACGGGTGTGTTGACCGTGCCGAAATGTTCGGCGCTCATCCGTCCTGCGGAGACGGCAATGGTCTCAGGCTTGGCCTTTTTGGTCACGGCTGCCGCTCAAAAAACGCTTCGAACGGCAGCCGTAACCCCGATTAGGCCTTTAGGCAAGCATCAGTGAATGCCGTGCATGCCTTTCTTGAGCAGAGGCCAAAGCAGCACGGCAACGCCGCCACAAATGATGCCGGCAATACCAATGGTCTGGAACACACCCATATAGGTTTCCAGCGAGACTTGCGGGTTCAGCACCTTGCCGCCCACCGTTTCGGTGGAGGCCAGCTGGGCGACGATACCGCCGACATACTGGGCCACGGCCGAGGCCATCAGCCAGACGCCGAACATCATGCCGACCAGCTTGGGGATCGACAGTTTCGAGACCGCTGACAGTCCGACCGGCGAGAGCAAAAGTTCGCCCATCGAATGCAGGTAATAGGCGAAGATCAGCCAGAACAGCGGCACGCGGAAGTCGGGGCCGTGGAAACGGGCGCCGAACACCAGCACCAGGAAGCCGAGGCCGACCAGGATCAGGCCGAAAGCGAATTTCAGCGGTGCAGATGGTTCGATGCCGCGCTTGGCGAGGAAATTCCACAAGAGGGTGAACAGCGGGGCAAAAGCCACGATGAAGAAGGGATTGAAGATTTGCACCTGACCAGCGGGCATGGTGTAGCCCCAGATCGCCGGAATGGTGATCTTCCAGAAATGAAGGTCGTGGTCGAAGACGCGGAACGGCGCGAAGATCACTAGGTCCGTATTGCGGTCGGCATAGAGCGTCAGCGAGGAACCGGCCTGTTCGAATAGGGTGAAGAAGACTACCGAGAAGCAGGTCAGAACGCAGGCCACGATCATGCGGTCGCGGTCTTCCTTTGGCAGGGTGAAGGCGCTCCATACCGGAATACCGATGATGGCGGCGAAGAACACGACGAACATCACCTGGCCCAATATCGGTTGAGAAGCGAGGAAGCCGATGATGCCTTCCGCCGCCACTTCATGGGCGATTTCCGCCGTGGTCATGGTGTTGTTGAGCAGGAACCACACCACCGGAACGGCGCAGAGCGTGCCGATGTAGAACAGCAGGTCGACCTTTTTTGCCCCCCCAGGCGGGTTGCCGTAATTGGTCAGGCGGTCACCGGAGAACTGGAAGCGAGCCCAAGCAAAGCACATGCCGATGGCGGCGAGCACGAAACCCCAGCGGTAACCGAACCAGATGACGAATAAGGGCACCAAAAATTGCGAGATGATCGAGCCCAGATTGATGCCCATATAGAAGATCGAATAGGCGGAATCGCGGTTGCGGTCATTGCGGTTGTAAAGCGTGCCCAGGATAGTGGTGATGTTAGGCTTGAAATAGCCGTTGCCGACGATCACCAGTGCCAGCGAGCCGAAGAACAGAAGAACGTTGAGCGGATTGCGTTCGCCATCGAATTTGAAATGGCCGTCCTGAACAACGGCCGGAATGTCGCCTTTGGCGCCGTCAATGCTAATCGATTTGTCTTCATTACCGGTGATCTTGTAGCGTGCGCCGTTAGCTACCAGGTACTGGGCATTGTTGTCGCCCTGTTTGACCACTTGAACATCGTAACGATGGCCATCGATGGTCACAAATGGTTTGGCTGCATCGCCACCGGTTAAGGCGAGCATCATGTAGCCGATCGACATCAAAATGGCGCCGGTCTTCACCGCCCTTTTGGGGCCGATAAACTGATCGGCGACAAAACCGCCGATTAGTGGGGTCAGGTAGACGAGCGAGGCAAAGGCGCCATAAAGGCCGTTGGCGACATGGTCGGAAAAGACGAAGTGCTCCACCATGTAGAGCACCAAGACGGCGCGCATGCCGTAATAGCCGAACCGCTCCCACATCTCGGTGGTAAACAACAAGGAAAGTAGACGTGGGTGACCGAACCAGAGCTTTTCTTGCGCTCCGGTCTGGTTAAGAGACGCGGTATTGTTCATCAGAACCCCTCAGATCGGGCGCCGCTTGTGTTGCCGTCAAGGGCGGGCGCCGTGATGCTTTTGGGCGGGGAGTGTTGCGGTAAAACCGGTGTCAAAGCAACTCGATGCGACGATCTTCCCGGGAATAGGCTGTGAACCCCATGCGCTGGTAAAGCGGCAAGGCGCGCGGGTGGTCGAGGGTGCAGGTGTTAACCAAGAGGGTCGAGATCGGTTTCATCCAGGCGTTCTGCACGGCGTGATAGAGAAAAAAGGCGCCAAGCTTGCGGCCAATGAATTCTGGCAACAACCCGAAATAGGCGAGCAACCCGGTCGGGCTGTCCTTGAAATCAAGCTCGGCTATTCCGGCCGGACAGCCATCCACATAAAGAACGTAGAGATCGAGGGTCGGGCTCTGCAGCAGGGCAGCTAGGCTGGCATCGTCCATACGCCGGCGATCGACCCAGTAATAGGGTTCGCCCACGGTATTGTAGAGATAGCGATAGAAGTGAACCGGCGGGTTTTCCGCACGCAGGATCGCCACTTTTCCGGTTGGATGGGGAGGCGGAAGTAGCGAGGGTTTTGCCTTCATTTCCAGGAAGGTGACTGTCATCGGCATATAGCGTTTGGTGCGAGAGCCAGCCATCGCTTTTGTCCTATCAAGCCCCAGTCTCGACCGGGGCTTCCGGCCGGGCGCCCCATTCGGCCCAGGAGCCGTCATAGAGCGAAACTTGCTGCGCGCCCGCCACCTTCAACGCCAGCGTGGCAATCGCGGCCGTTACGCCTGAGCCGCAGCTTGTCACAATTGGCCGGTCGAGGGCGATACCTTTCGACGTGAACAGCATCTCCAACTCGTTTACCGGTTTAAGCAGGCCCTCTGGGGTGGTGAACTCGGCATAGTGAATATTGATGGCTCCCGGCATATGGCCTCCGCGCACGCCTGGGCGCGGCTCCGGTTCACGGGCAAAAAAACGCGGCGCGCCACGGGCATCGATGATCTGGGCCGAGCCGGATTTCACGATCTCCATCATCTGCTCGAAACTGGTCACGAGGGATGGCTTGGGACGCGCTATGAACTGCGTGCTGGTTTTCGGGGTGGGACGATCCGTCACCGGATAATCCACCCTCTGCCATGCCGGAAAACCGCCGTCGAGAATGCGAACCTTGTCGTGTCCCATCGCCAGAAAGGTCCACCACACCCGTGGTGCCGAAAATAGCCCAGCCATGTCATAGACCAGGACGGTGTTGTTGTTGTCGATGCCGAGATCACTCACGATCTGTTCGAATTTTGCCGGCGCAGGCAGCATGTGCGGCCAAGGGCTGGTTTCGTCCGAAACGGCATCGATATCGAAGAATTGTGCGCCTGGAATATGCGACTGCGCGAACTCTGTTTTTGAATCGCGCCCTGCTTGCGGCAAATACCAAGATGCGTCCAGTACCTTGACTTTAGGATCGGCACGCCGTTCAGCGAGCCACAGCGGAGCGACAAGCGGGTTCTGCATGGGCCATTCCTTCATTCAAAAGGCACCGCGATGGGGTGGCGCTTTTCGCTCAACCACAGCGGGACAGGAAGGTTTTTGCTGCGGAGGAAATCGGGATTGAAGAGTTTGCTTTGATAACGGGTGCCGTAGTCGCACAACACAGTCACAATTGTATGTCCCGGGCCCATCTCTTTTGCCATCCGGATCGCGCCAGCAACATTGATTCCCGTCGAGCCGCCGAGACAAAGCCCTTCGTGTTGCAGCAGGTCGAAAACGATTGGCAGCATTTCCTCATCCGTGATCTCGTAGGCATCATCAATCGGCGCGCCCTCCAGATTGGCGGTGACGCGGTTTTGTCCAATGCCTTCGGTGATTGATGATCCGTGGGCCTTTAGTTCACCACTCTTGATCCAGGAATAGACCGCAGCCCCCATCGGATCGGCGGCGGCTATGCGGATGGTGGGATTCTTCTCCTTCAACGCGATGGCGGTTCCAGCGAGGGTTCCGCCGGTCCCCACAGCGGCAACAAAGCCATCGATACGGCCACCTGTTTGAGCCCAAATCTCGGGGCCGGTGGTTTCAACATGGGCTTGGCGATTGGCGGTGTTGTCGAACTGATTTGCCCAAATTGCGCCGGCAGCTTCGGTCTTGGCGAGTTCTTCGGCGAGACGTCCCGAGATTTTCACATAGTTGTTGGGATCACGATACGGCACTGCAGGCACTTCGATCAGTTCAGCGCCCAAGAGGCGCAGCGCATCCTTCTTCTCAACCGATTGAGTTTCGGGAATGACGATCACGGTGCGAAAACCGAGCACATTGGCAACGACGCAAAGGCCGATGCCGGTATTGCCGGCCGTACCCTCCACGATCACTCCGCCAGGCTTAAGTTGCCCCTTAGCGATCGCATCCTTGACAATGAACAACGCCGCCCGGTCCTTCACCGATTGACCGGGATTCATGAATTCAGCCTTCCCCAGAATTTCACAGCCCGTCAGTTCCGACGCTCGGCGCAGACGAATGAGGGGTGTATTGCCGATCGCGGCAAGGGCGTCAGGCTTGAATTCCATGGAGACCCGCATCTGAAAAAAAGCAGTGAAACGTAATGGTCCCTCGGGGACCGGGCAAGATCGCGCGGAAACCGAACAATTCCCTGACTTGGCTGTGGGATTCGCAGCTTGATCTTACCTATTTTTCAGCTGGCGGTCAGGCTGGTGAAAAGCTGGTGGCTTATGTCTTGGTTCGCGCAAGCGATAAGGAACAAACCCGATGAAGACTGTCCTTCTGACAGCCGTTGCGGCAGCCGGTCTGACCGGGCTGGCGTTGGCGGCAGCCCCAGCCATCCACGAAATGACAGTGGCTATTCCCGGCGGTGGTGAAGCCCATATCCGCTATACCGGCGATACGCCGCCAAAGGTGAATTTTGTGCACAGCTCCGAGGCAATGCCAGTTGGCTTTTTCGCGCCATCGTTTTTCGATGAGATGGAGCGGATTTCGGCGGTGATGGATCGCCAGATAACAACTATGATCTATCAGGCGCGATTGATGCAGCAGCAGGCCGAAGCCTCACTTGGCGGCTCTCCTCTGCGTTCGGCAGAGTTTCACGGTATGCCTGCCGGTTCGAGCTACTCTTTCGTCTCGACCATGTCCGGCAATGGCGTTTGCATGAAGTCGATGCAGATCACATCAAGCGGAAGTGGTGAGCCGAAAGTCGTTTCCCACACTTCGGGTAATTGCGGCGCGCAGTCGAACACCGCTGCGCCAACACAGGCAAAAGCGGCGCCTGTACCGCAGAGCAGTCCGCTGCAGACAATTTCTTTCAAGCCGGAAGCGCCAGCTCAAAAGCGGCGCGGCATTTAGCTGTCTGGAATAATTGGTCACCCTTCGCGTCAGAACCGGCCAGCCGCCAGGGCGATTCCCTTACGCAGCCCAAGCGGTTTCTGGCCGTATGCAGCGCAAACAAGTCTCAACTGCGCGCGCCTTGCGAATAATATGCAAATATTCATGACCTCACGGTTGGGGTAGCTGCTTGTATGAATCGCGATTCCGCAATGGCAGCGTCCAAAACTGAAAACGAATACCACAAAATGCTGTTATGTCTTTGATGGCGCGAAATTTTGTCGAGCTGAACCGGATCGATCTAACATCCTGCCGCGTATTTCCATCCTAGCGTCATGCAACACCACGAAATGGGGAGCGCGCGAGTCACCTTCAATGCGGCAAGCTGTCCAGGGACGGGCAGTTTAAACTCTTACCCAGGAGCTCGGACGTTCATACCGCTTACCCGAAATGCGGGTAATACGGTTTGATACCACAGCATCATATTTGTAGATCGGTTCCGAGGGGGCAATGAAGGGAGGAGCAAATAACCCAAATAGAAAACCCGCCTCTCGGCGGGTCATCAAAGCCTGGAAATAAGAATTCAAGAAAGTGGCTCCCCGGGACGGATTCGAACCGCCGACCAACCGGTTAACAGCCGGTTGCTCTACCGCTGAGCTACCGGGGATCACTTAAGGGCGCGCTGTGTAGCGCGTCTCGAGGTGCGTGGCTATATCAAACTCGAGTCCAGTCACCAAACGAAAGTTGATGTCCACAAGCCGCGACAAACATTCCAAGATGCATTTTGGGCCAAAGACTTCCGAAAAAGCTCACCGCAAACCAGGCCGGGCAACAATCCGGCTGGGCAAATACGCCATTCCGATGCCAGGGAGCCATCGCCAGCGGGTGATTCTCGGGGCAGGATTGGTGGTGGGTGGGGTTTTGGGCTTCCTACCGATTCTCGGATTCTGGATGCTGCCGCTCGGACTTGTCGTCCTATCGGTGGACAGCCCGCTGGTCCGCCGGGGGCGCCGCCGCCTGGAAGTACGCTGGGGGCGTTGGCGGCAATCACACAAGAAGAAAAGAGCGAAGAAGCGCCTCTGATCCGGGACCAAGAAAAAAGGGCCGGGAAAACCCGGCCCCAAGGCGTTGGGTAATGGTGGGGTGTCTTCAAGGGAAGACGAGAAGGACTATGCAGGCGCAAGGTTAACAAACCCTTAACGGATTGCGCCGCTGTATAAATTCTCGAATTTTAGGGAAAATGGAGTGGAGGCCACGTCCGGAATTGAACCGGAGTACACGGTTTTGCAGACCGTTGCGTAACCACTCCGCCACGTGGCCTCGGGACGGGTGGCTATATCAGACGATTGCGCGCAACGCTACGCCGGGATGCGGCTGACACATTGGCGCTCCCAATTGTCGCCCTGAATATTGGTACCTATATGCGTCGTAGGGTTAAGCAGGGCTGAGCAGCACAGTCGTCGGTTGCCGACAAAGGTAAATATCACGCCTTTTGCGCGAAAATGGCACTGCCAAACAGGACACATGACGGGGGTAGGCCCCCGGTGATTCGAATCGGGAGGGGATCGATTATGGGGTACGCACGCATTTGGGCTGCATTAGCCGCCGTGCTGATGGCGACAACGGCGCCAAGCGTGGCTCAGAAGCCAGTCAAGGCGCATGGCAAAACGGCCGTCGCCCAAGATATCCCCAAAGTAGAACCCGAGAGCAAAGCAGAGGCCGAACCGAAGAAGGTGGATTTCTCGCTCCCGGAAGCGCTTGGCATCGCCTATGAAACCAATCCCCAATTGGCGGCGGCCCGGGCTGGGCTCAGAGCCACGGACGAGACCGTTGCGCAGGCCAATGCCAAATGGCGCCCTACAATCTCGGCGACCGGCACCTACGCCTATAATGAGTACAAGATCAGCGGTGCGAATGGGGTGAAGACCATCACCCATCCGCTGCAGGCCCAGGTTGGCTTCCAGCAGGAGCTGTTCCGCGGCGGGCGGACTTACGCTGAGATCGGCAAAGCCAAAGCCAATGTCCGGGCGGCGCGGGCGGATTTGACGGCTACGGAACAGACTGTGCTGCTGGCCGCCGCGACCGCCTATATGGACGTGGTGCGTGATATCGCGATCGTCAATCTGCGCCGCCACAATGTCGATGTGTTGCGCCGTCAGAGGGATCAGACTGCTCTCGAATTCAAAGCCGGCTCAGTCACCCGGACCGATGTCGCCCAGGCCGAGGCGCGGCTTGCCGGAGCGCAAGCGGCGCTGACCGCGGCTGAAGGCCAATTGGCGATTTCGCGCGCCAGTTTCAGCCGTGTCATTGGCCGGCCGGCCGAGACATTGGAAGACCGTCCGGCCACGCCCAATTTGGTTCCGGGAACGGAAGAGGTGGCAGAAACCGCGGCTGCGAAAGGCAATCCAGCGCTGGTCCAGGCGCAGGAATACGAACGTGCCGCCAGCTATGCCGTGGATGACGCCATCGGTGCGATGCTGCCGGAAGTCAATCTGCAAGGCGGTTATAGCTACTCGCAGCAATCCTACGCCTCGGCGCTGGGAGCCGGGCAGGTTACCCAAGGCATTGGCGTGCAGGCCCAGGTGAACATCCCCATCTATCAAGGCGGCGCCGAGCAGTCGGCCATACGGCAAGCCAAGCAGCAGCATGCCCAGGCGCAGCTGAATGTGAGCGTCACCGACCGGCAAGTCCGTGAAGCAGTCTCCACAGCCTGGAATACCTACCAAGCGGCGCTCGCCAATATTGCCTCCAACGAAGCCACCGCCCAATCCAACGAGATCGCCTTCAATGGCGTCAGCAAGGAGCAACGGGTCGGCGGCCGCACGGTGCTGGACGTGCTGAATGCCCAGCAGGAGCTGCTCAATGCCCAAGTCGCGGTGGTGACTTCACGACGCGACGCCACCGTGGCGGCATTTCAGGTTTTGGCAGCTTCTGGTCTGCTCACGGCCAAGAGCCTCAACCTCAAAGTGCCCTATTACGATCCTCTCGATCATTACGAAAATAACGCTGCAAAGTGGTTCGGCTTTGGAGATTAGACATAATTCTGGTTTATCCTATTGTCTGTTAACTGCTTCTTTGCCTTCTCTGAACGATTGTCATAGGGTCTGAATTCATAGACCGGCCGGGAGTTACGCATGGTGTCGAGCCCACAGCACGAACCGACGATGGAGGAAATCCTCGCCTCTATCCGTAAGATCATCTCGGAGGACTCCTCAGAACAGCAGCCGGCGGCCGAAGCGCCTAAGCCGGCCGAACCTGAAGCGGACATCCTGGAATTGACCCAGGAAGTTGCTCCGGAACCGGTCGCTGCTGTCGCACCGGCCCCAGAACCCGTCCATGAAGAATCGTTCGCGCCGCCTGTCGCCGAACCGGAGCAGGATGTGGTGTTCGAGCCGATCGAAGAGCCTGCGCCCGTGGCGGCTGCCGCTCCTGTCCACCATGACATCTTTTCCGACAAGACCCGGCAGTCGATCGACGATGCCTTTGCTGGCCTTGACGAACCGGAAGAAGAACATGCCGCCCCGGCGCCAGTCCGTGCTCCCGTGACCGATATTTCTGGTCTTTCCGTGGAAGCCGTTTTCGAACGGGCCGTCCGCGAGGCCTTCGAGCCGGTGGTGAAGCAATGGCTGGGTGAGAATGCCCCGCACATCGTCGAGCGTATGAAGCCGCTCATCCGCGAATGGATGGACGAGCACTTCCCGGCACTCCTGGAAGGCGCGGTACGCGACGAAGTCGCCCGCGTAGCCCGGGCGCGCGGTACCAAGCGCTAATTTCTCGGGTTCCGGGGGATTAGCCCGGATAACCCCTTGACGGATCGGTGTCCGGGCTGGTTTCACCCAGCTCGGACATTGTCTTTTGGGGCCATGTCCATTCCGGACCGGGCCTCTTTGGGATGCCGGGCCGTTTGAGGGGATCTCATGCTCGACAAGACGTTCAACCCGCAGGAAGTCGAAAGCCGTATCTACCAAGCCTGGAGCGAATCAGGCGCTTTCCATGCGGGGCGCAAACCAGATGCCGATCCTTTCTGCATCGTCATCCCGCCGCCGAATGTCACTGGCCGCCTCCATATCGGTCACGCCCTCAACAACACGCTGCAGGACAGCGTCACCCGCTTTCAGCGCATGCGCGGCAAAGACGTGCTGTGGCAGCCCGGTATGGACCATGCCGGTATCGCCACACAGTTGGTGGTGGAACGTCAGCTCGCGGGAAAGCAGCAGAGCCGCCTCGCCATGGGCCGCGAGAAGTTTCTTGAAGCCGTCTGGGAATGGAAAGCCGAATCCGGCGGCGCCATTGGCGAACAGTTGCGCCGCCTGGGCGCTTCGGCCGACTGGAGCCGGGAGCGCTTCACCATGGATGAGGGGCTTTCGCGCGCCGTCCTGAAAGTCTTCGTCACGCTCTATGACCAAGGCCTCATCTACAAAGACAAGCGTCTGGTGAACTGGGATCCGCGGTTGCAGACCGCCGTCTCCGACCTCGAAGTGGAGAGCATCGAGCAGAAGGGCAATCTCTGGCATCTCAAATACCCGGTCGAGGGCACAGACGAATTCATCACCGTTGCAACCACCCGCCCCGAGACCATGCTGGGCGATACTGCCGTCGCAGTGCATCCGGAAAACGAAAAATACAAACACCTCATCGGCAAGAAGGTGAAGCTGCCGCTCTCCGGCCGCCTGATCCCGATCATCGCCGATGAATATGCTGATCCCGAAAAGGGCACCGGCGCGGTGAAGATCACTCCCGGCCACGACTTCAACGACTTCGAAGTCGGCAAACGCCATGGGCTGGAGCTGATCAATATCCTGAACAAGGACGGCACGCTGAACGATTTCGTGCCGGAGAAATACCGCGGTCTCGACCGTTTTGTGGCCCGCAAGCAGATCGTCACCGATTTCGAAGAGCTGGGGCTGCTCGACAAGATCGAGCCGATCACCCATGCCGTGCCGCATGACGAGAAGAGTAAGGAGGTCGTGCTCGAACCGTTCTTGACCGAGCAATGGTATTTGAATGTGAAGCCGCTGGCCGAGCGCGCCTTGAAGGCGGTGGAAGACGGCCGCACGAAATTCGTGCCGGAGAACTGGACCAACGTCTATTACAATTGGCTGCGCAACATTCAGCCCTGGTGCGTCAGCCGCCAGCTTTGGTGGGGCCATCAGATTCCGGCCTGGTATGACGCGGACGGCAAGGTCTATGTCGCCGAAAGCGAAGAAGAAGCCGTCAAGCAGTCGGGCGGCAAGGCGCTGACCCGCGATACCGACGTGCTCGATACCTGGTTCTCTTCGGCACTGTGGCCGTTCTCGACCCTGGGCTGGCCAGACCAAACCAAAGAGGTGAAGCGCTTCTATCCCACCAACGTCTTGATCACGGGATTCGACATCATCTTCTTCTGGGTCGCCCGCATGATGATGATGGGCCTGCATTTTATGGATGATGTGCCGTTCGAGACGGTCTACATCCACAATCGCGTCCTCGATGAGAAGGGCGTGAAGATGTCCAAGACCAAGGGCAATGTGGTGGATCCCTTGGAGCTGATCGACCAGTTTGGCGCTGACGCGCTGCGCTTCACGCTTGCATTGGCCGCTGGTCAGTCGAAAGACATGCGCATCGGGCCAAGCCGCGTCGAGACCAACCGCAATTTCGCGACCAAGCTGTGGAATGCGGCGCGCTTCTGCGAAATGAACGGTTGCGACACCAATCCGCGCTTCGATCCCGCCAAGGTCGGCCACACGGTCAATCAATGGATCGTAGCGGAAGCGGCCAAGACAGAAGCCGAAGTCACCGATGCCATGCAGGCCTATCGCTTCAACGATGCGGCCGGTGCGGTCTATCACTTCGTCTGGGACGTTTACTGCGACTGGTATCTGGAGTTCATCAAACCGCTGCTCAACGGCACGGACGAGGGCGCCAAAGCCGAAGCCCGCATGACCGCCGCCTGGGTACGCGATACGGTCCTGAAGCTTTTACATCCCTTCATGCCTTACCTCACCGAAGAGCTGTGGGCGCGTACCGTCGAGCATCTGGCCCCGCGCGAAAGCCTGCTGATCGAAGCCGCCTGGCCTGATCTGTCGCTGCTTCCGTCCCATGATGCGGCGCGGGCGGAAATGCAGTGGGTGATCGAATTGGTGCAGGGCGTGCGCTCGATCCGTTCTGAAATGAACGTGCCGCCAGCGGCCAAGATCGCGCTGGTGTTGAAAGATGCTAGCCCCGAAACCAAGGAACGTCTCGACACCCATCACCACATCATTGCCACGCTGGCCCGTCTTTCGACCACGGCAACCGCGGATGCCTTCCCGCAAGGTTCGGCGCAATTCGTCGTCGGCGAAGCCGTGGCTGGTCTGCCGCTCGGCGATGTCATAGATTTTGCCAAGGAACGCACACGTCTGGAAAAGGAATTGAAGAAGGCGGAAGACGAAATCGCCCGCTTCGATGCCAAACTGTCGAACGAGCAGTTCGTTAGCCGCGCACCCGAGGATGTCTTGCAGGAGCAGCGTGACAAGCGGGCCGATGCGGCAGCTCTGGCAGCACGACTCAAGGAAGCGTTGACCAGATTGAGTGTGTAGCGATGCCTGCGGAGCCGCCTCTCGCGTGCAGTTTTGAGGCGGCTCTCGCGGTAGCTCAATTTTATCACACGGCGCTATTTTGTTGGATCAAAAGGCCTTTTAGACCGTTTTCCCTGGTAAGCGGCAGGGCGCCACAGCAATGCCGCAATAGAGCCTGGAACAGGCCCTGACACTTGATCATCTTTTTGGGGTGAAGCGAGTGGAACGCGGGAGATGATTTATGCGCAAGCACACTTCCTTGATTTTTGCGGCACTGGTTGCCTTCGGCGCCAGCGGGTCGGCAGCCTTTGCGGACGCCTGTAGCGGGCGCAGCCACGACACCGGAAGCATTCTCGGTGCGGTCGGCGGCGGTTTGATAGGTAGTGCCATTACCCATGGCAGCGCCGTGGGCGTGGTGGGCGGCGCTGTGGCGGGCGGTTTTGCCGGCAATGCCATCGCGCGTGATATCGACTGTAACCGCGGCCGTCATTACGACCGCCAAGCGCATGGCTACTATTATTACGATCACCATGGCCGCCGGATTTACCAAGAGCGTGTCGTTCGCCGCGATCGCGATGGCCATCGCGTTTACGAGGACCGCTATGTTCGCCGCGATGACCATGATGGCGACCGCTACCGCCACGATTGAAACGCGCGGAGCCTGAGCGATTCTCGCTAAGGGTTCTGTAAATTCCAAGCGCTCCGTTCAATTTGGGCGGGGCGCTTGTTGTTTTGTACACTAGTACCTATCTGTGGGATGAAAGCTTCTGATGAAGGGGTCCCATGTCTTCCCTGTTTGAGCCGCTGAAAGCGGGCGCCTTTACGCTGCCCAATCGCCTTGTCATGGCGCCGCTAACCCGTTGCCGGGCCACGCCGGATAGCCGCGTGCCGGTGCCCTTGATGGCCGAATATTACCGCCAGCGCGCCTCTGTTGGCTTGATTCTCACCGAGGCCACCTCCGTCGATCCAATGGGCGTCGGCTATCCTGCGACGCCGGGAATCTGGTCAGACGAGCAGGTGGAAGGCTGGAAGCCCATTACCAAGGCCGTGCACGAGGCGGGCGGGCGCATTCTATTGCAGCTTTGGCATGTCGGCCGCATTTCCGATCCAGTCTATCTCAATGGCGCGACGCCGGTTTCGGCCAGTGCCATCAAGCCCGCCGGACATGTCAGCCTGGTGCGGCCGATAAAGGAATTCGAGACCCCGCGGGCGCTCGGCCTTGACGAAATCCCAGGTGTCATTGCCGCTTACAAACGCGGTGCGGAAAATGCCAAGAAGGCCGGTTTCGACGGTGTCGAAGTCCATGGTGCCAATGGTTATCTGCTCGACCAGTTCCTGCAGGACAGGACCAACAAGCGGGCCGACAAATATGGCGGCTCCATCGAGAACCGCGCCCGGCTGATGCTGGAAGTGGTCGATGCCGCGGCCGAGATCTGGGGCGCCGATCGCGTCGGTTTGCATCTCGCCCCGCGCGCCGACAGCCATGACATGGGCGATTCCGACCGTCTGGCGACCTTCTCCTATGTCGCCAAAGAATCCCGCAAGCGCGGCTTGGCTTTCCTCTGCGCCCGCGAAGCTCGCAAAGAGGATTCCATCGGCCCGGCGCTGAAAGAGGCTTTCGGAGGTGTCTATATCGCCAATGAAGGCTTCACCAAGGAAACAGCCGAGCAGGCGATTGCCGATGGCGTCGCTGATGCCGTGGCCTTTGGCAAGCCGATCATCGCCAATCCTGATCTCGTTGAGCGTTTCAAGAACAATGCGCCGCTCAACGAATGGGACGCCTCCACCTTCTATGGCGGTGCGGAAAAGGGCTATACGGATTATCCGTTCTTCACGACGGCGCAGTCGTAAACCGGGCTGATCCCGCCCTGACCGGGGCGGAATCTACCAAGCTAATCCGTATAAGGATGTTTGAAGACGACCGGGTCTTCCGGGGCATCGAGGCAGCTCTGCACCAGCGCGGCCACCACGCCAACCACTGCCGCATAATTCCAGCCGGCGATGGCTTGTTTCAGTTCGGGAGTCGGCACGATAGCCTGCATGCGTGCACAGTTGCGCTTCGGGCCCGGAATGGAGATGTAAACCACCTTGTCTTTCGCAATCAGGGCGGAAGCGAATTCAATGAACGGGCGCCAGAAAATCCTATCAAGGCTGCCAAAAAAGAAAAACTTCCACCCTTCTGCCACGCCCTTTTCAGGATCGGCCGGTTCGGCTGAGAGCAGAATATGGCAGCGGTCGGGGCGCCATTCATCGGGCAAGGGCAGGCGCCGCCAGCCGCAGTGAAAATCGCGACAGGCTTGCGGCCGGTCCGGGTAGATGGCGCAGCCTTTTCCCAACACACCGTTCTTGCAGAACTCGCCGGCATATTTGGTTAAGCCAGGCACATCGATAATGAGCTCGCGACAGCACACCGTGCAGTCGCCACATTCCTGGTTTGGCAGTGTCGCTAGGTCTTCTACCATGCGAGCAACGGGGTTTCCTGGTTGATCCGATGCGGTTAACGCCGCGAATGAGCCGTGATACGCGAATTTCTTTAATTTTCCGGGGACTGGCGCCGGCTGGTGCCGGGCAAAACCGTATTGTGGTTAAGCCTGGCCTGCTTGAACATTTTTAGTAGAAGGCCATCCGTAGACGGATTGATAAGGTAAATGGGAGGCAAAGCATCTTTGGAAAGCGGTTAGGACGGCTTTCCTCAAGAATGCCGCTCGGATGAGGCGACCAGGAAGGGGGCATCTGCATACGCCCAAGATTTCATTTCATCGCCGTCATACATTCACGAGGATGTAACCCTGGTCAAAACCGGGCGTTCCTCGCTGAGGTGAGGCGGGTTTAGTCGCCCGCCGCGCGTCTCAAACCCCTCAAATCAACGGCAAGCTGCTTGCCCTGGCCTTGCCGGGGCGGGAGGGGTGGCCTAAAATGAGACAAAATCAGGCGGGTTGTGGGGCTCCATGCGGTGTGGGCTGTTTGTCGCGTTGGCGGCGGGTGCGCTTTCTTTTGGCGTGGCCCAGGCGGCTGATTCCGAAGTGGCCTGGTTTCAATCCTCCAGCATCTTCCATTCCGGTTTGCGCGATGCGCATACCATCGCGCTTACCTTTGATGACGGACCCAACGCCAACACGGCAGCCGTGCTGGACGTTTTGAAGGCGCATAACGTCAAGGCGACTTTTTTTGTGGTCGGCAAGATGGCCGCCACCCATAAATCGATCCTGGCGCGCATCTCCAACGAGGGCAGCCTAATCGCCAACCACAGCAGCAGTCATCCTCTGCTCACCGGCGCGTTCGACAGCGATCCGGAAAAGCTGATCTCGCAGATTCGTATGGTGCATGACGAAATCGCCCCATTCATGAAACCGGGTGATAAGTTCTATTTCCGCGCCCCTTATGGTTATTGGAAATCGGCGCATGCCAAGATCCTCAATGCCGATCCGGTACTGAAGAATTATGTTGGGCCAGTTTACTGGGATATTGGTGGCCAGATCTCGATGCGCGATGGTTACATCATGAGCGCCGCCGATTGGGATTGCTGGCGTCACAAATGGACGGCACAAACCTGTGCCAAGGGCTATTTGCGCGAGATCCGCCGCTCCGACGGCGGTGTGGTGCTGATCCATTCGCTCTATGCAAAATCGGCCGAGCTTGCCGATACCGTGATCGAAGCAATGCAGGAAGAGGGCTATCGCTTTGTGCGCCTCGATGAGGTGCCGGAATACCGCCAATACGAGACGCCGCAGAATGCACCAGCCATTGCGCAATTGCCCTCGACCCGCACGATGACTCTCGTGCGCAATGAAGATGTCAAATAGCGCTACGGAAAATATTGGTACATCCAGCTTTCGGTCAGCGGTTTGCCGTTCAATTGCAGCGAACAGCGCAAATTGACGGGATCCTTGCCTTCCAGCACCGCATCGAACACGGCCCGCCAGCGATTGGTGCCCACCACTTTGATGGAATAGCTGCTGGCGACATGGCCGCGTGAGAGCGTCACGACCGGCTTCAGGTCATAACGCGCTTGCATATCGGAAAGCGGGCCGCCTTCGAAATCGATGACGAATTTGTGCCCATTCGCCATGCCTTGCGAACCTGGAACGCCGGCGCGGCCGGTGCGCGTCGCCGCCACATGGGCAACGGATTTGGGCAGGAACGGTTCTGGGTCCTGCCAATAGAGCCGGTAATCGAGCGCGAGCGTGCCGCCTTTGGCGAGCTTGGCCTTGGGAGACCAATAAACGACGATATTGTCGTGGATCTCATCGCGGGTATTGATCTCAACGAGCTGCACCGCACCTTCGCCCCAGGCCCCATGCGGTTCTACCCAGACGCTCGGCCGCTTGTTATAGAAGGCGCCATCATCCTGGTAGTGATCGAAATCGCGATCGCGCTGAATCAGGCCAAAGCCTTTCGGGTTGGTGTCGAGATAGGAGTTGGTTTGCACACCGGGCGGATCGGCCAGCGGCCGCCAGATGCGTTCGTTCGCACCCGTCCACATGGCAAGGCCATCGCTATCGTGAATTTCTGGCCGCCAATCATCACCCTGATGGCGATTGGCTTCGCTATACCAGAACATGCTGGTGAGCGGGGCGATGCCGAGACGATCGATATCGGCACGCGCAAAAAGCTCGGCATGCACATCCATCACCTGGCCTTTGCCTTTGCGGGTCTCGATTTTGTAGACTCCGGTGAGGCTGGGCCCTTCCAGCAACGCATAGACGGTTACCGCTGCATCCGGTCCAGCGCCTTCTGCCAGCCAGAAGGTGGTGAAGAGCGGAAATTCCTCGCGCGTTGCTGCCGCCGTGTTCACCGCAATGCCGCGTGCCGAGAGCCCGTATTGATCGTCGCTGCCGGAGCTGCGGAAATAACTCGCACCTTGGAAAGCAAGCCAATCGCGTTCGACATCGCGTCCGTTCATGACGCGGAAGCCGGAAAATCCAGCCGTGTGCGGCAAGCTCTTGTCGAGACCGGTTCCGCCCCAATCGAAATAGCGCGGATCGTAAAGAAGTGGACGTGCCTTATCGCCATTTATCACATTTATACGCACCGGTTCCTGCACCGTCTCGCGCAAAGGAAACAGGCGGATCGGATAAGGGCCGCCAGCCCACAACGCACATTCCGGGCGAAAGCGGATTTTCTGGGCAACGTCATAGGTAATAGTCCGTAAAATGTCCGGCGCGGGGCGGGTTACCGGTTTGTAAGCTTCCGAAGCGAGATTTTTTGCGTGTTTGCGCAGGCGATCGAGGCTGAAGGGATGAGCCGGGCCATAGATCGATCCGTCCTGCGCCGCTTTGGGCGCGGCAGCGCTCGCAACAAGTGCAAAGGGAAGTGAACCCAGCAGCAGACGTCGAGTAATCGGCAACGCAGTATTCCTCTACACAGACAAATCACAGCGCCTAACACGCGAAGTATGGCAGATGATTCCCGTCTGGCGCAGACAATGAGTGGCTCTTCGAAATTTCCTCATTAAGGACGAAATGTCGCCATTTGTCGCCTCTACATGGGAAACGTCACACCGTAACAAGGAGATCTGCGGAGTGACAAATCTGTGGCATAGGCGCCATCCGCCTCCCGTGGGTGTTTACCTCATTAAGCATCCGTTTGAAGCAAGGACGAAGGAGAACCAGTTGAAGCAAGCGCCAGACACACGCACCATCCGCTGGTTGCCGACGGCGTTAACCGCGCCGCCCGCAAGGCCACGCGCGATGCCCGTGCAGGAGATCGTTCTCTGGACCCCAGGCCGTGTCATGGCGGCGTTGGCGCGCAGCATTGCCGAGGTTTTTGGAAAACCGGTTCGCGAATTACGTGACGAGGCCTGAAGGATCGTTGATCACGCTGCGCTGGCTCTTTCTCGGGCTGGTGTTGGCGACCACAGCGGCCGGGATGAGCCGTCTATGGAATATCCTGCGCATTGACGGGTTGAGCCCGCTTGAAGGCGCTTATCTTTTTCTTGTCACCATTCTGTTTCTCTGGATCAGCGCTTCGTTCTGGCTGGCCGCGATCGGTGCCTATGCGCGCGGTCGTCATCTTGCCGATACGACCTTGCGCTGGCCGGGCCGGGTTGATGCCGTTCTCACACCACCGCGTTCACGCACGGCGCTGCTGTTTCCCGTCCGCAATGAAGATACGCGCCGCGTTGTAGCGGGCATCCGCACCATTTGCGCTTCTATCCGCAACGTCGGGCAGGGCGGCAATTTCGACATTTATATCCTTAGTGACAGCAACGATCCCGAACGTCTATTGGCGGAAACTGGGAGCTGGCAGTCGCTGCAAAACGGCGAAGGCCCCAGCGTCTATTACCGCCATCGCGAGGACAATGCCGGCAAGAAGGCCGGCAACATCGCCGAGTTCTGCCGCAACTGGGGCGCGCTCTACGATTACATGGTCGTGCTCGATGCCGACAGCTTGATGACGGGCGATACGCTGGCGGCACTGGTGCGCTTGATGGATATCAATCACCGCGCCGCGCTGATCCAAGTGGCGCCGCAACTGGTCGGCCGCGATTCCCTGTTCGCCCGCATCCAGCAATTCTCCTCCAGCGTCTATGGTCCGCTTTACACGGCCGGACTATCGCTGCTGCAAGGGCCGGGCGGCAATTATTGGGGGCATAATGCGATCATCCGCATCCAGCCCTTCATGGATCATTGCGGCTTGCCGAAGCTGAATGGTCCCGCGCCCCTGGGCGGCGAGATCATGAGCCATGATTTCGTCGAAGCGGCGCTGTTGCGGCGAGCGGGCTGGCGGCTGCATCTCGTCACCGATCTGGAGGGCAGCTATGAGGAACCGCCGCCAACCCTGATCGACCATCTCATTCGCGACCGGCGCTGGTGTCAGGGCAATTTGCAACACATGCGCCTGATCTTCGGACAAGGTTTCACCACCGAAAGCCGCGGCCATTTTCTCAATGGCGTGATGAGCTATCTTTCCTCGCCCTTGTGGCTGGCCATGCTGGTGCTGTCCGTTTTCGTACTGCTCGATCAACCCAAGATCGCACCGGTGATGTATGTCGGACGCTATCCGGTACTGGCCTTGGGCACGTCCCACAGCTTCGATTTTGTGGCATTGGTCATGGCCATGGTGCTGCTGCTTTACGGTCCGAAGCTTCTGGCACTCATCCTGGTGCTGCGCGATGCCGATGCGCGGCGCGCCCATGGCGGCGCTATGGGCGCTGCAGCCAGCGTATTTCTGGAAGCGGTGTTCTCCACCTTGCTGGCACCCATATCAATGCTGTCCCAGAGTGCTTTCGTGGTCCGCATCATGCTGGGAGAAACGCAAGGCTGGGGGGCGCAATTCCGCGACGAGCGGCGGCTTTGCACTTTGACCATTGCGCGCGCCTTCGTGGTCCATACTGTGGTGGGTATCAGTGCCGCTGCTGTAATCTATTTCTACGTACCGGCGACGCTATGGTGGTTCGTGCTGCTGCTTGCGGGTCCCATCTTCTCCATTCCGCTGGTGCGCTTCACCAGCAGCGTGGCTGCAGGGCAGGTGGCCAGGCGGTTGCACCTCTTCGTCATTCCCGCCGAAACCGGCCGCGTTGAAATCGTGCAAGAAGTACGGGCGCTGCTGGAAGAACCGCATGGCGCAATAACGCCTCAGCCGTCGCGTTAGGGGAGCCGCGAAGAGAGACGCTAGAAAATGGCGGCGTGCCATAGCAATGGATGTCTGGCGGATGGGGAGGGATTCGAACCACCTCTTATGGCCGTCTGCCCACGTGTGCAATTGAGTGAAAATTCCTTTTTATTCCTAGTGACTTGTAAACACCCATTCCAATAGTGTGTACTTCTGTCGGCACCGATCCGCGGTCGAAAGTAGGACCCGAATAGGGACCCAAACGGACCTTCCGCTGTGGGACCCGCCCCGCGAACGGGCCGGAAGAGGGGGTACGATGTCACGTATCGCAAAGCAGCTTTCCCAGCGCCGCATCGAAACGTTGAAGCGTCTCGGACGACACCCTGACGGGGGCAACCTCTATCTCAAGATCGGCAAAGGTGGTCGTCGCAACTGGGTGTTCCTCTACCAGCGCTATGGGCGTCGCAGGGAGATGGGCCTTGGCCCGGCCGGAGAGAACGGCGTCGGGCTCGGGGAGGCGCGTGCTTATGCTGAGGACGCGCGGCGGCTCCTTCGTGACGGTAAAGACCCCATTGAGGCACGCGCCACCAAGCGGGCGGCTGAGGCTACCGAAGGAAAGTACTTCAAGAGCGTAGCGGAACTGTATCTCGCCGCGCACGAGGACACGTGGAAGAACCCCAAACATCGCGCCCAGTGGAAGGCAACGCTGGAGACTTACGTATACCCTAGATTGGGACTACGCCCTCTGAGCGAGATTGATACGGGCGCCGTAATGGACGTCCTTGAGCCGATCTGGCGAGACAAGACCGAAACGGCGACGCGCGTGCGGGGGCGCATCGAACTAATCCTGGATTACGCATCAGCGCGGGGATGGCGCACGGGTGAAAACCCGGCCCGTTGGCGCGGTCATCTCGACAAACTGCTTCCCCGCCCATCAAAGGTCGCTGTAGTCGAGCATCATGCAGCTCTGCCCTGGCAGGATATCGGCCCCTTCATGGAAGCATTGCGTAAGCGCGAAGCTAAAGCTGCTCAGGCACTTGATTTTCTGATCTTGACCGCTGCGCGCACATCCGAGGTCCTGGGGGCGACGTGGGGCGAGTTCGATCTCTCCGAGGGTATCTGGACCATTCCGGCGGCCCGCATGAAGGCGGCGCGCGCCCATCGGGTTCCTCTTTCTAAACCGGCGCGCGCAATCCTCGGGGCAGTGAAGCCGGATACCATGAACCCTGACGCCTATGTTTTTGTCAGAGACAAGGAAGACAAACCGCTATCCACGATGGCGCTCCTAATGTTGCTCCGACGCATGGACCGCAATGATCTGACTGCGCACGGGTTCCGGTCGACGTTCCGCACCTGGGCTGGCGAAACGACGGCATATGCCCGCGAAGTTGCGGAAGCGGCTCTTGCCCATTCGATTGGCGATAAGACCGAGGCAGCCTATGCACGCGGTGACCTCTTTACCAAACGCGCCCGCTTGATGGAGGATTGGGCCACGTTCTGTGCTCGGAAACGGAACGCGGGCGATGTCATCGCGATGAAAGCGAGAGGGATGTCCGCGCAATGACAAATTCACCCAACAGAGCCGAGAAGATCGCCGACGAACTTGGCGGAGACGCAATGGCCGGAATGGCGCTCAGCCGCGACAGATTCTGTCAGGGGCAACCCAATGACGTCCTTTCAGATAGGTGGCGGTGGATCGCAGATCGCGGGGCATCGCTTCCGCGCGCAACTTGGGCATTCGAAAGCGGTTGGCCGGTTATGAGTGTTGCAGAGGGCTTTGCCGAGTGCGTTCGAACTGGAACGCCTCTCCCAGAATGGATTTCATCGAATATTAGCGAGTGGCTTTTTTCCGGTGAACACGAACAGCAGCGGAAGGACGAGAGGCGCGATCTCGAAGAATTCATCCGGTGGCGGACAACCTTCTTGCTTCGTTTCGAACTACGTGATTTTGCTGAACTGGTCACTGAACTCATGAAGGCAGGCGTCTGGACAATTCGTAATCGCAAGAATGAGCAGTCTAAGGCCGAGGAACTGGCGGGTGTGTTGCGTCCCTACGTGCCCCACCTCTTGAATTCCTCGACGAAACTTGAGGCTACAACAGCACTTGCCGCAAAGATTTTGTCAGATGTGGGCTTGGCGTACAGCGAAGGGACGGTTCGACAGGACGCCAAGAAGTTTGCGAGGAAGCTTCGCCAAGCGGTATGCGACAAGCATATTCAGAGCGTCGGGCCGCCCTTTCTTCCATCAAAGGAGGCCTTACATATCCTGAAATGGATCGATTTGGACGGGCCGCTCGACTTGGGAATGCCAATTATGGCGGTCTATATATTGGCGCTTCGAAAGCTCGGGTTTGAGTTCCAAGAATTGATGCACACGCTAAAGGAAAATCCGCCTAGCACTTGAATTGGCGCGGATGTGGTTCAGACTTAGCAGCTCATTCTGCTGATCTGAGGGTATCCCTCCCGGGGAGATATAGCGATGGCTGGGACAATTGACACTTTCTGCTAACACTATTTTGTGGAAATCCGCCCGGCTACAATTCCACTCCGCCGAATGTCTGGTTCAGAGCCCAATAGCGGACGTTCCCACCGCGGCGGTTACTTC
>Ga0207816_1000061_pt1 | contig 30292 bp, 35 predicted proteins | sample LuqExpMetageno10_FD_187768 | JGI IMG/M metagenome (GOLD analysis project Ga0207816, IMG submission 187768) | Tropical forest soil microbial communities from Luquillo Experimental Forest, Puerto Rico - Sample 10 (SPAdes) | ecosystem: Environmental > Terrestrial > Soil > Tropical forest ... | reverse complement strand
TCCCGCGGCGGTGGGGCAGGCGCATCGCAACGCCGACCTCCATATTCACGACCTGGACATGCTCTCGGGATATTGCGCGGGCTGGTCGCTGCGCACCCTGCTGAACGAAGGTCTCAACGGCGTACCGGGCAAAGTCGAAGCTTCTCCGCCGAAGCACATGTCGAGCGCCATTGGTCAAATCGTCAATTTCCTCGGCACGTTGCAAAACGAGTGGGCCGGCGCCCAGGCGTTCAGTTCGTTCGACACGTATATGGCGCCATTCGTCCGTCACGACAATCTCTCCTATGCGGAGGTTCGCCAGTACATTCAGGAACTGATCTACAACCTGAATGTGCCTTCGCGTTGGGGTACGCAAACGCCGTTTACGAACCTCACGTTCGACTGGGTCTGTCCCGAGGATTTACGCACGCAGGTACCGCTGATCGGCGGGCGGGAAATGTCCTTCACTTACGGCGATCTGCAGGCCGAAATGGACATGATCAATCAGGCGTACATCGAAGTCATGATGGCCGGCGACGCAAAAGGCCGCGCTTTCACCTTTCCGATCCCAACCTACAACATCACGCCCGACTTCGACTGGCACAGCCCGAACGCCGACCGCCTGTTCGAAATGACCGCTCGATACGGACTGCCCTATTTCCAGAACTTCATCAATTCGGAACTCAAGCCGAACATGATCCGCTCCATGTGCTGCCGCCTGCAGCTGGATCTGCGCGAGCTGCTCAAACGGGGCAACGGGTTGTTCGGCTCGGCCGAACAGACCGGATCGCTCGGCGTCGTCACCATCAACTGCGCGCGTCTGGGCTACGTCCATGCCGGTGACGAAGCGGGGCTCCTCCGGCGCCTCGACCACCTGCTCGAGCTTGGCAAGACCAGCCTCGAAATCAAGCGCGAAGTCATCCAGCATCACATGGACAACGGGCTGTTCCCATACACGCGGCGCTACCTCGGCACGCTGCGCAATCACTTTTCCACGCTGGGCGTGAACGGCATCAACGAAATGATCCGCAACTTCACGTCCGATGCGCACGACATCACCAGCGAATGGGGACACGCCATGGCGATCCGCGTGCTGGACCATGTGCGCGCACGCATGCTGGAGTATCAGGAAGCAACGGGCCACATGTACAACCTCGAAGCCACGCCGGCGGAGGGAACGACATACCGGTTCGCCAAGGAGGATCGCAAGCGCTTCCCGGACATCCTGCAAGCCGGGACGCAGGATATGCCCTACTACACCAACTCGTCGCAATTGCCGGTCGGCTTCACCGACGATCCGTTCGAAGCGCTGGAACGCCAGGACGATCTGCAGCGCAAATATACGGGCGGCACGGTATTGCATCTGTACATGACCGAGCCGCTGTCGTCGGCCGACGCATGCCGGACACTGGTCCAGCGCTCGCTCAATCGCTTTTCGCTGCCGTATATCACGGTCACGCCGACGTTCTCGATTTGCCCGAAGCACGGCTACCTTGGAGGCAGCCACAAGTTTTGCCCGCGTTGCGATGAAGAAATCCTTCAACGCAAACTTTCTCAACTCGAACCCGCCGAGGTCTGACCCATGAGCACCGCACTCAATCAATCCGTGCAGGCTAACACCGCTTCCATCACGCTATCCGACGCAGAACGCCAGCCCTGTGAAATCTGGACCCGGGTCATGGGCTATCACCGTCCGGTCTCTTCGTTCAACACGGGCAAGAAGGGGGAGTTCCACGAGCGCAAGTATTTCAGCGAGCGCGAGGCATCGCTTGCCAGCTGAAATGAAATCACGCGGGCCTGACTTCGGTCCGAAGCGGCCCCGCTCACTGCAAGTGGGCGGGGTTGTTCCGTTCACCGCAACCGACTATCCAGGCCAGATTGCCGCAGTCGTCTTCGTGCAAGGTTGCCCGTGGCGCTGCGCGTATTGCCATAACCCGCATCTGCAGCCGCGCACGCGTAACAGCGCGCTGGCGTGGGGTGCGGTCATGGAGTTGCTGAAACGCCGCGTCGGACTGCTCGATGCCGTGGTGTTCAGCGGGGGGGAGCCCACGACCGACCCGGCGCTCGCGCAGGCTATCCGCGATGTGCGCAGTCTCGGTTTCAAGGTCGGGCTGCATACCGCCGGCACCCATCCGCGACGCCTCAAGGAAGTCTTGCCGCTAGTCGATTGGGTGGGTCTGGACGTCAAGGCGGCGTTTGCCAATTACCCGGGCATTACCCGGGCATCCAGCAGTGGCATGCATGCACTGGCGAGCCTCGAGGCCGTGCTGGCCAGTGGCGTGCAATATGAATGCCGCACCACCCTGCACCCCGACCTGTTGCCGGAAAATGAGATTCTGAGCCTCGCGCAAACGCTCTCGGCAATGAACGTCACCAATTACGTTCTGCAAGTCTTCCGCACTCAGGGTTGCGACGACGACGGCTTGAAAAGCGTACCGCTGGCTGGCTATCCAGGTAACGATCTCGTCGCCCGGATAGCGGCCCTGTTTCCTGCATTCACACTTCGTCGCGGATAGCAGCTTGCTGTACCGCGCCGAGCACCGCGATCGATTCGATCACCTGGCCGATGATCTGCTCAGCCTCGGCGGGATCGAAGTCTTCGTGGAAGCGCTTTTTCACGCCACAGTCGGCCAGCTGGACATGCTGGTCGGGGGCAATGCCGTGCCGTTCCAGGCACTTCTGCGCGCAGACCAACGGGCAGCCATCGATCACGATGATGGCGCGTCCCGATCCGGCGATTTTCACCAGCGAAGGTACGTCGCCGCCCACGCCCGCGATGCATGACATTTCCGCGGCGCCGCGCCGGTCGAGCTGCACGGCGACGTGGTTGGCCATTTGCGCAGCGCTTGAACAGCCGGAGCAGGAGTACACGAGCGGCAACGCTTTTCTGTCAACATGCATGGAAGACCTCGTCTCGTTCTGGTTCGCATCCACGGGCTGGCCACTTTTCATTTCGGTTCACGAGCACGTCGAAGCCACTGTCCCGGCACGACGCGATCGAGAGAAAACAACGTCGTGAGATCCGTCGCATCCAGCGCATTCTTGACGAGCAGACCCAATTCGGTATCGCCTTCCATCGTGAGGCGACGGCTGAAGAACAGCGTATCGGGATCTTCCTTGCGTTGGGCGAGCAGCAGGAAATCGTGCGTACTCGCGCTGATGGTCAAGGCGACCTCGCTCTGGGGCCGTACCGCGGAAAAGCGGCCCCCGGAGCACACGAAATCGAAACCGATGCCGGCGTCTCGCGACTCGATGCGCAGCGCGCGACCGTCGAGCCGATCCAGCGTGTCCGCGGGAAGGTGTTTCGCCAGCACGATATTGAGCGCGCCGGCGAACAGCACCGAACCCGGGTAGACCGGCAATAGCGAGAGCGCCTTTCTCAACACCAGGGGAATTTGAAACGTAGAGGGACTCATCGAAGCTCTCTTGTGAAAGCGGAGAACGAATTCAGACGGCTTTGCGCTCCAGTCCGGGCAAACCGTACCAGTAGCCGTCACAGGGCTGCCCGGCCATCAGGGGGCGCATGTTCGCGAGCGCGTCCACTTTGTCGAGACGGCCGTCGATCACGTCGCGAAAGCAGCCCGCGATTTCGACCGTATGCTGTGACTGCGGGCTAAGACGCAATACGTCCACCTGTAGCGCGCGCAGCGCATCGACTTCCTGAATCAGGTTGTACACGAGCGCTGATTGGGTCGATATGCCATTCAGAACCAGAAACGGCTTGCCCTCCTGGGTCTGCATCACCTGCCCATCCGGATGATCCATGCAGACGTACTGGCAATTATCTTTCGGGAAATTGCGGTGCCGGGCCGAAAAGCATCGCGCCGAAAACGCCAGCGGCATGCGGCCATAGGCAAAGACCTCCGTTTGCAGCTCGGGCGGCCGTTCTGCCTGCATGTGCGCGAGACCGTCCTGCCCCATCTCCAGCGGCATCACCCAGCGCCGCGCACCGAGACCGGCCAGCACGTTCAGGGTTGGCGGGTTGTACACGTTCAACCAGGGGCCCGCGACAAACGGCGTGTTTTCGACGCAATGCACGGCCCCCATATCGTTGGCCTCGACCGTGTAGCGGCCATTGTGGGCAATCTCCCGAAGCGTCGTCATGTCCTTGCCCGATTCGAGGAGAATCTGCGTGGACAAGACGACCTCCTTGCCGGCGTTGGCCAGCATGTCGGCGATATCGAGCCAGTCATTGAATCGAAGCTCGTGGCGCCGCGAGCAGATCACCTCGCCCAGGTACACCACGTCGACCGGTGCGTCCGTCACCAACTCGTAGAATTGCATCATCGCTGTGCGCGACCAGTAGTACTGGACCGGCCCCAAGGCAATCTTCACAGTGCCCACTCCCGAATGCTGAAAAAATGCGCCATTCCCATCACTTCCACGGGCGGTGATACGCGCCCAGCGTGTGCTGCTGGCCCTCGGCGACCTTGTTCAGTTCCGCCATCCACACAGGCTTCACGCTATACCGCTGCACATTGGCGAGGCACTGATCGATGGCGTCGCGCCATACGCGGGTTACCTGCGCCACATAGGCCGGGCTGCGTTGCCGCCCTTCTATCTTGATCGCGCGCACGCCGATCTGCGCTAGCCGGGGGAGGATCTCCAGCGTATTCAGACTGGTCGGCTCCTCGATCGCGTAGTACCGCTCTCCCGCTACCTCGAAGCGGCCTTTGCAGAGGGTGGGGTAGCCAGCGTTTTCGTCGTCGGCGTAGCGGTCGATCAACACGCCATTCAGTCTGGATTCCAGACCATCTGGCGTTTTCTGCCACCGCACCGATTTGGCGGGCGAGCAGACGCCTTGCGTATTGGGCGACTCGCCGGTGGCATACGACGACAATGCGCAGCGTCCCTCCACCATCACGCACAGGCTGCCGAAGCCAAATACCTCGATTTCCACGGGCGTTTTCTCGATGACCTGCTCGACCTGCGTGACGGAAAGCACGCGCGGCAAAACCGCGCGCACGACACCGAAATGTTCGCGGTAGAAGTTGATCGCTTCGTAGTTGGTCGCGGACCCCTGCACGGACAGATGCAGTCGAAGCTGGGGATGCCGTTCTGCGGCATAGCGCATCAACCCCGCATCGGCGACGATGATCGCGTCGATGGCGCAGTGGGCAGCCTCGTCCACCGCTTCTCGCCACGCGGTCCAGCCGGCCGGCTGCGGATAGGTATTCAGGGCGAGGAAGACCTTTCGGCCCTTTGCGTGCGCGTACGCGATGCCGGCGCGAATCGCGTCCTTGTCGAAGTTCAGGCCCGCGAAGTTCCTGGCGTTGGTCGCATCGCGAAAGCCGAGGTAGACGCAGTCCGCGCCGTTGTCGACCGCGGCCTTGAGCGCGGGCAGGCTGCCCGCCGGACAGACCAGTTCCAGCGGCGGCGAAGCATCGTGACTTGTATTGGCCAGGCTCATGGAAGATAACCGATCGGGTTCATTAGAGGACTGTGGGCGAGATGCAATGCGCAGAACACCACTGCGAGCAGCACGAGGCCGATCCTCAGGGGCACGCGCAGTGACGACTGGAGGCAGTCCAGCGCCGTAAGCGTCAGGCAGAGTTGCAGCAGCAGACCATCAGCCATACAAAAAAGGATGCATATGACGTGCGCGGCGTGGTCGCTGAAGCTGGCGCCCGCTCAAAGCGGGTCAGCAGAGTATCGAACCATCCGCGCAGAGAGTGAATTGGCGGAAATCGACAGTCTGGAACTGCATCGCCTCCATCGCCTTAATACTCGTCAAGAATATCGCCCTGCATCGACGCCGGAACATGCGCTGCGAACGAGGTTATTTCCAGAACGCCCCTGTATTCAGGTAGTGTTACGGCATGGACGCACTTGTCTCGATGCATCACCATGAACCCAACTTGAATAGGATTACTCATGAATTCTTCCATCTTTGAAATCGGACTCGACGTGCGTGGCCTTCATCCGCCTGAGCCGCTGGAGCGAGTGCTGCACGCGCTGAGCACGTTGGAGCCGGATCAGCCGTTGCGCATGGTGATCGATCGCGAGCCGTTTCCCCTGTATGAAATTCTCGTCCAGAAGGGGTTCGAATACCGCGCCGAAACGATAGCGCCCAATCACCACGAAGTCCGAATCTGGCGGAAGCCGTAATGCGTCGCGCGCTATCACTAGACAGTTCGCCTGCGCTTTCCGTGCCGTTACGGTTCTTCCTCAATGCACCGATTTTCCTGATGCTTGCCGCCGGCCTTCTCGCGTGGGCCGGCCCCGATGCGTTGGCGTCGCGCTGGACGCCGGTCGCGCTCGCACTCACTCACTTGATGACGCTGGGCGTTCTCACCAGCGTGATGACCGGCGCGCTGATGCAGATCCTGCCCGTCGCGACCGGCGTTCGGGTAGCGGGCACGCCTACGAGCGCGGTCGTCGTCCATGCGCTCCTCACCGGGGGCACGCTGACGCTCTCATGCGCCTTCATGGTTGGCGCGTCCGTGCTCTATGCCGTGGCGCTCGCGCTGCTCGCCGCCGCCTTTATGTCGCTCCTTACCGCGTGTGCGATCGGCTTCTGGCGACACCGCGCCGCAGCGCGCAAAGGTTCCGGCGACGTGCTGGGAGCGAGCCGGCTCGCCCTCGTCGCCCTGCTGGTAACGATCGCGCTGGGCCTCTCGCTGGCGAGTGCGCAAGCCTTTGGCGTGCCGCTTCCCATCGTTACGCTGACCAACCTTCACGCCATGTGGGGTTTGGGGGGCTGGGTGGGCTTGCTCACCATTGGCATGGCGTATCAGCTGATTCCGATGTTCATCGTGACAGAGCCTTATCCGCGTGCGTTCGCCTACGGGCTCGCGCCCGTCGTGTTCGCACTGCTCGCGCTGGGTTCGTTCAGCAGCGCCATGGTTCCCACGCTCGGCGCGCTCGTGCTCATGGCCTTCACCGCATTCGCCATCGTCACGCTCCGTCTTTTGTGGACACGCAAACGTCCCGCACCGGACGCCACGACATCGTTCTGGCGCACGGCCATGCTGTGCGTCACCGGTTGCGGGCCACTGTGGGCCGTCCACGTCGTGACGGGCAATCCCGCCTGCGCCATCACGCTCGGCGTACTGCTTCTTTTCGGCGTGGCGTGGTCGCTGGTCAACGGCATGCTGTACAAGATCGTCCCCTTCCTGCTCTGGTATCACGCTCAACGTTCGCTCACCGGCACCGCCATGCGGTTCGCGCCGAAGGTCAAAGACATGATTCCGGAACGCGCGGCGTCCAGGCAGTTCCAGGCGCACCTGGCCGCGCTGGCGCTACTGCTCGCGGCGAGTCTTCGGCCAATGGCGTTCGCGCGCGTCGGCGCGCTGGCCGCTGGCGTTTCAGCGGCATGGCTCGCGCTGAACATGCTCGGCGCGATCCAGATCTACGTGCGGGCGACGCGCAAAGCATCTTCCATTCCGATCGGCACGTCCTGAACCCTGGCCGCCGGTGGCCGCTGCGATTGCTGCGGCCACCGTGCGAGCAAGCTGCGGCTCAGCCAGGACGACCGTCCAGACGGGGACGGGTCAGCACAGGCCAGTAGGCGATGGCGTACACGGCGAAACCCGCAGACCATAGCGTAGCGGCGGCCACGACCGCATGGATCGTTTGCGCCGGCGCCACCAGCGGCAGGCCCACTCGCAGCAGCGCAGCGAGCGCAAGCAAGACATAGCACGCGACGTCGGCACGGCCCGCGCGCAACGGGCGGCCCGTGTGGCCGCGCGCGGTGCGCGTCATCATGCCGATCACAAGCCCGCCGATCGCGCCCGCCGTCAACGCATGCGTTGCCACCGAAGGGGCAACCAGGCCCAATGCCGCGAAGCTGCGCAACAACAAATGCACCGGTATCCACAAGTACGCGAGCTGCAGTACCCACACCAGAGGCACGCGCCATGTTCTGGCAGGTTGCCAAAGCCACCAGCGAGCCAGTTGCGCAAGCGCACAGAATGCGCACAGCAGCGCCAGCCCGACGCCGCCGAGTTGCAGCACGTCCGCGGCCAGCAGCGCCAGCACGGAGCCCAGCACCGTCTTTTCCAGCCACGGCCGGCGCGTCGCCCGCGCGCCCGGCACGCCGTTATTGGTGAACATCGGGATGACGCGCCCACCCATCACGGCCATGATGAAGAGCACCACGTCCAGGCCGAGCTGCACGCCAACCCAGCCTGGCAGGCGCAGCACGCCCAGTTCGCCGAGATGCACGCACAATTGGGCCAGCGCGAGGAGCACGAGCAGACCCACGAAGAAGTAATTGCGCTTGTTGCGTGCCGCGAAGAAGGGAACGCCCAGCGCCAGCGCGGCTGCGAGTGGAAAGGCCACGTTGACGATCGCCGCCGCCCAGCCCCACGGCGTGAGCACCAGCACCCTCCCGGCCAGCCACAGTCCGGCCAGAGCCGCGAGCGGGGCACCGGTAATCGTAGGCCGGTTGCTCCAGTTTCGGCCGGCGGTCAGGAGGAAACCCACGACCACGGCGAGCGTGAAGCCGAAGAGCATTTCATGCGCGTGCCAGATCGGTCCGCGCAAATAGGCGCCCTTCAGCCACCCGGCAAACTGCAGCGCCCATAACGCAATCGACACCGCGGCGAAACTGCTGGCGAGCAGATAGAAGGGCCGGAAACCCAGTTGCCAGAGTGCGAAGCCCTGTACCGTCACGGGCGCACGTGGCGGCTCTTCGATCTTGAGAAATTGAACCATAGGAGACTCTCCCACATGAAACCTGAGTCAGCCGTTAGCGCCGCCGCGTGAATCGAATTCTGTCACGCGCCCGGCGACGGCGTACGTCATGTACTTTTATATGCTGCGAGGTATTTCCGGTTAAAGACGACAGCCGGCTTTACCCGTTGCAATCCCGATGAATCGCCCTTCAAAGGCCGCACTACATGATGTGCCGTCGCACGGAATATGCGTTTGCTGCCGCGCAACCCCTACTCCTGGGCGCCTTGTTCGATATTCCGCGGCAAACAGCGAACGCGTGACGCGAATTCCTGAACAGGCGTTAAGCATTCCCTCCATTGCGGTTGACGCGGCGTATACGTCCTCCGAAAGTGTTGTTCATCATCCGCCCGAAAACGGGTTTTTGCCCGCCCTCGTGCTACCGCATCGCAGCCTGGCGAATGACGACACTGCGACACTCAGGCGCGGCCACGCCGTGATCCGCTTTCCTTGAGTTTCCCGTACGGAGGAAGCCTGTTCATGCGATCCCGGTTGCTCCTGCTCGCAGTGGCGCTCTCGCTGGCCGCTTCGTGTGCGTTCGCCGACGCGCGTTACGTCGAAGTCCCGGGCGGCGCATTCCGTAGCGCCATCAAATTGACGGACGAGCCCGGAGACAGGGTCGACGTGGCACCGTTTCGCATGCGAGCGAACCTCGTAACAAACGCGGATTTCCTCGCCTTCGTCAGCCGTGAAGCGCGTTGGCGCCGTGATCGCGTCGCCGCCCTGTTCGCCAACAGCGGCTATCTGCCACGCTGGGCGGGACCATTGAGTCTCGGCCGCAACGCACCACCCGACGCGCCGGTGACGGGCGTTAGCTGGTTTGCGGCGCGCGCCTACTGTGCATCGGAGCAGGCGCGGCTTGCGCATTGGACCGAATGGGAATACGCGGCGGCGGCCGACGCACAGCGCCGCGATGCGCGCGCCGACACCGCCCGTCAAACACGCCTTCTCGCGCACCTGATGGACAGCTTCGGCACCCCGTCCATGACGCCTGTTGGCGACGGCCCGAATGTGTATGGGCTACACAGCATGCATGCGCTCGTCGGCGAATGGGTGGATGACTACGCCGCGTTATTCGCGGACGTGGACACGCGCAATCCGGGCGAGAACAGTGAGCTTCGGCTTTGTGGCGGCGCGGCGCTTGGGTTTATCGATCGCACCGACTACACGCTGATGATGCGCGTCGCTGCCCTTTCTGCACTGACGCCGGCCGACAGCAGCAGCAGCGTGGGCTTTCGTTGCGTGCGGGATATCGGCGGTGGCGAGGACATCAATCAGAAGGTCAGGTCATGAAGCGAATCATCGTTTTTCTTTACGCACTCCTGCTCGCTTGCCAGGCGGCTTTCGCTGCCGCGCCATCCCTCCCGCTGCCGGGTGATTCGTTGTACCAGTCGCCGCTCTCGCTGCAGGACCAGCAAGGGCGGCAGTTCGATCTCGCCTCGATGCGCGGGCGGTCCGTCATTGTCAGCATGTTCTACACCGCCTGCTCCTCGGCTTGCCCCTTGACGGTCGACACCATCCAGGAGATCCGGCGCGCCCTGAACGTGCCGGATCGCGCCGCGCCGACCGTGCTGCTCGTCAGCATCGATCCGCAGCACGATGACGTCGTCAATCTCGCGGCAATGGCGAAGGCACACCGACTCGACCCGACGTACTGGCGCCTGACACGCCCGACTGCCGGCGACTTGATGGCGTTCGCCGCCACGCTGGGCGTCGCCTACCGCCAGCGCACGGGCGCCGATTTCAGCCACAACGCCGTGATCGCGCTGCTCGACGAGAACGGCCGGATCGTGGCGCATACCTCGGTCATCGGCAAAGTCGACACCGCATTTGTCTCGGCCGTGCGGGAACGCATTGCCGGTCATTGATCAACCGCTTCTCAAACGCCCGATATCAGGAATCGTGATTTCCCGGCCCTTTATTTCAATCAGGTTCCGGACGCTCAGGTCACGCAAGATGCGCGAAAAATGCTCCGGCGTAATGTTGAGCCGTGAGGCAATCGTTCGCTTGCCTGTTTCGAGCCGCACTTGCTGAGCGCTTTGGCACGAGTCGCCCGCCAGGTTCAGCAGATAGCCGACAACGCGCTGCGTACCTGACTGCAGCGAATAGGCCTCCACGTCGCGCATCAGATTGTGAAGACGCACGCTGAGACCCGCCAGCATCTTGCATGCAAAGGCCGGATCGCGTTCAAGCTCGGTAACGACGACCGACTTCTTCACGTACAGAAGCAAGGTGTCGGCCAACGCCTGCGCGGACACGATATAGGGTTTGTCCATGAACATCAGCGCTTCGCCAAAGCCGTCGCCCGGCCCCACGAGACGCACGATCTTCTCTTCACCAACGGGAGAGCTGAAACTCAGTTTGATCAGACCATAGACGACGGTATGAAAACCCTGGCACGGCTCCCCACGGCGAAATATTGTCGCGCCGCGCGCGACCCTTACCTCGGTCGTTCCCAATGCGAGAACGTCGAGTTCCTCCGCTGACATTTCGTTGAACAGCGGCATCTTCGAGAGGAAATCCTGAATTCGAATCTTACCTGTCCGCATTTGACTGCTCCGGCTGAATAGCGGCTTTGAATTGGCACTGGACGTCTGCGTCAGCCGCTGCTTGCGCCTATGGGTGGCAAACAAGAAGAGCGCTAACCTGAAACACGCAGCCGAACAATGCTTTGCACTAACTTTTGTATTGTCGCGCCCTGAACCGGGGTTAAATTTGTCCGCCGTCAAACAGCGATCTGCCACTTCGAGCGATATGCCGCACCCGCGCGCGCTCGCGGAGAGACTCGCGGATCCACTGCGACCAAAGGGTTAAACGCTCAATTGAATCAACTCGCGGAAACATTGAGGCGTAACATTTTCTCGGCGGTAAATGCAGCCATACTATCTATGCACGATCCAGTCAGCTGAATGGAATTCAGTGCAATTTGGCTGGAAGCCAGGCACATCTTAATCGTCAATCTACGTTAGCAAACTACTATGCGGCTTACAGGCTTCACCAGGTATGGTCTGTTGGTGCTTGTCCATGCCACAGATCACCCCGACGAACTCCTCACCGTCAATCAGATCTCCGCTGCGTTCGGCATCTCGCGCAACCATCTGACGAAGATCGTTCATACGCTTGGGAGAGCGGGCTACCTGAGCACGTCGAGAGGCCGGGCGGGCGGCTTGCGCCTGGGCCGCCCCGCCGTCCTGATTACGGTCGGCGAAGTCGTTCGCGTAATGGAACAGGATTTCGATGTGGCCGAACGCTTCGATACGGAGCACAGCGCATGCGCAATCACTGCGGCCTGCGGGCTTCGTTCCGCGTTCTGGGCCGCCACGCGCGCGTATTTCGATGTCCTCGACAGGTGTACGCTCGCCGACCTCGCCGCCGGGCACGGTGAATTGACGCACCTCCTCATCGGCAGCCCTGGCTATCATCCGCCGATGCGACAAATCGCCCCGTGATACGCGCGAGGCACGCGCTGCTCAGGATCTCGTTCATTCCCTGAACAGCGCGGTTTGGCTGGGCCATCGGTTCCGCTATTCAATGTCCTTCCAGTACGCAGCGTTCAGCCGCCACGCCACGAAGGTCATGCCACCGAGGAAAAGCAGCACCCACACGCCGAGTTGCTTGCGCGTCCTCTGCTGCGGCTCCGCCATCCAGCCGAGGTACGCCACCAGATCGGCGACATCGGCATCATAGTCCGCCGGCGAGCGCTTCCCGGGCGTCACCTGCCGGAAGCCGGTGAAGCGATGGACTTTTTCCCCGCTTGCCTTATCGACCGTATCTTCGAACTTCGCCGTTCGCATGCCCTGCAACTGCCATAGCGGATGCGGCATGCTCACGTTCTCGTACACCAGGTTGTTCCAGCCGGTCGGCCGCGTGTCGTCCTGGTAGAAGCTGCGCAGGTAGGTATAGAGCCAGTCGCGTCCGCGTGAGCGCGCCTCCACCGAAAGATCTGGCGGCGCGGCGCCGAACCAGTTTTTCGCATCGTCCGGCCGCAAGGCGACGGTCATCGTGCTGCCCACTTTGTCGGTGGAAAACAGCAGGTTTGCCTCGATCTGCTTTTGCGAAATGCCGAGATCCTGCAACCGGCTGTAGCGCATCAAGTTCGCACTATGGCAATTCAGGCAATAGTTCACGAACAATTGCGCGCCATGCTGGAGCGAGGCGAGATCGTTCGCCCTTTCGGGTGCGTGATCGAGCGGCACGTTTTCCTGTGCCCACGCCGGTGCGCCCGCAACGGAGACAACGAGCGCGACCGTGAAGGCAGCAGCCCTGTGCGCGAGCGTTGAAAGCAATCTTTTCTTCATGTGCGTAGACTCCTCGCTCGTCAGTTAATGGGCCTTGAACCGCACGCGCCCGGGCGGCTGCTTGAAGGTGCCAAGCCGCGTCCAGAACGGCATGCCGAGGAAGAAGGCCAAATAGACGAGCGCACAGATCTGGGCGATCAGCGTGGACGCCGGCGATGGCGGTTTCGTGCCGAGGAACGCCAATATGAAGAACGCCACCACGAATATCCCGAGGAACACCTTGTGGAAGAACGGCCGGTAGCGAATCGACTTCACCGGCGAGCGGTCCAGCCACGGCAGGAAGAAGAGTGAAATGACCGCCGTGCCCATCACCACCACGCCCCAGAACTTCGACTCGGTGAAGTACATGGCGAGAACCACGAGCACCGCCAGCACCGGCAGCCCCGCGCGCCATTTGCCGCGCGCGCGCACGAGCGCGAGCAGGCCGAGCAGCGCGATCACGATCATCAGCACGATCTTGAACGGGTCGGTGGTGGCGCGCAGCATCGCGTAGAACGCCGTGAAGTACCAGACCGGCGCGATCTCCGGCGGCGTCTGCAGCGGGTTGGCCGGCACGAAGTTATTGGCTTCGAGGAAGTAGCCGCCCATTTCCGGCGCGAAGAACACGATCGCCGCGAAGATCAACAGGAAGATGCACACGCCCAGGAAGTCGTGCACCGAGTAGTACGGATGGAACGGAATGCCGTCGAGCGGAATGCCATTCGCGTCCTTCTTCTCCTTGATCTCGATGCCGTCCGGGTTGTTCGAGCCCACTTCGTGCAGCGCGATGATGTGGCAGATCACGAGCCCGATCAACACGAGCGGAATGGCGATCACGTGGAACGCGAAGAAGCGGTTGAGCGTGACATCGGAAATCACATAGTCGCCACGAATCCACAGCGAGAGGTCCGGGCCGATGAAGGGAATCGCCGAGAACAGGTTCACGATCACCTGCGCGCCCCAATAGGACATCTGCCCCCAAGGCAGCAGGTAGCCGAAGAAGGCCTCGGCCATCAGGCACAGGAAAATCGCGCAGCCGAAGATCCACACGAGTTCGCGCGGCTTGCGGTACGAGCCGTACAAAAGCCCGCGGAACATGTGCAGATACACGACCACGAAGAACATCGAGGCGCCCGTGGAGTGCAGGTAGCGGATGAGCCAGCCCCACGGCACCTCGCGCATGATGTACTCGACCGACGCGAACGCGAGCGTCGCGTCGGGCTTGTAGTTCATGGTGAGAAAGATGCCGGTGACGATCTGGTTCACCAGCACGAGCAGCGCCAGCGAGCCGAAGAAGTACCAGAAGTTGAAGTTCTTCGGCGCGTAGTACTCGGAAAGGTGCGCGCGCCAGGTCGCGGTCATCGGGAAGCGCTTGTCGATCCAGCCCTGAAGGCCGGAAGATGCGCCGGTCGTCTCCACCACATCCTTTTCTGTTCCCGTCGCCATCACGCTTCTCCTTTTTCGTCCTTGCCGATCACGATCTGCGTCGGGGACACGAACATGTATCGGGGAATGTCGAGGTTCTGCGGCGCCGGCTTGTTCTTGAACACGCGGCCGGAGAGATCGTAGGTGGAGCCGTGGCACGGGCACAGGAAGCCGCCCGGCCAGCTGTCGGGCAGGTTCGGCTGCGGGCCTTCCTGGAAGCGCGGCGTCGGCGTGCAGCCCAGATGCGTGCACACGGCAACGGTCACGAGAATGTTCTGATGCTCGGCGCGCGAACGGAACTCGTTCATGCAGTACTCCGGCATCGGCAGGGAAAACGGATGCTCGGAGTTCGGATCGGCCAGATCGGGATCGGCCTTTTTCACATCGGCCATCATGCGATCCGTGCGGTTCAGGATCCACACGGGCTTGCCGCGCCAGGCCACGGTCATCATCGAGCCCGGCTGCAGATTCGTGATGTCGACCTCGATGGGCGCGCCGGCGGCGCGGGCTTTTTCGGATGGTGCAAAGGAACCTACGAAGGGTACGACAGTGGCCACGCCTCCAATGCCACCTGCTACGGACGTCGCAATCAGCCAGGTTCGGCGGCTGCCATCGACGCGGTCATTCTCGTTGTCTCGCATCACATCGCCCCACTTCTGAGTTGGATTTTTCCGTCACGCCAGCTTACCCGCGGTGCTGCCGAACGCTAGTTTGCGCGAATGGAGTTGGCATTTACAAGGGGCGCTCTCCAAAAAGCTTCGGAAGTCCTTGATAACTCGGGGTTTTCCCGCAGAAAAGAGGGCCACTTTCTTTTCGGTTTGTAAATGCCTCATGAATAAAATCGTGCTGCGTCACGACAATTCGCGCACTGCGCCCTGCGCAATGCGCGATATCGGTGCGTCGGGAAGGCGGCCTTGGGAGGCGATTACACGGGATTGTCGATATCGATGAAAAGATGCTCGATGTCGAAGGCTTCCGAGAGGTGCGCGCCCACCGCCTGAACGCCGTAGCGCTCGGTTGCGTGGTGGCCCGCGGCGAGGAACGCCACGCCGCTTTCCGCCGAGGTGTGCGTGGTCGGCTCGGAAATCTCGCCCGTGAGGAAGACGTCGGCGCCGGCGTCGATCGCGGCGTCGAATAGGCTTTGCGCCGCACCCGTGCACCAGGCGACGCGGCGCAGTTGCCAGTCCGGGTCGCCGAGCACGAGCGGCGCGCGGCCGAGCGTCTGCTCGACCTCGGCGGTAAAGTGCGCGAGCGTGATCGGCATGGGCAGCGTGGCCATCCAGCCCAGATCCTGCTCGCCGAAGCGTTGTTCGCCGATCCAGCCGAATCTGGCGCCCAACTGCGCGTTGTTGCCCAGTTCGGGATGGCTGTCGAGCGGCAGATGGTAGGCGAACAGGTTGATATCGTTCGCGAGCAGCGTCTTCAGGCGCCGGTACTTGCGGCCCGTAATTTGCGGCGCTTCATTCTTCCAGAAGTAGCCATGATGGACGAGCACGGCGTCGGCGCCCCACTCGTGCGCGGCTTCGAGAAAGGCGAGCGAAGCGGTCACGCCCGTGGCGATCTTCTCCACGCGCCGCCGCCCCTCGACCTGCAGGCCATTCGGGCAGTAGTCCTTGAACCGCGCGGATTCCAGAAGATTGTTCAGATACAATTCCAGTTCGATCCGATCCATATAATCCTCTAATCTTCAGATGCTTAGACGCTTTTGGCTGTTCTTCGCCCAGGCGGTGACGGTCCTGCTGGCGTTGATGTTCATCATCGCCACGCTCAAACCGCAGTGGCTGCAGCACCAGGGGCAGTTCGGCAAGCAGCTCGCCGAGCCGATCGTCGCACTGCGGGAAGTGGCGCCAGGCATGGGCGGTGGCGCCGCCCAGGGCTCCTATGCGGACGCCGCCCAGAAGGCAATGCCCGCGGTCGTCAACGTGTTCTCGAGCAAGGATGGGTCGCTGCCGCCCGATCCCCGCCAGAACGATCCGCTATTTCGCTACTTCTTCGGCGATCGCAACAAAAACCAGAAGCAGCAGGAGCAGCCTGCCGCCAACCTTGGCTCGGGCGTCATTGTCAGTCCGGACGGTTACATTCTAACGAACCAGCACGTAATCGATGGCGCGGATCAGATCGAAATCGCGCTTTCCGACGGCCGCACCACCAACGCGAAGGTGATCGGCATCGACCCGGAAACCGATCTCGCCGTGCTCAAGATCAACCTGCCGAACCTGCCCACCATCACACTGGGCCGCATGGACCAGACGCGCGTGGGCGACGTCGTGCTCGCCATCGGCAACCCATTCGGCGTGGGGCAAACGGTCACGATGGGCATCATCAGCGCGCTCGGCCGCAATCACCTCGGCATCAACACGTTCGAGAACTTCATCCAGACCGACGCGCCGATCAACCCGGGCAACTCGGGCGGCGCGCTCGTCGACGTGAACGGCAACCTGCTCGGCATCAACACGGCCATCTACTCGCGTTCGGGCGGCTCGCTGGGCATCGGCTTCGCGATTCCCGTTTCGACGGCGCGCAGCGTGCTGGAGAGCATCATCACCACGGGCTCGGTCACGCGCGGCTGGATTGGCGTGGAGCCGCAGGACGTGACGCCCGAGATCGCCGACTCGTTCGGGCTGAAGGAGAAGTCCGGCGCGATCGTCGCGGGCGTGTTGCAGGGCGGCCCTGCCGACAAGGCCGGTATCAAGCCGGGCGACGTCCTCACCTCCGTGAACGGCGAGGCCATTACCGACACCACGCGCCTTCTGAACGTGATCGCGCAGATCAAGCCCGGCACCGACGCGAAGATCCACCTAGTGCGCAAGAACAGGGACCTGGATCTCGACGTGCTGATCGGCAAGCGCCCACCCCCGCCGAAGCAGCCGGCGCAGGAAGACGGCGAAGGCGACGACGGAGGCTGATGACGTGGCGGCGGCCGGGCCGCCCTCAACCCGGAATCAGAAACCGAAAAAGCAAAAAGAAAAGGCCGCGAACCTGGGTTCGCGGCCTTTTTGTTTTCCTGCGGCTTTCCTGCGGCTTTCCTGCGCTCCGCGAGCGGGTCTAGCTTGCCGCCTGACTCTCGTCTGCAGCCTTCTTCTCGCCGGTGCCGACGAAAATGCGCGCCGCGATGATGCCGGCCTCGTACAGGATGATGAGCGGCAGCGCGAGAATGAGTTGCGAGAACACATCGGGCGGCGTCACGACGGCAGCGACGATGAACGCGCCGACGATCACATAGGGCCGAATCTCCCTGAGCTTCTTCACGGTCAGCACGCCCATGCGCACGAGCAGCACGACGACGATGGGCACCTCGAACGTCACGCCGAACGCAATGAACATGGTGAGCACGAAGCTCAGGTAATTGTCGATATCGGTCGTCATCTCCGCGCCTAACGGCGCGTTGTAGTGCGCCATCACGCGGAAGATGGTCGGGAACACCACGAAATACGCGAACGCCATGCCGCACAGAAAGAGCGTGTAGCTGCTCGCCACGAGCGGCACGACGAGCTTCTTTTCGTGCTGGTAGAGACCAGGCGCTACGAACGCCCAGATCTGGTAGAGCACGAAGGGCAGCGCGATCACGAAGGCCACGAGCATTGTGACCTTCATGGGCACGAAGAACGAGCCGGTCACGTCGGTGACGATCATCTTGCCGTCGCGCGGCAGGTTCTGCATGAGCGGTCGCGCAAGCAGACGGAATATGTCGGGCGCCCAGTACACGAGCCCGACGAACACGACGATCACGGCAATGCCCGCGCGGATAATGCGGTCACGCAGTTCGACGAGATGGGAAATGAAGGTCTCTTCCGAGCCTTCTTCCAGTTTTTGCTGGGGGTCGCTCACACCGGCCCTCGGTTGGAAATGGACGTGCGCAAAGGCGGATCCGCGTCAGAAGAACCGCGTGGGCCGACGCAGGCTGGCCGGCGTGTGCTGCGCCACGCGCGCTGCGCCGGATTGCACGCGCGTGCGCCGCAGCGTGGCGCGCTTGTACCAGACGGGCGCGGCGCTTTGCTTCACGCGCCAGTTCTTGCGCTTCACGGCGCTCGATCCCGCGTTGCCGGAGCGCCATCCCGATTGCATCGAGGCGCCGTCCGCCGCGTCGGCGGCCTCCACGCTGGCCGGATCGGCGCCGCCGGCAATGCTCGGCGAGACCGACGTGCCCGCGTTCCACGCGTCGTTCAACTCGGTTTCATGCTTGTGCAGGTTGTCTTGAACGGTCTTCTCGACGTTCTGCGCCGCCGACTCGAACTCGGTCTTCATGCGGCGCAGTTCGTCCAGCTCGATCTCGCGCGTGACTTCCGCCTTGACGTCGTTGATATAGCGCTGCGCGCGCCCGAACAGCGCGCCCGCCGTGCGTGCGACGCGCGGCAGTCGCTCCGGCCCGAGAACGACCAGCGCGACGACGCCGATCAGCGCCATCTTGGTTAGACCCAGATCGAGCATGAATGGAGTATTCCGTCAGCCTTGGCTGCTGCCTTAGAGGAAGAAACGGCGGGAAAGGACGGCTGCCACGCGTTTAGCGGAAGTCGTTCGAGCGCTGCGTCTTGTCCTTGGCTTCGACGTCGACTGCGCCGCCGTTAGACGGCAGCTCGCGCTTTTGCGTGTCGGCGGCGGCGCCTTCGCTCTCGCGCATGCCTTCCTTGAAGCCCTTCACCGCACCTCCCAGATCACTACCGATATTGCGCAACTTCTTCGTACCGAAGACGAGCGCCACGATCAACAAGACGATCAGCCAGTGCCAGATGCTCAACGAACCCATGATTGACTCTCTCCTTAACCCCGCCGCCGCGCTCGCTGCGCGACGCGAAAATTATGCCTGTGTGATGTTGCATCGACGTGGCGTGCGACCCTTTAACGCCGCCACCGCTCCCTGCCATTTGCGCCGCCGCGGCCTCTCAGCCCATGCGGTGCCATGGACGCGGTCCAGCCAGCAAATGTGCGTGCAGATGGTAGACCTCCTGCCCGCCGCCCGGCCCCGTGTTCACGACCGTGCGAAACCCGGTTTCGCCGCCCGTGTACGAGACGCCCAGCTCCTTCGCAAGCCTCGCGACCAGTACAAACATTCTACCAAGCAGTGGTGCGTCGTTTTCACCGCAATCGGCAAGGGTGGGAATATGCTGGCGCGGAATGACGAGAACGTGCGTTTCTGCCGCAGGCCGGATGTCGCGAAAGGCGACGAACTCGTCGTCCTCGTACACCCGGGTGCTGGGAATATGGCCATCGGCGATCTTGCAGAAGAGACAGGTGCTGCGGTCGTGACTCATGGTGCTCCTGGTGAGCGACAAGACAGGCCAAGTTGGGCAAGCCGCACACCAAACGCCGGCGCCGCTCAGAACCAGGCGCGTGGGTTATGCAGCGGCTTGTTGTCGTACAAGTACAGCCAGCCTTTGATGATACGGTACAACGTCCAGATTGCGACAGCCCACAAAATTGGAATGCCGACCAGCACGAAGATGAGCAGCCCGCCGATCAGATGACCGGCCAGTCCGAGCCAGAATGTGCGGATTTGCCACGTGAAGTGCTGCTCGTAGGGCGTGCCGAGCGCTTCGTCACGTTTGAGGTAATTGAGGATGATGGCGACCAGCACCGAAATGCCGCCGGTGAGCCAATACACCGCATAGAGTGCGTAGAGCACGTGCGTGAAGGTGCGCAGGCTGCGCAAGCGATCCGCATCGACGCCGTTGCGGTAGGAAGGGGGTGGGTAATCGCCGGACGTGGACATGTGATTCGTCTCCTGTCGATCCAGAGTTTTCGCTTGCGACAGATGGCGGAGCCGTGCGCCCCCGCCACCAACCTCAGTCGCCGTTCGCTTCGCGCTCGCGCGTCTTGCGCAGCGCCTTTTCCTCGAGCCCCGAAAGGCCCTCGCGACGTTCCAGTTCCGCGAGCACATCGGCGGGGCTCAGATCGAAATGCGAGAGCGTCACAAGGCAATGAAACCACAGGTCGGCCATCTCGCCCACCAGTGCTTTCGGCGCGCCGCCCTGGCGCACGTCCTTCGCGGCCAGCACGACTTCCGTCGCCTCTTCACCCACTTTCTTGAGCACCGCGTCGTCGCCCTTGTGGAAGAGGCGCGCGACGTACGAGGCGTCCGGGTCACCGCCCTTGCGGCTGTCGATCACCGCCGCGAGGCGCAGCAGCGTGTCGTTGGTGTTCAGTTGCGTCATTTGTAGATGTGTTCAGGGTCTTTCAGCACGGGATCGACGGCGACCCAGCGGCCTTCGTCGACGGTGCCTTCGAATTGCTGGAAAAAGCACGAGTGGCGGCCCGTGTGGCACGCGATGCCCGAGACCTGCTCGATCTTGAGCAGCACGACGTCTTCGTCGCAGTCGAGGCGGATGTCGCTCACGTGCTGCACGTGGCCCGACTCCTCGCCCTTGAACCACAGGCGCTGTCGCGAGCGCGAAAAGTACACGGCACGGCGCAGCTCGACGGTCTTGGCAAGCGCCTCGCGGTTCATCCACGCGAACATCAGGACGTCGCCAGTGGTGGCTTCCTGCGCGATCACGGGAACGAGGCCGTTGGCGTCCCAGTTGACCTTGTCCAGCCAGTTCGCGCGGGCGAGGTCGTTGGCGGAGTTGCCGGTTTGCGTGTTGCTCATCGCGTCACATCCTCACCGAAATGCCCTGGTCGGCCATGAAGCGCTTCGCCTCGCCAACCGTGTGCTCGCCGTAGTGGAAGATGCTCGCCGCCAGCACGGCGTCGGCATGGCCCTTGACGATGCCGTCCGCGAGATCCTGCAGGCCGCCCACGCCGCCCGAGGCGATCACGGGAACCGGCACCGCGTCGGAGACCGCGCGCGTGAGGTCGAGGTCGAAGCCGCTCTTCGTGCCGTCGCGGTCCATGCTCGTGAGCAGGATTTCGCCCGCGCCGAGTTGGGCCATCTTGCGCGCCCATTCGACGGCGTCGATGCCCGTGGCCTTGCGGCCGCCGTGGGTGAACACTTCCCAGCGCGAAGGCTCGCCCGGCGCCGAAGTCCGCTTCGCGTCGATGGCGACGACGATGCACTGCGACCCGTATTTGTCGGCGGAATCGCGCACGAGCTGCGGATTGGCGACCGCCGACGAGTTCATGCCGACCTTGTCCGCACCGGCGTTGAGCAGGCGCCGCACGTCTGCCACGGCGCGCACGCCGCCGCCCACGGTGAGCGGAATGAAGACCTGCGAAGCCACCGCCTCGATGATCGGCAGGATCAGGTCGCGCTGGTCGGAGGTCGCGGTGATGTCGAGGAAGGTGAGTTCGTCGGCGCCCTGGTCGTCGTAGCGGCGCGCGATTTCCACGGGGTCGCCCGCGTCGCGCAGCTCGACGAAATTGACGCCCTTCACGACGCGCCCGGCGGTCACGTCGAGGCAGGGGATGATGCGTTTGGGTAGAGCCATGATCTTGCCGAAGTTGCCAGTCGGTTTGCGTGGGGTGAGCGCGGTTCCTGAGAAGGCTGCCGGACCCGGTTCGGGCGTGTCGCGCTTTCACCACGCCAAAGCCTGCCATTTGCCGGTCTTTAGCGTGTCGCGCTGCCCATTGTCGCGCGCTTTGCGCCTTGTCGCGAAATTATCCCGCGCGAGCGCCATTCCCCACGGAGATGATGGCGCAGCGCCAAAAACAAAGGCCTCCGGTAACGGAGGCCGGCGTTCGACGCTTTACGCGTCGTCCGATTCGCGCAGGCTGTCTGCGCGCGTTTGCGCGGCGGCGAAATCGAGGTCGCCCGAATAGATCGCGCGGCCGCAGATCACCCCTTCCACGCCTTCGTCCTCGACCTCGCAAAGCGCGTCGATGTCGGCGAGATTCGAGAGGCCGCCGCTCGCGATGATCGGAATCTTCACCGCGCGCGCAAGGCGCACCGTGGCTTCGATGTTGATGCCCTGGAGCATGCCGTCGCGGCCAATGTCGGTGTAGATGATCGACTCGACGCCGTAATCCTCGAACTTGCGCGCAAGATCCACGACTTCGTGGCCCGTGAGCTTGCTCCAGCCATCCGTGGCGACCTTGCCGTCCTTCGCGTCGAGGCCGACGATGATATGGCCCCCGAATGCCGTGCACGCTTCCTGGAGGAAGCCCGGATTCTTCACGGCGGCGGTGCCGATGATCACGTAGGAAAGGCCGTCGTCGAGATAACGCTCGATGGTGTCGAGGTCACGGATGCCGCCGCCGAGCTGCACGGGGATCACGTCGCCGACTTCGCGGATGATCTCGCGAATGGCGTCTTCGTTTTTCGGCTTGCCTGCGAACGCACCGTTCAGGTCGACGAGGTGCAGACGGCGCGCGCCGCGCTCGACCCAGTGTCGGGCCATGGCCGCCGGTTCCTCGGAGAAAATCGTCGCCTGGTCCATATCGCCTTGCTTGAGGCGCACGCAGTGACCGTCTTTGAGATCGATGGCCGGAATCAGCAGCATAGCTTCGGGTGTGTCTGGGAATGAGGTTGAAGTCTGCGGCGCCGGCGGAAAAAAGGCCCGATCCGACGCCGTTTCGCTAGTTTAGTACAACTCTTTCGGCGGCCTTGCTGACGCAAATCGAATGCCGCGGCGCTCGTGCGCGAAGGCGGCTGCGAGCGTCAGCGCCGCAGGAAATCAGGGGTTCCAGTGGACGAAGTTGCGATAGACGCGCAAGCCCGCAGCGGCGCTCTTTTCCGGGTGGAATTGAGTGGCGAAGATGTTATCCCGCGCCACTGCCGAGGTAAAGGCTGCGCCGTACGGCGTTTCGCCCACGGTGTGCGCCGGGTCCGCCGGCACCACGTAGTAGCTGTGCACGAAGTAGAAAAAGCTTTCGTCGGGCACGCCTTCCCACAGCGCGTGGGCGCGCGCCTGGCGCACGCGGTTCCAGCCCATTTGCGGAACCTTGAAGCGCGAGCCGTCGTCCTGCAGCTGGCCTTCGAGATCGAAGCGCACGACCTTGCCGGGCAGGAGACCGAGGCCCTTAGTGTCGCCTTCCGCGCTCCAGTCGAACAGCATCTGCTCGCCCACGCACACGCCCATGAGCGGCTTGGTGCGCGACGCTTCGAGCACGGCGTCCTGCAGGCCTGACTCGGCGAGGCTGCGCATGCAGTCGGGCATCGCGCCCTGCCCCGGCAGCACCACGCGGTCGGCCGCGCGGATCGCCTCGGGACGCTCGACGATGGCCACGTCGGCTTCCGGCGCGGCCTGCCTCAGCGCCTGGGCCACCGAACGCAGGTTGCCCATCCCATAATCCACAATCGCAATTGAAGTTTTCATCTCGAATCCGGCCTGCTCGTCAGGCCCTGCCCTTGGCTGTGCGGGCGCGTGTGCGCCGCGATGTGCCCTGATCTGCCTTCAAAGCCGTCAATGTACGCCAGTCGGCGCGCGCAAGCCCATAAGCCGAACGGCCAACGTTGCGCGCATGCCGCATGTCCGCGACGGCCGGTGCGGCGCGCGTGCAGTCCTGCCAAAGCACGCGCCTGCCCGTCACGCGCAACGCGATTCGCCTTCTGGTCGCTGAAAGGCTCGCTTAGAGGCTGCCCTTCGTCGACGGGATCTTGCCCGCCTGACGTTCGTCCAGTTCGGCGGCCTGGCGCAGCGCGCGGCCGAATGCCTTGAACACGGTTTCCATCTGATGATGCGCGTTGAGGCCGCGCAGGTTGTCGATGTGCAGCGTCACGCCGGCATGGTTCACGAAGCCGCGGAAGAATTCGATCGACAGGTCGACGTCGAACGTGCCGATGCGCGCCCGCGTGAACGGCACGTGGAATTCGAGGCCCGGGCGGCCCGAGAAGTCGATCACCACGCGCGAGAGCGCCTCGTCGAGCGGCACGTAGGCGTGGCCGTAGCGGCGAATGCCCTTCTTGTCGCCGATGGCCTGCGCCACCGCCTGTCCGAGCGTGATGCCGACGTCTTCCACCGTATGGTGGTCGTCGATATGCGTGTCGCCATGCGCCTCGATGTCCAGATCGATCAGACCGTGTCGTGCGATCTGGTCGAGCATGTGGTCGAGAAACGGCACGCCGGTCGCGAGCTTCTGCTCGCCGGTGCCGTCCAGATTGAGTTTCACGCGGATTTGCGTTTCGCTGGTGTTGCGAACGACTTGCGCGACGCGCATGGCAATTTCCTTCAAACAGCCCGTAACAGGAGAGTGGGAGAACGAAGCATCGGCCTTAACGGAGCACGAGCTTCAGGGCAGCGAGCAGTTGTGCGTTTTCGTCGGGGGTCCCAACGGTCAGGCGCACGCAGTTCGCCAGCAATGGGTGCATTTTACCCACGTTTTTGATCAGGATCCGGGCGGACAGCAGTGTGTCAAAAACCGCCGCCGCGTCGGGCACGCGCACGAGCAGGAAGTTGCCCGCGCTTTCGAACACCTGCGCGCCCCGCAGCTTCGCGACTTCGGCGGCCAGCGCCGCGCGTTCCGCGCGCAGTTGCGCGGCCTGTGCGTCGAGCACGTCCACGTGGTCGAGCAGCAGGTCCGCCGCCGCCTGCGTGAGCACGTTCACGTTGTAGGGCGGGCGCACCTTGTCGAATTCGTTGAGCCATGAAGGACGCCCGGCCAGATAGCCCAGGCGGATGCCCGCGAGTCCAAGCTTCGACATCGTGCGCATCACGACCACGTTGTCGAACTCGCCCGCGCGCGGCATCCAGCTTTGCATCGCGAACGGCTGGTAGGCCTCGTCGATCACCACGAGGCTCTTCGCCGCCGCGGCGGCCGCGATCACGCGCTCGATGTCGGCATCGTCGAACAACGTACCCGTGGGGTTGTTGGGGTACGCAAGCCAGATCACGGCGGGCGTGTGCTCCGAGATCGCCGCGAGCATCGCCTCGAGGTCGAGCGTGAAGTCGGCCTTGAGCGGCACGCCGACGAATTCGACCTGCGCGAACTTCGCCGACATCGCATACATGACGAAGCCCGGCACCGGCGCGAGCATTTTCGCTCCCGGCTTCGCGCACGCCATGGTGATCATGCTGATGATCTCGTCCGAGCCGTTGCCGAGCAGCACGTCGCAGTCGGCCGGCACGCGCATCGCGCGCTTGAGCTTCGCGATCAGCGCCTCGGGGCGCGGCGCGGGATAGCGGTTGAGCGCGACCGCCGCGAGGCGTTCGCCCAGTCGTGCGGCAAGGTCCTCGGGCAGAGGAAACGGGTTTTCCATGGCGTCGAGCTTCACGAATCCGGAAGCGTCGGGCACGGGGTAACTCGTCATCGCGAGCACATCGCGACGGATGATGTCTTGTGGTGTCGTCATGTTGGAAGGCGGCTCGCGCGAGCGGGTCCGCCAGCACGGGCAGCTCGGCTGGCCGGCTGCCCTGGTTATCGTCGTGGTCTCTTCTGCGTGTGGGGCAAACTGCGGGTCAAACTGCGGGTCATGCCGGGGGTCATGCCATTACGCCCCGCGTTCTCGCGGGGCTTGCCGCGGCGCAACGTCTCCTTGCTGCGCGGCGGCGTCGTTCAAAACACTCTGCATGCGGGATGCGGCCTGGCGCCTGGGCACGCCGCGCCCCGCCACGAGGCATCGGATCTGGCTTCAGCCCTGCCTCATCCGGAATTCGGCGCTGCGCGCGTGGGCCTGCAGGCCTTCGCCGTAGGCCAGCTCGGCTGCGATCTCGCCGAGCGTCTGGGCGCCTTCGGCACTGACCTCGATCACGCTCGAACGCTTGATGAAATCATAGACGCCGAGCGGCGAAGAAAAACGTGCGGTACGAGACGTAGGCAGCACGTGATTGGGCCCCGCGCAGTAGTCGCCGAGGCTCTCGCTCGTGTAGCGGCCGAGGAAGATCGCGCCCGCGTGGCGGATCTCGGCGCCCCACTTCTGCGGCTCCAGCGCCGAAATTTCGAGGTGCTCGGGCGCGATCTCGTTGGCGATGGCGCAAGCCTCGGCCATGTCGCGCACCTTCACGAGCGCGCCGCGGTTCGTGAGCGACGTGGCGATGACTTCGGCGCGCGGCATGCTGGGCAGCATTTCGTGGATGGCCTCCTCGACGCGCTTGATGAAGCCTTCGTCCGGGCACAGCAGGATCGACTGGGCAAGCTCGTCGTGCTCGGCCTGCGAAAACAGGTCCATGGCGACCCAGCGCGGGTCGGTCGTGCCGTCGCACAGCACGAGGATTTCCGAGGGGCCCGCGATCATGTCGATGCCGACCGTGCCGAACACGCGGCGTTTGGCCGAAGCGACATAGGCGTTGCCCGGTCCGCAAATCTTGTCGACGGCCGGGATCGTATTCGTGCCGTACGCGAGCGCTGCCACGGCCTGCGCGCCGCCGATCGTGAACACGCGATCGACGCCGCCCAGCAGCGCCGCCGCCAGCACGAGCGGGTTCTTCACGCCGTCGGGCGTGGGCACGACCATGATGATTTCGCGCACGCCCGCCACCCGCGCGGGAATGGCGTTCATCAGCACGGAGGACGGATAGGCGGCCTTGCCGCCCGGCACGTAAAGGCCCACGCGGTCGAGCGGCGTGACCTTCTGGCCGAGCACCGTGCCGTCGGATTCGGTGTACTGCCAGCTATGCGAGCCGCACTCGATGCGCTGCTTCTCGTGGTAGCCGCGCACGCGCGCCGCCGCCGCTTCGAGCGCCGCGCGCTGTTTGGGCTCGAGGCTCTCCAGCGCCGCTTCGAGTTCGGCAAACGGCAGCTCGAGCGCCGCGACGCTGTGGGCGCCAAGGCGGTCGAAGCGGTTCGTATAGTCGAGCACGGCGGCGTCGCCGCGCGCCTTCACGTCGGCGAGAATCTGCGCGACGGAGCGCTCGATGGCCTCATCCTCGCTCGCCTCGAAGGCGAGCACCGCGTGCAGCGCCTTTTTGAAGCCTGAGGCGCTGGAATCGAGTTTGCGCATCGTGATAGCCATGCTGGTATCCATCCGTATCGGTTGTGCGGGCGGTGCCTGGGCCCGCCTGCTTAAGCGGCCTGCTCGCGGCGCGACGCGCGTTCGAACGCGTCGATGATGGGCCGCAGCGCGGCGCGCTTGAGCTTGAGCGCCGCCTGATTCACCACGAGGCGCGACGAGATCTCCATGATCTCCTCCACCTCGACCAGATTGTTCGCGCGCAGCGTACCGCCCGTGCTGACGAGGTCGACGATCGCATCGGCGAGGCCGACGAGCGGCGCGAGTTCCATCGAGCCATACAGCTTGATGAGGTCGACGTGCACGCCCTTGGCCGCGAAGTGCTCGCGCGCGGCTTCCGTGTACTTGGTCGCCACGCGCAGGCGCGCACCCTGGCGCACCGCGCTCGCGTAGTCGAAGCCGCTCTTCACCGCCACCGAAAGACGGCACCGCGCGATGTCGAGATCGATCGGCTGATAGAGGCCGCCACCGCCGTGTTCGAGCAGCACATCCTTGCCCGCCACGCCGAAGTCGGCCGCGCCGTACTCCACATAGGTGGGCACGTCAGTCGCGCGCACGATGATCACGCGCAGGTTCGGGTCGGTGGTCGGCAGGATCAGCTTGCGCGAGGTTTCCGGGTCTTCGGTCACCTGCACGCCCGCGGCGGCGAGGAGCGGCATCGTCTCTTCGAAAATGCGCCCCTTCGAAAGCGCGAGCGTCAGCGGCGCGCTGGCCGCGGCCGCCGGCGTGGGCCTGGAATCGACCGTGCTCATGCCGAACTCCCCTTGATGCGCTTCACGTTCGCGCCGATCTTCGTGAGCTTCGCTTCCATGCGGTCGTAGCCACGGTCGAGGTGATAGATGCGGTCGATGAGCGTTTCGCCATCGGCGCACAGGCCCGCGATCACGAGGCTCGCCGAAGCGCGCAGATCGGTTGCCATGACCTTCGCGCCGGAGAGCTTTTCGACGCCCGCGACGAGCGCGGTCTTGCCGTCGATCGTGATGTGCGCGCCGAGGCGGTTCAGTTCCTGCACGTGCATGAAGCGGTTCTCGAAGATCGTCTCGACGACCTGCGAGGTGCCGTCCGCGATCGTGTTGAGCGCCATGAACTGCGCCTGCATGTCGGTCGGGAACGCCGGGTATTCGGAGGTGCGCACGTTCACGGCGCGCGCGCGCTCGTGCATGCGCACGCGCATCCAGTCGTCGCCCTCTTCGATCGTCACGCCGGCTTCGCGCAGCTTGTCCGTGACGGCGTCGAGAATGTGCGGACGCACGTGGCGCAGCGTGACGTCGCCGCCCGCGGCCGCGACCGCGCACAGGAACGTGCCCGCTTCGATGCGGTCGGGGATGACGGTGTGATGCGCGCCGTGCAGCTTGTCCACGCCTTGAATGACGAGCCGGTCGGTGCCGATGCCTTCGATCTTCGCGCCCATCGCGACGAGCAGGTGCGCGAGGTCGCCCACTTCGGGCTCGCGCGCGGCGTTCTCGATCACGGTCTCGCCCTCCGCGAGCACGGCGGCCATCAGCAGGTTCTCCGTCCCGGTGACGGTGATCATGTCGGTGACGATGCGCGCGCCCTTCAGGCGCTTCGCCCGCGCCTCGATGAAGCCGTGCTCGATGTTGATCTCGGCGCCCATCGCCTGCAGGCCCTTGATGTGCTGGTCCACGGGCCGCGCGCCGATCGCGCAGCCGCCGGGCAGCGACACCTTCGCCTCGCCGAAGCGCGCGACGAGCGGCCCGAGCACGAGAATCGACGCGCGCATGGTCTTCACGAGTTCATACGGCGCGACGAGGTTGTTCACCTTCGAGGCGTCGAGCTGCACGCGCGCGCCGTTCTGCTCGGTGCGCACGCCCATCTGGTTGAGCAGCTTGAGCGTGGTGCGCACGTCCTGGAGGTCGGGCACGTTGTCGAGATGAACGGGTTCCGCGCTCAGAAGGCCTGCGCAGAGAATGGGCAGCGCGGCGTTCTTCGCACCCGAAACAGCCACTTCCCCTGCGAGCTTCTGCCCGCCGACGATGACGAGTTTATCCATGCCTGAGGTTTCCTGATCGGTGCGCCCGGCTTGCGGGGTCGCTTCGTGGGTCGCTTTGTGTTGAGCCGCGCCGCTTGCTGCGGCGCTTTTATCCTGGGTAATTCGCACTGAGATTCCAGATTATGCGTTCTGCCATTCGGCGGGCGTGAGCGTCTTCATGCTGAGCGCGTGGATTTCCTGGCGCATGCGCTCGCCGAGCGCCGCGTAGACGAGCTGATGGCGCTGGATCAAGCGCTTGCCGTCGAATGCTGAGGAAACGATCGTCGCGAAGAAGTGCTGGCCATCGCCTTCGACTTCGAGGTGCTCGCATGCGAGCCCTGCCGAGATGTACTGCTTGACCTGTTCCGGTGTCGGCAACATGAGTATGGCTCCTGCCTGATATTGCGCCTGGTGACGTCACTTAGTGACGCAGCTTGTACCCGCTCGCGAGCAGACGCATGGCGAGCGTGGCCAGCGCCACGAAAAACACGAAAACGATCGACAGGCTCACGAGCGGGTTGATGTCGGACAGGCCGAAGAACCCAAAGCGAAAACCATCGATCATGTAGAAGAACGGGTTGAGCCTCGACACCTCGCGCCACACGGGCGGCAGCGTATGCGTCGAGTAAAACACGCCCGAAAGAAACGTGAGCGGCATGATGAGAAAGTTCTGAAACGCCGCGAGCTGGTCGAACTTCTCCGCCCAGATCCCGGCGATCAGGCCGAGCGTGCCGAGGATCGCCGAGCCGAGCACCGCGAAAGCGATGATGTAGAGCGGCGCGGCGAAGCTCATCGGAATGAACCAGATCGTCACGACGAACACGCCGGCGCCAACGGCGAGGCCGCGCACGATCGAAGCGAGCACGTAAGCCCCAAACATCTCCCAGGCGGCGAGCGGCGGCAATAGAACGAATACGAGATTGCCCGTGATCTTCGACTGGATCAAGGACGACGAACTGTTTGCGAAGGCGTTCTGCAGCACGCTCATCATCACGAGGCCGGGAATCAGGAAGCTCGTGTACTCCACGCCCGGATAGACCTCGACATGACCGCGCAGCGCGTGCCCGAAGATCGTGAGATAGAGCAGCGCGGTGATGACGGGCGCGAGCACGGTCTGGAACGCGACCTTCCAGAAGCGCAGCACTTCCTTGTAGAAAAGTGTACGGAAACCGCTCATGCGAGACCCTC
>Ga0207816_1000060_pt1 | contig 30973 bp, 31 predicted proteins | sample LuqExpMetageno10_FD_187768 | JGI IMG/M metagenome (GOLD analysis project Ga0207816, IMG submission 187768) | Tropical forest soil microbial communities from Luquillo Experimental Forest, Puerto Rico - Sample 10 (SPAdes) | ecosystem: Environmental > Terrestrial > Soil > Tropical forest ... | reverse complement strand
AGCGACGCAACGCCCACCGCGATGAGCATGAACAGGGCCTGGTTGGTGAAATAGATCGGATGGCCGCCAATCGCGAAGAGCGGCGCTTCGATCAGAGGCTTCACCTCAAACTGCTCCATGGGGTTCATAGCCACGGCGCTATTTCTCCTTCGGCGCCTGAGCGGCGCTTATCTGTTGGGCCGTACGGATCACATTGCGGATTCCCGTTGCGGCACCCAATACGAACATCACGACCATTCCGACCGGCCGTGTATGAATGTGCGCCCAATGTTCGAACGCCCAATCCATGCCCCAACCCAAGCCGGTCCCAACGACTACCGCCGAGACCATCTCAGTCCCAAGACGGAAGGCGATGCTGAGGGAGGAATTCGACGCCGATTGTTCCGGCCCGGCATGCTGGCGTCCGGCGGCTTCGATGCGCTCGCCCAGGCGCTTCAGATCATCGGGTTCGGAAGGTGGCAAAGACCCGCTCACAGCTTGGCTTTAAAGCGGGCGGACCATAGGGGCGGTCTTTCGGGGCGTCAAGCGCGCCGAAAGGCGCACAAGGGCTTGGAAAAGCAACGCGAATCAAGGTCTGCGGAGGGCCGCGGCGATATGCGGGTGGGCTTAAGGGGTAGGAGGGTGAATCAACGCTTGTAAATCGCGCCGGCCATCGACGATCCGCCAGACCGAAATGCCGTCCTGGTCTGGAAGTGCCTCATAGATGATCAACCAAGGGCCAACAGAAAAGGCTCTCGGGGAGCCATCCAAATTATGCCGGATGCGTCCGATGCCCGGCCATTCGGCCAAGCTTTGTGCAGTTGCTTCAATTCGGCGGATGACGAGTTCAGCCTGTCGGGCCCACTTTCTTCGGCAACGTAGGCAAATAGACCCCGAAGATCCTGAACGGCAAGTTTGGAAAGGACGAGCCGATCGGGCATCAGCTTTCGCCGAATTTCTTGCGTCCTTCGGCGATGATATCGTCGATCGTAACAGGCGGAATGTCGCCTTCGGCAAGTTCCTTGCGGCCTTGGCGGATGGAAGCGTTCAAGACATCGCGATTACGGGCAATAAACGCATCGGCCGCGTCGCGCTGCTGTTCGTCATCCTCAACCGCCGGGAACGGCTGCATTTTAGGCTTCTTGTCCATCTGTCCAGAGTAACACAGGGCCGTCCCGGCGGGAACGGCCCTGGAGGTACGCTACTTTTGGTTGCTCGGGCTTACTCCGCCGCCACTTTTTCGGCTTCGGCCAGGGAGACCGAGACCAGCTGCGACACGCCGCGTTCGGCCATGGTGACGCCGAACAGACGGTGCATGCGGCTCATGGTCAGGGCGTGGTGGGTGATGACCAGGAAGCGGGTATCCGCCAGCCGGGTCATTTCTTCCAGCATGTTGCAGAAGCGTTCCACGTTGGCGTCGTCGAGCGGGGCGTCCACTTCGTCGAGCACGCAGACGGGGGCCGGGTTCACCAGGAACACCGCGAAAATCAAGGACATAGCCGTCAGAGCCTGCTCGCCGCCCGAGAGCAGCTGCAAAGACTGCAGGCGCTTGCCCGGCGGGCGGGCGAAGATTTCCAGGCCGGCTTCCAGCGGATCTTCCGACTCCGAGAAGGTCAGCTTGGCTTCGCCGCCTTCGAAGAGCTTGGAATAGAGCATCTGGAAGTTTTCGTTGACCTTCGTATAGGCCTCTTGCAGGCGCTCGCGGCCTTCGCGGTTGAGGCTCTGGATGCCGCGGCGCAGACGGTCGATAGCACCGATGAGGTCGTCGCGGTCAGTGGTCAGGCCGGTAAGGCGGGTTTCCAGCTCGGTGGCTTCTTCCTCGGCCCGCAGATTGACGCCGCCCAGGCCTTCGCGTTCCTGCTTGAGCTTCTCGACCTTCTTTTCGGCGATTTCGAGCGGCGGCAGTTCTTCATTCTCGGAAATCTCAGCGCGCTCCTGCAGTTCTTCCGGGGCGCAATCGAGTTCGTCGCGGATGCGCTGCAAGAGTTCGGTGAGACGGGCGTTACCCGATTCGAGCACGGCTTCGGCACGAGCGCGTTCTTCGCGGGCCGCGGAGAGGGCGTGATCGGCCAGCTTCACCGCCTTATCAGCTTCGGAGAGGTTGCTTTCGGCTTCGGTCCTTGCATCACCGGCTTCCTTGCGCGCGGCCTCGGCAACGCCAATGGCATCGAGCAAAGCGCCGCGCTTTTCGGTGATGGCGGCGGGTGCGGCTTCGGCAAGGATGAGTTCTTCCGACAGCTCGGTCCAGCGGCGTTCGAGTTCGGCGACCTGTTCGCCGGCCGCAGCCATGCGCTGTTCCCAACGCTCGCGCTCTTCGGCAATGGCGGCGAGACGGCGGGTACGCGCTTCGCCGTCGCGCTTCAGATTTTCCAGCGCCGTGCGGGCGTTGCTGGCATTGCCGCGGGCTTCCGCTGTGTTTTCGCGGGCATTGGCAACCGCCTGCAACAGATCCTGGCCATCGCCCAGCTCTTCGAGCGAAGCGGCGGCGGCGTTGGCCGCTTCCTGTGCCGCATCGCGGGCTTCGGTGAGGCGTTTGATCTCGGCTTCAAGGGCCGCGAGCTGATTGGCGCGTTCGGCGGCCTGGCGGGCGGCCTTGGTGGCTTCTTCCTGCGCCGCGATGATGGCCGCGGCGCAATTGCGCTCGTCCTGTTCGGCCGTGCGCAAAGCCTGACGCGCCACTTCGGCCGCCGCTTTGGCGGTTTCATAGGTGGCTTCGGCCGCTGTCTTCACCGCGAGATAAGCTTCTTCAGCAGCGCCGAGGGCGGTGAGATAGGTCTCTTCGGCGGCGGCTTTTGTGCTGCGATAGGTTCCGGCCGCGGCTTGGGTGTTGGCGTGATAAGCGGCTTCCGCCGCGGCTTTGCCCGACTGATAGGCCGTTTCGGCTGCCTGTTTGCCAGACTGATAGGCCGCTTCCGCTTCGGCTTTGCTCGCCTGATAAGATTCTTGAGCCGTGGCGACCGCAGACTGGTGCGCGGCTTCCGCATTGGCGCGGCTGGCACGATAGGATGCTTCAGCGGCAGTCTTCTTTTCCGCATAAGCCTGTTCGGCCGCGGTCTTGTTGATGCGATGGGCTTCTTCGGCCGTGCTCTTGCGGGACTTGTAGGTGTCTTCCGCCGCCATAGTGGCGGTGAGATAAGCTTCTTCGGCAGCCGCTTTCGCGGTTTTGTAAGCTTCTTCCGCCGCGGTTTTGTCGGTCTTGTAGGCTTCTTCGGCTTCCGTCTTCGCGGAGAAATAAGCCTCCGAAGCAACGCGGCGGGCTTCCTTGGCCGTCGCGATCAGGCCTTCGAGTTCGGCCAAGCGATTGCGCTGTTCCAGGCGCACAGCAGCGGCCGAAGGGGCATCGGCCGAAGCGCGATAACCGTCCCAACGCCAGAGGTCGCCGCGCGGAGAGACCAGGCGCTGGCCGGGCATCAACTGGCTTTGCAGTGCGGCGCCTTCTTCCTGAGAGACCACACCGGTCATGTAGAGACGCCGGCTCATGGCATGCGGGCCGCTGACATAGTCGCTGAGCGGCGTCACATTGCCGGGCAGGCCGATGCGAGAGGGAAATTCACCCAGATCGCGCCAATGACGCGGTGCGGCCTCGTCGAGCGGATCTTGCAACTCATCGCCGAGAGCGGCAGCCAGTGCGCCTTCATAGCCATGCTGTACTTTCACTGCATCGACCAGCGGCGGCCATAGGCTTTCGCCGGACGGGCTCAAGACGCGGGCAAGCGCACTCGATTCAGCCTGCAGCTTCTGCACGTCGCGTTCGGCGTCTTCGAGCACCGTGCGTTTTTCGCGTTCGATGGTTTCGAGCGCAGCGCGGCCATCGCGGTCGGCGGCATCGATGGCAGCGCGGCCTTCGCGTTCCGCCGTATCGATGGCGGTGCGGCCTTCGCGTTCGGCAGTTTCAAGCGCGCCACGGCCATCGCGGTCGGCGACATCGATGGCGGCACGGCCTTCGCGTTCGGCGGTTTCCACGGCGGCGCGGCCATCGCGATCGATCACTTCCAGCGTGGCGCGGCCTTCGCGGTCGATCTCTTCAATCGCGGCGCGGCCTTCGCGTTCGGCCGCTTCGACCAAGGCGCGGCCATCGCGCTCGGCGGTTTCGAGGCGCGCCCGGCCATCGCGCTCGGCGGTTTCGAGCAGGATGCGGCCATCGCGTTCGGCAGCTTCCAGCGCGGCGCGGCCGTCGCGTTCGACGCTTTCGACCAAAGTGCGGCCTTCGCGGTCCTGCGCTTCCATGGCTTCGCGGGCAACGCGTTCGGCGCCATCGCGGGTGGCGCGGGCTTCGGCTTCGGCCGCTTCCAGCGCCGCGCGGGCGGCGCGTTCGGCTTCGTCAACGCGGGCGAATTCGGCGCGCGCCAGTTCGGCGGCCGCAGTCGCGATTTCTGCCAAGCGGCGGGCTTCGGCAACAGCGGCTTCTGCAGCACTCACATCGGGGTCGGCGGCGGCGCTTTCCAGCGCCGTGGCGTGGCGGTTCTGCGCCGCAAGGAGCTGCACGCCGGAGGTTTCGACAAGCTCTAGCGAGACGCGCTTCTGACGTTCGAGACTTGCTTGTTTGGCGTTGCGTTCGGCCAGTTCCGCGGTGAGGCGCTCCAGCAGCTTCTCGGCTTCATAGAGCGCGGCGTTCAACTCGCCGTTCTTCTGTTCGGCTTCGGCGAGTTCTTCGACGGCGCGTTCCTGGGCCACTTCGAGGCCGCCCGCTTCGCTGGCGAGCGCGGCCACGGCGGTATCAGCATCCGATTTCAGCGTATGTTCGCGCTCCAGATCGGCTTCGGTCTGGGTCAGGCGCTGGCGCAGCGATTGCGCCAGTTCGAGAGCACGCTTTTCTTCTTCTTCGAGGATCGTGCGCTGCTGGATCAGGCGCTGCAGCGCGGCGGCGCGCTCGGCTTCCACTTCACGCAGCGGCGGCACGGTCTCGGAAAGATGTGCCTGCACGGTAGACGCGACGGCGGCGGTTTCGGTCGCGCTGGTGACGACGGCAACGGCAGCTTCAAGGGCTTCTTGCGCAGAGGAGGTTTTCAGTGCGGCCGCGGTCCAGCGCAGATAATGGGTGAGGGCTTCGGCGCGGCGGATATGGCCGGAGAGATTGCGATACCGCGAGGCCTGACGGGCCTGCCGTTTCAAGCTGGAAAGCTGGCCTTCGATTTCTTTGACGACATCGTCAAGCCGCGCCAGATTGGTTTCGGCGGCTTTGAGGCGCAATTCGGCTTCGTGGCGGCGGGCATGCAAACCGGAAATACCGGCGGCTTCTTCGAGAATGGCGCGGCGGGCCAGCGGCTTCTGGCTGACGAGCTGGCCGATCTGGCCTTGGCGCACGAAGGCTGTGGAAGCCGCACCCGAAGAGGCGTCGGCGAAGAACAGCTGGACGTCCTTCTGACGGACATCGCGGCCGTTGATGCGATAGACCGAACCGGCTTCGCGCTCGATACGGCGCGAAATCTCGATGGTTTCGTAATCCGCATAAGGAGGATTGGCGGTACGATCGGCATTGTCGATGGCGAGCGTGACTTCGGCCACATTGCGGGCCGGACGGCCGGAAGAACCGGCAAAAATCACGTCGTCCATTTCGGCGCCGCGTACGGAGGTCGGGCGGTTTTCGCCCATCACCCAGCGCAGGGCGTCGAACAGGTTGGACTTGCCGCAGCCGTTGGGGCCGACGATGGCCGTGAGGCCGGGCTCGATGTAGAGCTCTGTCGGCTCTACAAACGATTTGAAGCCGGAAATTCTTAAGCGTGTGAACTTCACCGGAAACCCTTACTCAGCTTACGTTTGTTGCTTGTGTTATTTCTTGGCCAGCAAAGAATCGAATCTCGTCTTGAGCTGGGGCCAAGTTGCTTCCGCGGTGGTGACGACGGTACCGTTGATAACGAAGGTCGGCGTGCCGGAAATGTTGTAGCGGGCGACGGCGTCCTGCGAGACCTGGTTGATCCGCTCCTGTTCCTTGGGATCCGTCATGCAGCGATCAGCCTGTTCCGGCGTCACGCCCATGATGGAAGCCAATTGCTTCACGGCTCCGCCCACATCAGGGATCTGGTAGCCGTCCGGGTCCCATTTGGGCTGGTTGCGGAACATCAGGTCAATGTACTGAAAGTACTTATCCGCAGGCAGACAGGCCCGGGCTATGCCTTCGATGGCGCCGTCGGTGGGGCCGAGCGGGAAGACGCGGAAGATGTAAAATACCTTTCCGGTGTCGACGTATTCCTGCTTGATACGCGGCAGTACCGTGGCATTGAAGCGGGCGCAATGCGGGCATTGCGGGGCGGCATATTCCACCACCGTGATCGGTGCCTTGGGATTGCCCAAAGTGCGGTCGTCGCTGCGGACAACGATGGCGGTGCTGCTGCTGGCCGCATTGGTGTTGGTCTTAGGGCTCAAGAAATAATAAGCGAGCCCTGCCACGGCGAGCAGCGCCAAACCGCCAACCGCCAATTGCTTTGTGGAAACGAAGGCGCCTTTGGCGGCCGGCGTAGCTGGTGCTGCAGTGGGGGCGGCTGCAGCGGCCTTTTTCGGCGCCGGTGCGGCGCCCGGCGCGCTGGTCACGGCCAAGCGCAGAAAGCCGCGCAAAGCATCGATTTCGGCCCGTTCAGCCCGGGCGGCATCGGTTTGGCCCGCGGCAGCAAAGGTCGCGGCCTTGGCTTCGCGATCGCTGATCAGCCGGGTAAGGGCGCCCTTGATTTCCACATCGCTTCCGCCGCCCGCCGCGGCCAAAACCGCGCGCAAGGTGTCCTGCCGGGCTTTGTTGTCCGGCGGTGTCGCCTGAAGGGCGTCATTGAGCTGGTCCTTGAGGGCCATAACTGTCTCCAGAACGCGGGTTGGTCATTAGACCAGCACATATTAGCCCGGGCGACGGTTACAGATACAAGCTCTTGAGGGCCTTACCGTGAATCTGCCTGTGGACGAGCGTAGTTTCTGTGGATCGCTACTGGCCCGACCTCGACGAAAGGGAATTTATTCTTAGGCGAAGGACATCCAAGCGGGTTTGGCTCGGCGGGAAGTTCACAACCTGGCCGTTCATGACGAAGGTCGGGGTGCCGTCAATCTGATATCGGATTTGGGCGTCCTGGGCGATTTGGTTAATGCGGTCCTGATTGGTCGGATCGGCCATGCATTGTTTGGCCTTTTCCGGGGACAGCCCTTCACGGGCGGCGAGCTTAACAATGGCACCTTCGACATCGGGAACCTGATGACCATCCGGATCCCATTGCGGCTGCTCGCGGAACATCATTTCTATGTAGGGGAAATAGCGCTCCTTCGGCAGGCAACGCGCGATGCCCTCGACAGCGCCATCCGGAGCCTGCAGGGGGAAGACCCGGAAGATATAGAAGACGCGGCCGGTATCGATGAATTCCCGCTTGAAGGCCGGGAATTCTTCCGCGGTAAAGCGGGCGCAAATCGGGCAGATCGGCGCAGCATATTCGACCACTGTGATCGGCGCCTTTGGATTGCCCATGATGTGATCGTCTTTATAGACGGTGACCTTGTCGTTCGCCGGGGCGGCTGAAAGGTCGGCCTCATCAGATGGGCGCAGGTACAGAAAAGCTGCCACGGCAACGGCCGCCAGCGCCACCCCGCCCATGATCATCTGCTTGCGCGTCAAGAGCGAGCCGCTGCGCTTGCTGCTGGCTGTGGAACGTCCCGGGGCCGCCGCCGCTGCGTTCGGCAACAACTCGCGCAGCGAAGCGATCTCTTTGCGTTCTTCGGCGGCCTGATCGGAATGGCCAGTGTGTTCCAGAGATATGGCCCGCTGTTCGCGCGCCTCGATCAAGCGCGACAAAGCATCGGCGATATCGGCATCGCTGCTGCCGGCATTGAGGGCTGCCCGCAGCGTATCGGCGCGGCGGCTGTTTTCCGGCGGCGTAGCGGCGAGGGCTTCGCTGAGGCGATCCTTGAGAGACATGCTGCAATCCCGATGCTGTGCGGTGTGTCTATATCAACGCCGATTATGCCTTGCACGGGCAAGTTTCCACAACGCCTCACGGATGCCTTCCGGCCCATCAAAATTGCGTGCGGGATCCTCCGGCGCCACTTCGGCGGCCGGACGCAGGGGTTTGGGCGGCGGCGGGCGGTGGGCAAGCGCTCCCTGAACAAAGCGTAATCTCGCCACCACCGGATGGCCGAAATACGTGTTGATGCGCTCGCAAAGCGTGCGGCTCTCGTGCTGCAGGAATACGGCCGCGGCTGGTTCGGCGAGCAAGGTGAGGACACCGCCTTGGGCGCTTTGGGAAAGCCGCAAAGGACGGGTCAGGCGCGCGGTTTCGGCCCCGGCAATCTTCTCCCAATGCAGGATCAGACCGGGATCGGAAAAGCCCTTGTTGGCAAAAGCGGCCCCGGCGATTGCCATGACATCCGGCGCGATCTGGCCGATCCAGCCCCGCCGCTCGGGATGTCCGTCCGGTTGTTTGGGCGGCTTCTTCTCAGCGGCCATGGGAAAGTTTCTTGTTTTTCGCCGCGAGCAGCCCATCGATGCGGGTTTTCAGGACGGGCCAATCGCGCTCTTCCGGCGCAATCACGCTGCCATCCACAATCAGGGTCGGCACGCCGCGGATGCTGTAGGTCTTCTCGCCGGCTTCGGCGATGCGGTTGACGCGCTCCACCTCTTTTTCATCGGCGATGCATTGATCGACTTTTTCGGGAGAGAGGCCGGCGAGGCCGCCCAGCTTGATGAGCCCGGCATGGACATCGGGAATGTCATGGCCGTCCGGATCCCACAAATCCTGCCGCTTGAAAGCGAGGTCGACGAATTCGAAATAGCGCTCCGGCGGCATGCAGGTCGCCATGCCCGCCACGGCCCCGTCATATTGGCTGATCGGGAAGATGCGCAGCACGTAATGGACTTTGCCGGTGTCGATATAGGCCTTCTTCATCTCCGGCAGCACGGTCTGGGCGAATTGCGCGCAATACGGGCAGACTGGTGCGGCGTATTCGATGATCTGCACCGGCGCTTGTGGTGAGCCCAAGCTGCGGTCATCCGGAAACAATTTTTGCGGTTCGGCCTGAGCGGCGGCGAAAACCAGTACGGCCATCAGTGCCGAACGAATTGCCAGACGCAAACAAGTCATTAGGATGCCCTTTTGAAGCGGGGTGACAGCTTAGCGCAAGCGACCCCAACCGTGTCAGGGCCAGATTTGCATAACAGAGAAGTGAACGCCGCGAGCAGCAAATTGCTGGCTTGGTATGATCGTCATCGCCGCGTGCTGCCTTGGCGCGCCTTACCGGGCGAGAAGGCCGATCCTTACCGCGTCTGGTTGTCGGAGATCATGCTGCAGCAGACCACGGTGCAGGCCGTGGGGGCCTATTTCCGCGATTTCCTGAAGCGCTGGCCGACGGTGAAGCATCTGGCGGCCGCGCCCTTGGACGAGGTTTTGGCCGCCTGGGCGGGGCTCGGCTATTACGCCAGGGCGCGCAACCTGCACAAAGCCGCCAAGCTGGTGGCCGAAGAACGGAATGGGGTGTTTCCCGACACCGCGGAAGGCTTGCGGCAATTGCCGGGGATCGGCGCCTATACCTCGGGCGCCATTGCGGCGATCGCCTTCGACCGGCCGGAAGCGGCCATGGATGCCAATGCCGATCGCGTCGTCGCCCGGCTTTTTGCCATCACAACACCGTTGCCGGGCGGCAAGGCGGAAATTCTGGCGCGCGGCCGCTCACTGGTGCCGCAGAAACGGGCGGGCGATTTCGCCCAGGCGATGATGGATCTGGGCTCGGCGATCTGCACGGTGAAGCGGCCTTCTTGCAGTCAGTGCCCGCTGTCAGAGATGTGCGAGGCGCGAAAGCTGGACATCGCCGAGACACTGCCGGTGAAGGCGCCCAAAGCGGTGCGGCCGCTCAAGCGCGGCGCGGCCTTTGTGGTGCGCGGTGCCAAAGGGGCGGTGCTGCTGGTGAAGCGGCCGGAAGAAGGGCTGCTCGGCGGTATGTTGCAGCCGCCTCTTGGTCCGTGGGCGGAGAATTTTCCCAAACGCACCGAAGCGCTCAAGCAGGCGCCGTTCGAAGCGGAATGGAAAAAGCTCCCCGGCATCGTGCGTCACGGCTTTACCCATTTCGAACTGGAGATCGAAGTGTGGGAGGCTGCGGTGGATGGCGATTGTCATTCCCGGCCGAGCCGCGCGGCGCGCGGCGAGGGGAAGGGAACCCAGGTGGAAGAGGCGGTCCGGACTCCGAAGGGAAAACAGATTCACGCGGAGACGCGGAGACGCGGAGGAAAACTGGGCATGAATGGTGCGGCGTCTACTCCTGGGTCCCCTTCCCTCGGCGCCGCTGGCGCCTCGCCGGGGATGACAGAAGTGTTTTGGGTGGCGCCGGAGAAGCTTGGTTCCGTGGCGCTGCCTACGGTGATGCGCAAGATCATCGCCCATGCCCTGACGGATGAAGGGCCGCTGTTCCGCAGGGCCTAAAGCAAAACACCCCGCATCGCTGCGGGGTGTGTCTTCGCGTTGTTACGCCCCACATTATCCCGTTATGAGATCGAAGCCCGCAGTTGCTGGCGCAGGACATCGATCGGGATCAATTTGCCCTTGTGCTCATACTGCCAGAAGGTCCAGCCGTTGCAGGCTTCCGCGCCTTGCACGTGCGCACCGATCTGATGAATCGAGCCGGTGGCATCGGCACAGACGAGGGTGCCGTCGGCGCGGACCTTGGCCTTATGACGCTTCTGCGGCCCGTGCAGGATGGTGCCCGGCGGCAAGAGCCCGCGTTCGACGACCCAGCCGAAGGGAATGCGCGGCTCGGCGCGCTTGGATTTGGTCACCTCGACACAGTCATCGGGCGCCGGTTCGATGGCGGCGATGCGCTGGCGGGCGATGGAGGCATATTCCTTGTCGCGTTCGAGGCCGATGAAGTGGCGGCCGAGGCGGCGGGCGACGGCGCCCGTGGTGCCGGAACCGAAGAAGGGATCGATGATGACGTCGCCCGGCTTGGACGAGGAAACGATGACGCGATGGAGCAGGCTTTCCGGCTTCTGCGTCGAATGGGCCTTTTCGCCATCGGCATTCTTGATGCGCTCATGGCCGGAACAGATCGGCAGGGTCCAATCGGAGCGCATCTGCAGATCGTCGTTCAACGCCTTCATGGCTTCGTAATTGAAGGTGTATTTGGCATTGGGATTCTTCGAGGCCCAGATCATGGTCTCGTGCGCATTGGTGAAGCGCTTGCCTTTGAAATTCGGCATCGGATTGGATTTGCGCCACACCACATCGTTCAGAACCCAGAAGCCCAGATCCTGCAGCGCCACGCCGACGCGGAAGATGTTGTGATAGGAGCCGATCACCCAAAGCGTGCCGTTGTCCTTGAGCACATGGCGCACGCCTGCCAGCCATTCGCGGGTGAATCTGTCGTAAGCCTGGAAGCTCTCGAATTGATCCCATTCGTCATCGACAGCATCGACTTTGGAATTGTCGGGGCGGCGGAGCTCGCCTTTCAGCTGCATGTTGTAAGGCGGATCGGCGAAGACCAGATCCGCACAGCCCGCGGGCAGGGCCCGCAGGGATTCCACACAATCGCCTTCCAAAACACGGTCAAGCGCCGCTTCAAGTTTGATGGACATGTCCCGCCCGAATCAGTTGTCAGACTCGCAAAGTGATTCGGGTGATTCGCGCCGTCAAGAGTCTTGTGAATCAAGGACTTGGATTGAGTCTCAGGGATTCCAGGGACACAAGATGTTGTAGGGGTGACGCCTTGAGGAGCAGGCTTCGCAGAGGCGGATGTACAGAGAGTGTGCTTTCAAGACTTTCGATCAGACCAAAACGACTATGCCACGGTGGCGGCTGCTGGTCGTGCGCGGTATCGTTGAGGAAATGGGGGGAAGCATGACGAATACTTGGCGTATCATTGCGCTGGCCGCGGCATTCGCGGCGACGGCGGTTCAAGCTTTGGGGGAAGTCGACGAACAACACGACATCTGCATAAGGAAGACGCCCGCATTGAACGAACAGGTCATCGAATCTTGCAGGAAAGTGCTGAGCCATTTCGTCTCCCAACAATTTCCAGGGCTGCACGCTAATGCATGGAACGATCTAGGCAACGCCTATCTCGCAACACATCAATATGCTGATGCCATCCACGCCTTTAGCGAAGGCCTGCGCGAGGTTAAAAAATTCGAGGATCCCGCGCAGGGGGTGAAGGTGATGCTGCTCAAGAACCGCGCGACAGCCTTTCGTATGGCGCGACAATGGCCGCTGGCGCTCGAGGATGCCGATACGCTGGTGGCGTTGCAGCCCATTGCCGATCACTACGCATTGCGCTGTCTGACGCGGGCCAAATGGGGGCAACAACTTGATCGCGCGATGTCAGACTGTAGCCAAGCCCTTCGGCTCGATCCTAATCCGGCCGTGGTGCGGGCACACAGCTTTCTGGCAATGCAATTTAGGGACTTTGTGACGGCACTTGCGGATCAGGACGCATTGGTAAGCCAGAACAACACCGCCGAGGCGCTTAACGGCCGTTGCTGGGTGCGCGCAGTTTGGGGAAAACAACTCAACCTTGCTCTCGCCGACTGTAACGAAGCGCTAAAGCAAAAGCCGGATGAGGCTCACTTCCTGGACTCGCGTGCGCTGATTTATTTCAGACTCGGCCGTTATACGGATGCGATTAACGATTGCGACCGGGCGCTTGCCATCGCGCCATGGTCTGCTGCAACGGCGTATGTCCGGGGGGTGGCGAAGCTGCGAACAGGTGACACGGCAGCTGCCAACGCCGATATCGCGACCGCGAAAGGACTCGATCCCGGAATAGCCGAAGAATATGCCGGCTACGGTATATCGCCGTAGCTCCTCGTCGAGGAATGTGCCCCTTCTATTGCTATAACGCTTTAAAAATGGCCATAGTGCCTGAGAAATTGTTACCGGTGTCATTTCGATGTCTCAGCTCAACCGCCGTCATGTTCTGAAGCTTGCCTCGGCCGGTGCTGTTGCGGCCGGTGCCACCGGATCAGCCTTAGGCACGACCGGGGCTGCGGTACGCCGCTGGGAAATCTTCGAAGTGAGCTTGAACGGGCCGAGAGACGGCAATCCTTTTCGCGAGGTGGAGCTGTCGGCGGTATTTTCGCTCGGCGCCCGCAAAATCTCCGTGCCCGGCTTTTATGACGGCGAGGGCGTCTACAAGATCCGCTTCATGCCGGATGCGGAAGGCGATTGGAGCTACCAGGTCAGCAGCAACAAGCCGGAACTCTCCGCACAAGGCGGATTCTCCTGTGTTGCTCCGGCCACGGACGTTCACGGCCCGGTGACGGCCAATGGCCATCACTTTGCGCATGCCGATGGCACGCCTTATCTGCCTTTCGGGACGACGTGCTACGCCTGGATCCACCAGCCGCAAGAGATGCAGCGCGCCACTTTGGCGACGCTGGCAAAATCGCCTTTCAACAAGCTGCGGATGTGCGTCTTTCCCAAGCACTACGAATACAATCACAACGAACCCGCGCTTTATCCCTTCGAGCGCAATGCGGCGGGAGTGAACGACTACACGCGGCCCAATCCCGCCTTCTTCCGCCATCTGGAAACCCAGATCGCCGCCTTGCGCGATCTTCATATCGAAGCCGATCTCATCCTCTTCCATCCTTATGACCGCTGGGGTTATGCGGCGATGCCCGCGGCGGATGACGACGCTTATGTCCGCTATGTGGTCGCGCGTTTGGCCGCTTACCGGAACATCTGGTGGTCGATCGCCAACGAATACGATTTCATGAAAGAGAAGAAGGTCAGCGATTTCGACCGCTTCTTCCGCATCGTGGCGCAAAGCGATCCCTATTCCCATTTGCGCGGCATCCATCAAGGCAAGATCGCTTACGACCACTCCCATGCCTGGGTAACGCATGTCTGCTTCCAAGGCAGCGGCTTCGACAAGACGGGCGAATACATCCAGACGCTGCGCAAGCCGGTGCTGTTTGACGAAGTGGAATACGAAGGCAATCTGAACCGCCGCTGGGGTAATCTCTCGGGGCCGGAGCTGACCTACCGGTTCTGGCGCGGCATGATCAATGGCGCCTATATCTCACACGGCGAGACGCTGCTCTCCGAGCATGATAGCTTCGATGAGGATGCCACGCCGCAATTGTGGTGGGCGCATGGCGGTGTTCTGCGCGGATCGAGCCCGCAACGCATCGCTTTCTTGAGAAAGCTGATTGCCGAGGTGATGACATCGGCAGGATCGGCCCCGCTGGAAGCCATTCCGGGCAGTTATTACGCGGGCGCCAATTTCTTGAAAGCTGACGGCAGTGTGGCTGCGGTTCTCTACTACTTCGACTACCACCAGCCGATCTGGAACGATTTTTCGCTACCCAAGGGCAATTTTGCCGCTGAGATCATCGATCCCTGGACTATGATCAGAACTGCTGTGACGGGCAGCTCCAGCGGTAAGGCAAAGCTGAAATTGCCCGGCAAGCCTTACCAAGCGCTGCTGTTCCGCCGAGTCTAGGCGGTGAGAGGCTGGATGGCCTCTGCGCCCGTATCCTGCGCTAAGAGGCGCCCGAGCAGTGCAGCAACATTTGCGATAGGGCTGTGCCAGTCGTTTCTAGCGGGCTGACGGAACAAGGTGGCTGCCGGATACCAAGGCGTGCCGGTACCCTGACGTTGCCAGCGCCAATCGGCAGCCCATGGCAGCATCAGCCATAGCGGTTTGCCCAAAGCTCCGGCGATATGTGCCACAGATGTATCAACGGAAATGACAAAATCCATGAGGTCAATGAGGGCTGCCGTGTCTGCGAAACCCGTCATTTCTGCAGGATGTATGTGAAGGGGCCATTGGCGCGAGAGCAATCGCTCGCCGCCGGAGATGTTCTTCTGCAAACTGTGAAATTCGCAAGGCAGCGATAACAGCGGGGCAAGAAGGTCGAGCGGGATGCTCCGCTTGCCGATGGCTCCTGGGCCGGGTCGGCCAGACCACATCAGGCCAACACGAAGGCATCGTTTGCCTCCCAGCTTCTCCCGCCACGCAGCAACCTTGGCTGCATCAGCGGATAGATATGGAATTGCAGCGGGAATAGAGTTCAGCGTGGTCTTGAAGGCCAATGGCAGACTCATAACCGGACTATGCAGATCAAAAGGCGGCAGCGGCTGGCCTGCCGTGACCAGAGTGATGTTTCCCTTTAGAGTGGCCAGCAGCGGGCGCAGTTCTTCTTGCACTTCAAAAACGACGTGAGCCGCCTGGGCTGCAGCCATCGGTACGTATCGGGCGAATTGCACCGTGTCACCGAACCCTTGCTCGGCATGAATGAGCAGCGTTTTGCCCTCAAGGGAGGTCTCTCCCGTCCACTGCGGCTGGGAAAAATCCCGACGCTGATTTCGAAATGCGGTGTTCTCCCATCGTGTTTCGTAGCGCCGCAAGCCGGTATCATAACGGCCCATCAGAAGTTCCAGCATCGCCAATTTTGCTTGGGCTTCGGGATAATCTGGCTTCAATGCCAATGCGCGGTTCAAGGCATCCTCGGCTTCCTCAAGCCGCAGCAAGTCGCGCAGAATGCTAGCGCGATTGAGCCACGCCAAAGCGTTGTCGGGAAAGCGGGCGACAACGTCATCAAACTCAGCTAAGGCGTCGTCGAGGCGGTCGAGATTGAAAAGCGCAATACCGCGATTATTTCGCGTCCCGGCATTGTCGCGGCCCCGCTTAAGGGCTTGGTCGTAGCAGGCTAATGCCTGTTTAGAGAGTTGCAGCTCAAGAAACGTATTGCCAAGGGAATAGTAATCATCAGGTTTTTGGGGTGTCAGTGCGACAGCATGGTTGAGAGCAGTTATTGCTTCATCCTGCCGTCCAAGCATTGCCAAAGCGCGGCCCCGCTTGCCGTGGACTGCGGCACAATCCGGAAAACGTGCGGCGAGGCGATCCGCATCAGCCAATGCCTTAAGGGGCTGGACTTGCTGAAGCAGCGTATTGATGGAGCTGATACCCGCAGCCAAGTCATCCGGCGCAGTAACAGGGTCCGAAGCAAGATTGGGCGAGCAAGCTTTCGATGTGGCGTCAGATGATGCCGTAACATCTCGATCCGCACAGGAATGCGCATCCAACCGCAATTTCAACAACCCGCCATCGTATCATTCGTCAGATCGACTCGAATGCACGGCAACGTGTCATACACGCCATCGAATCAATCCATCAAAAACGATTACATCTGGATTGCTGTGGCCGTGTAACTTTCCCGGAGATTAATAAACCCCATACTGCGCTGAACACTTACCTCAACGCTGCGCCCGCATCTACCAATTTTCCGTCCTGCAAAGCGTTGATGCGGAGAGGTGATGACCCTCGTTTACGCCGTTTTCCAATAGACCGCGTAGCGTTCCCAGCTCTGATACAGCGGCTTGAGCGTGATGGGTTCTGATTGTCCGGCCAAGGTGTAGGTGAGCGGTTTACCGGCGGGCTGGGCGAGATCGGCCAGTGATTTGCCGGCGAGGTTCAGTTTTGGAATGGCAATCGGGAATTTCTCCATCGCCGCGATCTTGTCGTGATCGGTGGGATTCTGCGGTCCGTTATTGGCGCCGTTCAACGGGAATTGGCCCGCCAGCACGATCGGTCCGGCCATCAAGGCCTGCACATCCGGGTGATCGGCAAATGGCGCCACATGCAACGGCATCGGCATGTCGAGCACAATGCTGTCACCCGCCTTCCATAGCCGTTCGATCTTGAGATAGCCGCCCGGCACGATAGCGGCTTTCAGCGGTTGGCCGTTGACGGAAACGCTTGGGGCCTTGGTCCAGGCTGGAATGCGCAGATGGATCGGCCAAGAACCGCCAGGAGCAGCTTTGATGACCAGCGTGGTCTTGCTCTCTTGCGGGAAGGCTGTGTGCTGTTCGACGGCGATTTTGCGCTCAGACCAGTTGAGGGTCGAGGCAATATACTGGTTCACATACAGGCCGTTCTTGCCGTGGAAATAGATGCTGTCCGCCAGCTTGGCGTATTCCTCGACACCGGTGCCGGTGCAGCACCAGAAGGTCGCGTTGTCGTCGCCCACCATCTTCCAGGCCCCCGCGGTCAGCGACAGGTAATACATTGTCCGTCCCGTTTCGGGCTCGATGGTGCCAAGGCGGTGGTTGAACATCAGCCGCTCGTAATACTCCATGTACTTGGCATCGCCCGTCCAGGAAAACAGGTGGCGGCTAAGCTTCATCATGTTGTAGGCGCAGCAGCATTCGGCATGGGTATTGGCCTGGCCCCATTCGGCTCCAAGCTGATGAGCTTCGGTCAGCCAGAATTCCTTGTTGCCGGTTCCGCCAGTGGCATAGCTGTGGCCTTCCACCACCTCGTTCCAGAAGAAATCTGCCATACCGTGATCATGGTCGTCGTCACAGATTTCATAGCGCCGGGCCACAGCAATGGCCTGCGGGATGTGGGTGTTGGCATGAAGGTCCTTTAGCGCATCGCGTTTTTCGGCGAGTGGCACCAGGAAGACATCCTTGGCAAAGCGATCACCTGCATTGCGCCAGTGGACATCCTTGGTCAGACCGGCAAGGTTGTAGAACACCTCTGCCATGCCGCCGAATTCGCTATTGAGGATATCCTGCATATGCGGGCGCGGTTTTGCGGCACACCAAGCATCGGCCCAGCTCGCCATGCCGAGAAGAACCTGCAGCGCCTGCTGGTTGCCGGTGAGGACATGCATGTCGTAGAGCCCGGCCATGATCTTGTGCAGCGTATAGAACGGGGCCCAGACATCTTTGCGCGCATCCAGGCGATCGAAAAAGCTGAGCTGGAAAGCACTGAGATAACCGCCTTGGTTCAACGCTTTCTGACAGACCGCCATGCCTGCCACCACGGCATCGCCACGGCGCTTGAGCTCCGCGTCGCCGTCACCGGCAAACATCAGCGCACAGGCCGAGAGATAATGCCCGACGAAATGGCCGCGCAGCTCACAAGCCGGCGCTTCCCAGCCGCCGAGCGGGGTGGCGTTGCTCGGCAGCCCGGCATTGACCCGGAAGACGTGCAGCAAGCGGTCCACATCAAGCTGCATCAGGAAGCGGCGATTCCAATTCAGCGCGTCGCGGCAAGGTCCATCGAGAAGACGTACCTGCTGCATGGCAAAAGGCTGCACTTTGAGCGAGGGCATCGCCAACCCTGTTGCCGCCTGCCTGGAGCTGGACCGGCCTTGCGCCAACCCGGCAAACAGCCAAGGTGCCGCCGCCAGAGCCAAGGTCAGGTTACGGCGATCTATCGGCAGGCTCAATTCGTCCTTCATATGGCGACCTTCCCTTGGGCTTATCGTGCTGATCGTAGTCTGAGGAAAGAAATGAAAACAGAAGGCACCTTGCCTCGTGCCTTGCCTGTCAAAGCGCAGCAAAAGTGACTTGGAAATGGTCTATGGCCGGTTGCCGTCCGCCGCGCTCGTCCCCTCGACATTCGCGCCGTACAATATGGCATGGATAGGTGCGAAGCTGCGGCGGTGGTGGCGGGTGCAGCCGTGCTGACGCAGACCGTTCATGTGGTCTTCGGTGCCATAGCCTTTGTTGCGGTCCCAGGCATAGACCGGATGCTCTTCATGCAGCGTCAGCATCATGCGGTCGCGCGTGACTTTGGCGATGATCGATGCCGCGGCAATGGAAGCCGACAGGCTGTCGCCTTTGATCAGCGTCTCACAAGGGCATGACAAGGCGGGCGCATCATTGCCGTCCACCAGCGCATAGACCGGCGCGGTCGGCAGCGCCCGCACTGCGCGCGCCATGGCGAGATGGGTGGCCTGGCGAATGTTGACGAGGTCGATTTCATCGACGCTGGCTTCACCAATACCGACCGAGACGGCGCGTTCCATGATTTTCTCGAACAAGGCTTCGCGCGCCGCGGCCGTCAGCTTCTTGGAGTCATCGAGCCCGCGCGGCACCCGGCCTTTTTCGAAAATCACCGCTGCGGCGACCACGGGACCGGCCAAAGGTCCGCGGCCAGCCTCATCCACACCGGCGATGAAACCGGCAAGGCGTTCGATCAGACGCAGCTCATGGATGAAGCTCGGCATGCTGTTTTATAGCGCCCACCCGGAGCGCTGTCTGGTGGGGAACCCGGCGATTTACCGATTATCCCCACCTAATCAACGGCTTCTGCCAGGGTTTTGCGCACTGTTTTGAGCAAGGCGGTGGCTTTGGCGGTGGTGGCGGCATCAATATCGGGCAAGGCTTTTTCGATCACACCCGCTTCGTATTGCCATGCCTTTGCCAGGGTGCGCCGGCCTTTTTCGGTCAGCACCACCAGCTTGGAGCGTTTGTGGCGCGGACTGTCGCGGAATTCGATGATCCCCATCTCTTCAAACTCGTTGCAGATGGTCTGCACGAATTGGCGTGAGACATCCAAACGTGCGGCAACTTCCGGCACACTGGCGGGGCCGGCGCGCTCCAAAGCATCGGCTACCTTGCATTGGGCGGTGCGCAAACCGGCTTTTTCATGTACGGCGTCCATCACCGCCGAGAGCGCAGCGTGCAGCAGAAACACTTCGTGAAAGAGCTCATGCAGGTCTTCGCCGGAGGCGCTCGTTTTCGCTTTGACCATGGCCTCAGTTAGAGCCAACGCCGGACGCAACTGCAATAGGCATTGTAGTCCTCGCCAAAGCGGCGTGTCAGATAGGCTTCTTCCCGCCGGATCACGTAAAAGTTCAAGTACGCGAACATCACCGCCGCGGCTATGAGCAGGCCAAGGCTTTGGGCCGCCCAAGCAAGACCGATGAGGATGCCGACAAATCCTACATACATAGGATTGCGGCTGATGCCGTGGGCGCCATCGGTCACGAGCTGGGAGGCTGGTTTAAAGGTCTTAACTTCCACGCCCAGCTTTTTGAAACGGCCATGCCCCCAGCCCATAAAGCTGATGCTTGCCGCAACCACGATAACGCCAGAGCTGATCGCCAGCGGCCAGGACAGCAGCGCGGTCTGACCATAGATCGCAGTTGCCGAGATTCCAGCGGTCAAGCAGAGGAGAAAGATGATAGGCGGGATCAGATAAACGCCCGCAGAATCCGACTTGGTTTCACTAGTCATGACGGGGTTCCTCATTCCGGCCAAGGTAGCATAAATGACAACTAAGTTGTCAAAATGACAATTTTGTTGTCATATTGCCGCAGGCGCCACAAGGCTGGCGCTTAGATAGGCGCTTTGCGAGGGAGTTTTCAGATTTGCAGCAGCTTGCGGTCGTAGAGATAGATTAGCAGCAGAACCCCGGCGGCGAAGCTGAGGGGAGTGCCGACGGCGGCCAGCGAGGTCTCGAAATGTGTCAGGGCATGCAACAGCGGCGCCATATCCACCCGCGGCAGCAACGCCTGCCAGGGCACCAACAGACACACCAAAGTGGCGAGGATGGCAGCGACAATGCCGACCACCATGAAGCGGCGCTGCTCTTCCTTGCGGATGCGCGCCATCACTTGCCGCGAAAAGCCGTTATCGGCCACGGGGGGCAGAGGCTGGGAGAGGAGGTCGTCGAGGTTGTCGGTCATGACACTGCTACCTTACGCCAATCTGAGAGCAAGTGCGCGAGTTTTGCGCGGCCACGGTTTACATGTGATTTCAGGGTCCCGAGCGGAATGTTTAACGTTTGGGCGGCCTCTTCGTTCGACTGGCCGAGGGCGAAACAGAGGGTGAGGGCGGCGCGCTGCATGGGATGCAATTCGGCCATAGCACTTTCCAGATCGTGGCGGATCAGGCTGGCGGTCTCGGCCTCCGGCACGTCGTCCGCGATTTCCGGCTGGTCGTCCAGATTTTCCAGCTTGCGCTTGCGGGCTTCCATCAAATAACGCGACCAAGCGATGGCGCAGAGCCAGCCGAAGAAATTGCCGCCGGAGAATTGCGCAATCTTCTTGAAAGCCTCCAGGAAGGTTTCCTGGGCAAGATCGTCCGCCAGTGCCCCATTGCCTTTGGTCAGCCGCAAGAGAAAGCCGCGCAGATGCGATTGGTGGGTGCGGACCAGCACGCCGAAAGCAGCCGCATCGCCTCTGATTGCCAGGGCGGCGGCCGCTTCCTGCGCCTGCCATTCGCTCACGCTCATCGCCGGCCATCAGTCCTTGTTGCGGGGCTATTGGTTGTCACGCCGGTCGAGGCTGCCGCCGAGAACACGGGCCAAGCCGACCATGAAGGGGAAGATGCCGATCACCATCAGCCAATTGCCGTGTGCGAGTGGGACGCCGCCCCCTTGCATGGCCCAGAAGAACACCGCGAGCGCAATACCGACACACATCAGAAAGATGCCGGAGCGAATGGGATGCTTTTCTTCCTCCGTGCGGGCCCGCTCCTTGCCGCTGCTGATCTGGGTCAGCAATTCGGGCGTCAACGGGCCTTTCTCGGCAAGCTTTTCAAGCAGGCGATAACGGCTGCGGCGGTTGAGATAGATGAACAGATTCACGACGATGATAATGCCGAGAATGCCTACCCATATGACGATCAGATCGGGGTCCATAATTGGAAATCCTCTCAAGAGATTGACACATACTGACCGACGACCGCGGCAAGCCGACGTGCTTCAAGCTCGGCCATATGCAGCGCGAAGCCCGCTCCGACCGTGCTTCCGCCAGTGCCGGCCCAAGGCAGGTCCGCCGCGTGCGCCTTGAGCGTCAGGACAGCCAGCAGAATCACGACACAGGCGAAGATTAGTGCCATGTTGTGCCGCATTGAGAGCCCCTTTAGCCCAGGTTTCACAGGCTAGATGCAGCGGGGCGCCCGGCCGGATGCAGCCGGGGTCGATTTTTTGAAAAATTCGCGATTAGCGGCTGAGCGCCTTCAAAAAGGCAGCCCCCAAGGCCGATTTCACCAAACCGCCGAGGACGAAAGGCAGGACACCGGCCGCAACCGCTTTTGCCGGGCCTACCAGGACAGAAAGCCAAGCTGCGCCAAGGACTAGGCAAAGGCTGTTGCCCGCCAGCATGGCAACGAAGGCGAGAGCCGGGCGGTGGCCATTCCAGCCCCGTTCGGCAAGGTATCCGGTGAGGGCAGCGGCCAAGGGGAACGCCGCGAGATAGCCTGCGGTCGGGCTGATGAAGGCCGCAGGCCCGGTGAGATGGTCGCCAGCCAGAACCGGGGCCCCGGCCAGCGCCGTGCCCAGCCAAGCCAGAACGGTGAGGGCGCCAAGCCGCCAGCCATAAAGGGCACCGATCACGGTGACGGCCAATGTCTGCATGGTCATCGGCACCGGGAACATCGGCACCTGAATGTAGGAGGAGAGGGTGAGCAGCGCCGTACCGGTCAGTACTGCCAAAGCCTTCAGTGCCAGGGATCCGTTCTGCAACCGCAAAGCCGGGGTCAGATGCATGGCCGCCTCCTTCATGACTGGGCCATGACAGACACCATCCGCAGCGCGATGGCAACCGCGATGTGAGGTGTGAAGATCGTTGTGTGAAACATGAAGAACGAGGAGCCGCGCAGCAGCTGTGCGGCGGTCGTGTTTTTACCATCCCCGCAAGATGGAGGTTAAAAGCTGCTTATATGCCGGTGTGCCGGGTGGTTTTGGAGGCTGATCTCTTGTGGCGCGCCTGCGCGTTGCGGTATCTGCAAGCCCGGAAAAGCGTGATTGGTGCGGATTCGCGGTATCGATGATCGCTGTGGAGATGAGATGAAATCACTACTCGCAGGGTATCAAAAGTTCCGCAAGGAAATCTGGCCGCACGACAAGGACCATTTCGAGACGCTGGCCAAGGGGCAAAAGCCGCATACGCTGGTGATCTCCTGCAGCGACTCCCGTGTCGATCCCACCACGATTTTCAGTGCCCGCCCTGGTGATTTGTTCGTTATCCGCAACGTCGCTTCTGTGGTGCCGCCCTTTGAAACTTATGGCGGTTATCACGGCGTCAGCGCCGCGATCGCTTTTGCGGTGATCAATCTCGAAGTGGGCCGCGTGGTGGTGCTGGGGCATGAGCATTGCGGCGGTGTCGCGGCGGCAATGTCGGATCACGCGCATGATCTTCCCACACCGTTCCTGTCGCAATGGGTGTCTTTGCTGGAACCGGCGATTCACAAATGCGGCGGCGAGAAAGATCCGCTGGCGGTGGAATATGAATCCATCCGGCTGTCCTTGGACCGGTTGATGACGTTCCCCTTTGTTGCCGAACGCGTCGAGAAGCATGGGCTGCAGCTGATGGGCGCGCATTTCAAGATTTCCGACGGCACGCTGTCCATTCTTGATCCGCAGACGGAAAAATTCGTCCTCGCCGATGAAGTCTAAGGGTTACAGTCGAACCCGGTGCCATCGCCGCGCGGGCTGCAATCGCCATCAGCCACAGAGCGGTTGAGCATGAAAGCGCCGCGCTGACTGCCGAGTGTGTAATAACAGGTGAGAATGGCGCCGCTGGAATGGGGCGGATTGCTGGGATCGAGATGGCCGATCGCCTCGCGCTCATCCAGCCGCCATCCCTCGACGCTGGCAGCGGCGAATTTTACCGTCACTTCGCCAGGGCAGAGCAGGGTGCGCGCCCCTGTTTTCGCGGCAGCGGGAGGTTTTGGCGGCGATGCCGCTGCAGGTGACTGGCTCAAACCTGCGGCACGGCGGAAATCCTCGCGCCCGCGCCAAAGCTGGTAATCCTCCTTGTCGCGGAAGACGAAGCCTTCGCTGATATAGGTGTGGCTGCCCCAGCTACCCGCCAATTCCTGCAAACAGCGGACTGGCGCGGGCTGTTTGTTGATCACGTAAAAGCGGCAAGGCTTGTTGGCCGCATAAGGTGCATCGGCTTGCGCATATGCGGCCGGTGCGGTGAAGAACAGCGAAACAAGCAAAAGCGAACGCAGCACGTTTTTCATACAGGCCCCCGGGAAATCGACTGCGATCGTCAGTCTACGCCTGATTCCGGCGGGCGGCGGATGAATACGAATGCGGGAACGCTATCAAAACAGCTTCAATTGGTCGCCGGGTTTGGGTGGCGGCTTAAAGAGGTCCGTGCGCATGGGGCGATGATCGCGCAAGCCGAAGCGCCTTATGGCGATGTGGAAGCGGTGCGCCAGCATCTGGGCATAAGGGCCGGTGCCGCGCTGGCGATTGGTCCATTCGGCATCATAATCTTTGCCGCCGCGCATCTGGCGGATCAGCGAGATGACATGCTTGGCGGCGTCGGGGCGGTTGGCTTCCAGCCATTCCTTGAAGAGATCCTTGATCTCCAAAGGCAGCCGCAACAGCACATAACCAGCCGAACAGGCGCCAGCGTCCTTGGCGGCCTTCAACACGGATTCCATTTCGCCGTCGTTCAGCGCGGGAATGATGGGCGCGAACATCACTGCGGTCGGAACACCTGCGCTGCTGAGGACGCGGATGGCATCCAGGCGCCGTTCCGGTGTGCCGGCGCGCGGCTCCATCTGGCGTGCCAGCTTGCGGTCGAGCGTGGTAATAGAGAGCGCGGCGCGCGCCAGTCCCATCTCGGCCATAGGCCCCAGAATGTCGATGTCCCGTGCAATCAGCGGCGATTTGGTGACAATGCCGACGGGATGCTTGAACTGCCACAGCACTTCCAGCACAGAACGCATGATCTTCAGCTTCTTTTCAATAGGCTGATAGGGATCGGTGTTGGTGCCGATGGCGATGGTCTTGGGGACATAGCCAGGCGCCGACAATTCCTTGGCTAAGAGCTCGGCCGCATTGGGCTTGACGAAAAGCCGGCTCTCGAAATCGGCGCCAGGCGACAGGCCGAGATAAGCGTGGGTCGGGCGGGCAAAACAGTAGATGCAGCCATGCTCGCAACCCCGGTAAGGATTGATCGAGCGGTCGAAGGAAATATCCGGCGACTTGTTGCGGGTGATGATGCTGCGGGTAGCATCGATGGTGATTTCAGTTTTGAGCGGCGTGTCCTCGCCTTCGTCCCAGCCGTCATCGAGCAGCACCCTGGCATAGCGTTCATAACGCCCGGAAGCGTTGGAGACGGCGCCTCGACCCCGCAGAAGCCGCGGGTCAGCAGTCTGTTTTAGGACTGTCGTCATAGGATGGGAGTGTAGTTCGCCAATAAGAACAAATCAAGAACTAATTAAATGTTGGCAAGGAAAGTTCTTCTGATAGGGGTGCGACGGCAAAAGAATTTCCGTTTTGCCGATCCTCCTTCATAGTAGCGTCATGATTTCCGTCGTCGTGCCCACACTGAACGCCCAACACAGTCTGCCGCGCTGCTTCGACAGCCTGATCGGGGCAACGGTGCGCGGCATGGTGCGCGAGGTGATTGTGGCCGATGGCGGCTCCTCCGACGACACGCTGATCATTGCCGATGCGGCCGGAGCCCGGATCAAAAAAGCCGAGCGCAGCCGTGCATCCCAGCTCAACTGCGGGGCCCAAGCCGCGCGTCATGATTGGGTGCTGTTTCTGCATCCCGAGACGGCGCTCGATCCCAGCTGGGATATCGAAGCCGAAGCCTTCATCACCCGTTCGACCTTGGAGCAGCCGCGGGCCGCGGCGTTCCGTTTCGGGGTGGATGAGTTCGATGAAGGGGCCCGGCGCGGCGAGGCTCTGGCGGCACTGCGCTGCTGGCTATTCAAGCTGCCTTATGGTGATCAGGGGCTGTTAATGCCCAAGCGGCTGTTCAAACAGCTCGGCGGCTATCGCGAGGTGAAGCGCGAGGATGCCGACATGGTTCGCCGCATCGGGGGGCGCCGCCTGGTGATGCTGCGGACACGAGCCGTGAACAAATGCACACCAGCTCTCTCTTGTATGGCGCCGAGCGACCCCGGCTTTTCCGTTGAGCGGGTCCAAGGCTAAGCTGCTCCCGCATTTGTACGGGGGGATTCGAGATGAAGGTTGCTGGTCTGTGGACGGCCTGCGGTACGGCGGCGATGCTCTGTTCCGGAGCGGCCGCGGAGAGCTGTGCCAAAAGCGAGGTCTTTGCCATCGCGGTGCATGGCGGGGCGTTCAGCGAGAAGAACGATGGCAGCAAGCGCCTGGAAGCGATGAAGACGGCGCTGGAGCGGGCGCGTGCCTCGTTAAAAGGCGGCGCCGCAGCCCTCGACGCCGTGCAAGAAGTGGTGACGGCCTTCGAAGACAGCGGCGTTTTTAATGCCGGCAAAGGTGCCATCGCCAATGCAGCCGGGCAGGTGGAAACCGATGCTTCGATCATGGACGGCAAGGACATGCGCTCCGGCGCGGTGGCTTCGATGACCCGGATCAAGAATCCGGTTGCCGCCGCAAGGCTGGTAATGGATGCAGGGCGCCATGTGCTGGTGGTGGGGGACCGCGGCCAAGCTTATGCCGAAAGCCTCGGGGCACAGACCGCGCCGGTCTATTACTTCTGGAATACAGGCCATCCCAAGGCGGTGCCGGCGAAACAGCCGGACGCGAAGACGCCGGAACACGGCACAGTGGGTGCGGTGGCGCTGGACCGTTGCGGCCATCTGGCGGCAGCGACGTCCACCGGCGGCTTCGATGCCAAAGTGCCGGGCCGGGTGGGCGACTCTCCCTTGGTGGGCGATGGCGTCTATGCGGCCGATGGCGTGGCGGCGTTTTCCGGCACCGGCCATGGCGAATACTTCATCCGCTACAATGTCTCGAAAGATGCTGCCGACCGCATCCACTATGCCCGACAGCCGCTGGCCAAAGCGATGAAGGCCGAGATATTCGAGGTGTTGAAGCCGCTGAAGGCCGAAGGCGGGCTGATCGGCATCGACGCCAAAGGCCATATCGGGATGTATTTCAACACAATCGGCATGTTCCGCGGCTATGCCACCGACAAAGAAGAACCCGTTGTGGCGCAATACGAAGGCGCGACGGAGGACAAGCGGAAGTAGCTATGCGAGGATGACATGGAAGACGAAATGCTGTTCGTTCATCAAGCGAATGGTAATTATTGGGGTTGGGTAGATAGCGGAAAGCTTTACACTAAAGACGGACGACATATTGGATATCGCCAGGGTTCAGAGCTTTTCGGCCTTAATGGAGATTATCTGGGCGAAATTCGCAGCGGACGTCTTGTCACCAATTTAGCGAAAAAAGATTCAGGCAAGAAACGTCTCGGAATGGTAGCTGATAGGCTGCGAATGCTACCGCCTCATGTTTCTCCCGGGGATGAATTAGAGAAACCAACCCCGGAAGGGTATGAAGATTTTCCAGACGCGGAGAATATCTAACCGATCTGCTTGGATTTCCCTCGTGCAAGCCAGCCCGGAGGTCGCGATGCCAACACGTAAAGTTGTTCTCACTGACCGTGATGAAATGCTACTGGAAGATCTTGTCTCATCGGGTCGTTACTTGAACGCAGACGAAGTGCTGCATGAAGGTCTGCAGTTGATTGCGCTTCATAATGTCCATCCGGACGTTAAGTTGGCGGCGCTGCGCGCAGCGATCCAAGAAGGCATTGATGATATTGAGGCTGGACGATACCGCGTCTTCGACAATGGTGATGAACTGGACGTTTATCTGGCCAAGATTTCAGAAGCTGCGATTGTGGGTACTCGGAAAGCGAAAGGTAAAAGTAGATAGTGCGGAGAGACCTGGGTGGCCCGCAGTCGCGGGCCATGACATTTCTGAAGAGAAGTCCGCCTACGGAATAACTATTTCTCCATCAGCCGCGGCATGATTTCGACCAAGTTACAGGGGCGGTGACGGCTGTCGAGCTGCCACTTCAGGATATTGTCCCAGCCGTCCTTCACCGCACCGCGCGAACCGGGCAGGCAAAAGATGTAGGTGCCTTTGGCGAGTCCGCCACAGGCGCGCGACTGGATCGTCGAGGTGCCGACGGTGGTAGAACTCACCTGATGAAAGAGCACCGAAAAGCCTTCTATCTCTTTCTCGAACAGGGGCCGGATGGCTTCCACAGTGACATCGCGGCCGGTGAGCCCGGTGCCGCCGGTGGTGATGACGACATCGATAGAGGGATCATCGATCCAGCTCTGCACCTGTCCGGCGATAGAGGCTTTGTCGTCCCGCACCAGCGCCCGCGCTGCCAGCACATGACCGGCTTCGGTCAAACGGGCCGCAAGCGTATCGCCCGAAGTGTCGTTTGAGGCGTCACGGGTGTCCGAAACCGTCAGCACTGCGATGTGCACAGGCTTGAGCGGCAGACTCTCATCAAGTGGTGGGCGATTCATCGCCATCGTCGTCATCCTGGTCGGTTTTGGCAGGGGGCGGCGGGGGTGCCGACTGTCTCGGCGGCTGATAGATCGGCCAGCCACCGCGCGCGGTGTCGTCCAGACTCGGCGCCGGCTTGTCGTCGCGGCGATGGTACATCCAGTAGTAGGTCAAGATGCGCTTCACATAAGAGCGCGTATCCGGGGCGCGCATGCTCTCGATGAACATCAAGGAATCGTCTTCCTTGCCGACTCGTGCTGCCGTCCAAGAGCTGACCTTGCCCGGACCCGCATTGTAAGCGGCCGCCGTCTGTACGATCGAGCCGTGATAGTAGTTCAGGTATTTCGCGATGTAGCGCTGGCCCAACGTCATATTGTAGCTGGGGTCGAGCAAATCATCTTCGGCACTGGCGCCGCCGAGCTCGCGCGCGGTACGCGGCATGATCTGCATCAGACCTGTAGCGCCGACCGGTGAGACGGCATTGGGCTGGAAGCGGGTCTCGATGCGCACGAAAGCCAGCACCAATGAGGGATCGATGGTGTAGCCGCCGGTCGGCTGATACGGCGGCACTGGGAAGAGGCCGGTCAGCAAAAGCTGGCCTTTGGCGAAGCTCACTTCACTGGCACGCAGTTCCAGATTGGGCACGCCAAGCGCACGAGAGAGTGCCGCATAAGCCGCATCGCAATTGAGGCTGGCCGACATGCCGAAGGCGCGATTGATCTCGGTGTTGACGTAGTAGTCGTATTTCTTCTCGCCCACTTGCCACAGCGCCACGGCACGATGAGCGGGGCCGTTCGCCATCAGCTTCTGGAAATCGGTCGGGTTGAGAACCGGATCGGAAAAGCCGGTCTGAATGTCTTCGCCCAAGAGGCGCTCGGCGAGCAGACCATAAAAGGTAGGCTGTTCCTTCGCGGCGACATTCAACAAGGTCACGACGCGACGGGCATCACCGGCGCGCATATAGGAGCGGGCGGCCCAAAAGGCAGCGGCGCTGCGATTGGAGCCGGGAATGTTGGCGAGCTGCGCCACCTGCTCGAAATGCGCGGCGGCTTCGCCATATTTTTGCATTCGGAAGGCGGCGAGACCGGCACACCAATCGAGCTGCGGCGCATATTGGCGGCCCATAGCGGCGGCGGCATCGCCAAGCGAATACGCCTTCTCGTCAAAACCTTCGGCGATATAGGAAAGGCAAACGCGCTGCGACAAGCCAGCGATATCGCTGGCAGGAGCCGTGTTCATCGCAGCCAGGCTCTGCAAGGCAGCATCCGCTTTTTCCGGCTGATCGGCCTTGATCGCCACCGTGATCTGATCGAGTACGCGCTTGCCGGCATCCGAGGTGACGGGCGGCAAGGGCAAATCCTGGTCTTCATAGCCGCCGCCGCGACGCTGCGCCCCCGGCAGGCCTGGAATGTGCGCCGCCATCACGGTGACGGTGCGGCGGTGATGTTTCTTGCCGACACGCTTTTTGATGGTGGCGCGTTGTTCGGCCAGCTTGTGAATGCGCGAGGCAATTGGCAGCTCGCGATAATCCTTCAGCCAATCCACCAAAGTCGCCACTGGCACACGCTTGGATTTGGGCGAGAGATATTTCTCCGCCAGGACATAACCTTCGAGGGACTTGTCGTCGACTTCGGCGAAGAGTTTTTCCGCGGTGGTGAAATTGCCGGCGCGCTCGGCAGCGATGATCTTGCGATACCGCACCACGTCTTGCTGCGACAGCACCGCGGGCTGCATCCCCTGTACGGACGTATCTGCGAAAGCGGGAAGGGTGACGAGCGACAGCAGTGATGCAAAGACGAAACGGCGGATCATGCCCCGAACCTCCATGGCCACTTCACGTGTGACCATCCAGTTTTGTATTTCAGATGCGCCCCAACCGGCACATCGCTGGACGACCGGAAAAGAACGCCCGGTCATGACGAGTAAATCTGATGCGCTCCCGTTTAGCCGACCGGGCCGCGCTTCTCAAGCAATCTGATCACGTAACTTTAGCGCGATCATCTTCTGTTCGGCAGCCTGCAGATCGCGCCACGCAAGCTTCTTATGCGCAGGCTGCCGCAACAAATAGGCCGGATGCAAGGTGGCCATCACCGGAATCATTACATCGTTGACACGATACTCGAGCCAACGCCCACGTAATTTCATGATGCCTTCGGAAAATCCCATCACATGACGCGCTGCTACTGCGCCCAAGAGAATGATGATGCCGGGGTTCACGAGCTCGATATGTCGACGCAGGAAAGGCAGGCACATGGCCGCTTCTTCCGGCGAGGGATCGCGGTTCTGTGGCGGGCGCCAATTGATTACATTGGTGATGTAGGCGCTGGAACGATCCAAGTGAATCGCGGCCATCATCTTGTCGAGCAGCTTGCCGGCACGGCCGACAAAGGGCAGGCCTTGGCGGTCTTCTTCCGCACCCGGCGCTTCACCGATGAACATGATGCGCGAAGCCGGATTGCCATCGGCGAAAACGGTATTGGCCGCGGATTTCTTCAGCGCGCAGCCTTCGAAGCCTTCCAGCGCCGTTTTCAAATCTGCGAGAGTCGATGCCGCCGCGGCAAGCGATTGAGCCGAGGCAATGGAGTCGGATTCTGCTCCTGCCAGAGGCAAGGAAGGTGCGGACGCCGGCGGGCGGGCAGCGGCTGAGGGATAGGGGCGGGCCTGATTGGCTCCTACCGCTTCACTGGCTCGCGGTCGCGGAGCCGTTTCCGCCGGAGGCGGGGAGGCAAAGCTGGGCTTCGGCTTGGCCACAAAGCGGTCGACCGGGGTTTCGCCAATAGCCTCTTCAGCGCCGGACTCGAGGAGCCAGGCGAGTGCTGCCAGAGGGTTGTCGGCGAAATCGGACATGTCCCCAGCATAAGGGAGGGGCGGCCCCGAAGCGACCCCCGTTTGGTTGACCGCTATGCCGCTGCCGCCCATAAATCTGTGAGGCGGAAGGACAAAATGGCCCAAACGCGCGAAAGCATGGAATTTGACGTCGTGATTGTGGGGGGCGGGCCGGCCGGCCTGGCCGCGGCAATCCGACTCAAGCAGCTGGCGGCCACGGCGGGGCAGGAGGTCAGCGTCTGCATCCTGGAGAAAGGGGCAGAGATCG
>Ga0207816_1000059_pt1 | contig 31313 bp, 31 predicted proteins | sample LuqExpMetageno10_FD_187768 | JGI IMG/M metagenome (GOLD analysis project Ga0207816, IMG submission 187768) | Tropical forest soil microbial communities from Luquillo Experimental Forest, Puerto Rico - Sample 10 (SPAdes) | ecosystem: Environmental > Terrestrial > Soil > Tropical forest ... | reverse complement strand
CGCTGCGCGCCAGGCAGAATCACCGACTCTTCGAGGTGCCGGTGTTCGTTATAGAAGTCGGCATAGCCATACACCTCATCACGCAACGCCGGAAGCATGCCGATGCCACCCAGTTCGTACCGCGTGAGCGAGCGTTCGAGTGCGCGAATGCGCTGCTGGCCTTCTACGTGCTGGCGTCCGAGTTCCTCGATGACGGCATCGAATTCGTCAGTCCGCTCGCGAAGCCGGGCAAACAGGTATTGCTCTTCCTTCGGATGATGCACTTGCTCGGGAAACTCGTGGATGTAGTAGAGCATCGCCCGCAGGAGCATGGCGCCGGACGGGCCGGCGCGGCTTGTCATGCCATCGACCACGCGCAGCATGCCGTTGACGATGCTGGTAAGGCGTCGGTGTTCGCTCAGGATCACCTGGATGGCGCTACGTTTCGTGGCAAGTTCCATGTCATGCTCCGTGACAGGCTCGGCCGGCCGCCTGGGATGAGACATCGATGGCATGCCGGGGCGGCGCCTCGTGGTCGGTCTCCATCGTTTCACTATGCGCCCCGAACGGCAGGACTCGTTGATCTTCGTCAATATGTGTTGGCGGCGCGCGCCGGACCGGCGCGACGAAAGGTCGTTTCGCACGGAGGGCGCTTGATTGATATAGGTCAATGCATGTGCGCCGCCGACCTCTAAATTAAGTTCCATTACGGCGTTGGCCGGTAACGGAGGAACTCATGCAAGCTTCGGACATCATGACCACGGACGTCGTCAGTGTGCGTCCCGATGCCTCGATCTTCGAGGCCGCGACACTGCTCACCCGACATCATGTGAGCGGCATCCCGGTCGTCGACGACAGCGGCGCAGTTGTCGGCATTCTCAGCGAGGGCGATCTGCTGCATCGCGTGGAAACAGGGACAGGCAAGCCGCAGCGTAGCTGGCTGGGCGAATTCGTCCACTCGACTCGCAAGCTCGCAAGCGAATACCTGAAAGAAAATGCCGTGAAGGTCGGCGACATCATGACGAGCAATGTCATTTACGTCTCGCCGAAAGCGGAACTAAGCGAGATCGCCGACCTGCTGGAGCTCCACCATATCAAGCGCGTGCCGGTGCTGGATCAGGGCAAGCTCGTGGGCATCGTGAGCCGCGCGAACCTGATCCGCGCGTTGGCGAGCGCGGTGCGGCCCGATCCGGCGGCAGTCGCTTCGGACGAGGCCATCCAGCGCGACGTGCTTCACGCACTGGAAGGGCGTCGCTGGGCGATGGCGGCGGAGAATGTCGTCGTCAAGGAAGGGGTCGTCCATCTCTGGGGCACGGTGAACTCGGAAGAGGAGCGCAAGGCGATCCTGGTTTCTGCCGAGCGTGTAAGCGGCGTCAAGGGAGTCGAAGACCATCTCGGATACCCGGTGGTGTTCACGCCGATGTAATGGCGCGTCGCCCCCGGCGGCTTACTTTTGCGCCGGGGATCGTGCGCGACCGCTTTGTCGATCAATGGGACATCAGAACCGGCAGCGTCATCGTGGAGAGTATGGTTCGCGTGGCGCCGCCCAGGACCAGTTCCTGAAACCTCGCGTGGCCATACGCACCCATGACGAGCAGGTCGTACGCGCCATCGGCGGCGTGGCTCAGCAGCGTATCGCCGGCGGATTGACCGGCCTGGCTGTCGAACCTGGCCACGTCTATCGACGTTGCACCGTGGCGCGCAAGCATGGCCGCGAGGTCTTCGCACGACGCGTGCGACGGCTCATCCGTAAAGATAGTGACGTGCGGCGCCCGCATGAGGAACGGCAACGCGTCGTGAACCGCACGCGCCGCTTCGCGGCTTCCGTTCCAGGCAATGAGCACGCGTTCGCCGAACGACTCGAACCGGCCCGTATACGGCACCAGCAGCACCGGCCCGCCTGCTCCCAGGAGAACGCTCTCCGGGAATCGATCCGCGATCCAGGACTCCGGGTCGTCCGGATTGGCTTGTCCGAGAATGGTGAGATCCGCCGTCCGGCTGCGCTGCATGATCGCCGAAACGGGATCGCCATCTGAGACAACCCACGCGCCGTCGACTTGCGCGCGAGACACTTCTGCGCGGAATAGCCGCTCGATCGCGCCGCGTTGTTCCATGCGCAACGTGCGATGCGTGTCGTAATAGTCGGCCGTTCCACCCATGACGTGGAACTCGCGCGGGTTGGGTTCGAACCTCGCGAACAGTCCTTCGAGATGGGCGCCGAACCTGCGAGCCAGTCTCAGCGCGAGCGAGAGTCGCGCATTGGCCGATGTGCTCGTATCCATGTGAACCACGACGGTCTTGTAGCTCATTGCGGTCTCCTGCGGCGGGTTAGGGGCGCTTCGGCGCGCGCGGCGTGATCCGAGTCTAAAGAGGAGGGGCGCGATGCGATTGATCTGAATCAGCCATTTTTGCACCGAAACGTACGGCATGCATGAATCCCGGCCGATTGATGTGCATCAATTGCTGCCGGCAGACCGGCCTTATCCTGAATTCGATCGCTAGCGGGCAGCGCGCTCGTACGTGAAACGGAGATCGAAATCATGACACTGAAAGGCACCATCGACTCGGGCACGTGGCGCGTCGAGGCCGAAACTTCGCCGGCTCCGCAAGGTGGCTTCTGCTGCCTGATCAACGTCGCGCACGGTTCGAATGAGCAGCACTTCAAACACGCGTTTCCCCATCATCGCATCTTCGAGGACGAGATCGCGGCCGTGCTGGAGGGCCTGCGTGAGGGCATGGTGTGGGTCGATCTCAAGAGCCGCCACGCGTTCGACATCTAGTCCCCGGCGAGCGACCCACGAGCCGATAGATGCAACGAAGGCCGCGCAACGGCGTCAGGGCGGGGGCCCTGCCAGCTCGCGACGTATGCCGGCAGGGTCTGTTTTCGCGAGCGGTGCCCGCCACAGGCTGGTTGCGGCGAGCGGGTTCGACGCAGACGTCTTCAGCCGCACGCCCGAGAACATGCGCCGAACACACGCCAAACCGTCTACTGCACAGTGACGGTCGCCTTCATATACGGATGTATGCCGCAGAATATTTTGTACACCCCCGGCTTGTCGAATTTGAACTGATACGTATCGTTCTGGTCGAGCGCGGCGGAGCGGAACAGGCCGGAATCGTTGACGACTACATGGGGTTCGCCATCCAGATTTTTCCAGGTCACCGTCGTGCCCGCCTTGACCGTGAGGGACATGGGCGAAAACATGAAATTCTTGATCATGACCTGATTGGTCTCCTGTGCTTGAGCAGCAGGAAACCCGGCGGCCAATGCCGCCATGAGCATCCCGCTTGCGCAGGAGAGGGTGAACGCACGGCGAAAGTAAGTGGATAGCATGGCGTGGATCCTTGTTTGGCGAACGCGATGTGACGTCAGGCAAGCGTCGTGTCGGAAAGCTTCACGGCAAGGGGATGGCGCGAGACCTTGATGCTGGTTACGCCAAGCATCTTCGGCAGTTGGTCGCTTGCCACCGTAAGCGGTCCGGGTCCTGGGCCATTGCCCGCTGTCGGCTGCGGATAGGCGGTCGAGCGTGCCGTATGGAACGTGATATTCCCTTCCACCTTGGAAACGATCTGATGAATATGTCCATTCAGGACCGTGACCGAGCCGAAGCGCTTCAGATAGTCCATTGCCTGGCCCGCATCACCGGTACCCCAGCCCCATGGTTCGTAGATCGTCCACATTGGCATGTGCGTAAAGACGACGATCGGCGTGCTGGAGGTTCGCCCCTTGAGATCGTTTTCCAGCCACGCGAGCTGATCCTCGCCCAGGTTTCCCAGCCCGTTTGGCTTGAAGTGCATGACATTGACGAGCGCGACAAAGTGCACGCCTTCGTGGTCGAAGCTGTAGTAGCCCCGGTTGTCCGACGGCTTGCCAAAGCGTTTGAAGTACTCGCCTTGCGGCCCGTCGGTCACGTCATGCTCGCCGGGCACGGTGTGCAGCTCGGTGATGCTCAGCCCGGACAATAATTGGGCCGCGAGATCGAACTCCTCCGGTTTGGAAAGATGGGTGATGTCACCCGTGTGAATCGCAAGCGCCGGTTTGGCCGGCATGGCATTGACGTAATCAATCGTCTGTTTGAACGTGCCCGCGACGTCGGGGTTGGCTTCCTTGTTGAAGCCAATATGCGAGTCGCTGATCTGCAGGAACAGCGGCACGCCGGACATCGCGGACTTGTCCTTGGCGCTGGCCGCAAGGGCCAGGTCCATGGGCGTGAGGACGCCTCCAGCCAGGACAAACACGGTGCCCACGCCCCCGTAGGCGAGGCATTTCAGGGCATTGCGGCGTGACGGTTGGGAAGGAAGATCTGACGACATGATGTCCTCTCGGCTGGGTTCAGGAAGTCGGCCGCCGGTTCGTGCCGGAGCGCCTCCAAGGCGGGCTTCAGGTGCAATACCGGCCGGGTGCCGTTTTTATTCCCGGTCGCGAGTCATGCAATTTGCCGCTCGATGCAGCCGCCACATCACTGTTCTGCTGCGACGCGTCGTGGCCGGCCCGGCGCGTAGGTTTGCCTTCACGTGGATCGCGCCGAGTCCCGGAATAACCGGCCCTGGTTCGCCGTATTGCAGGTGTGGCACCCGAAATGGATGGTCGAAATGGACATCATCGACATGGCCCGTGCGTCGGGATTGACGGTGATCCTCGATGGCAGGATCGGCCGCGAGGAATACCAGAGCGTGTGCGGTTCGGTATCGGCGCTACAGCGATTCGCCGAATCGCTGCGTCAGTGCGAAGCGGATGTGCACGAGCATGAGAGCATCCGCTGCGGTCAGCGGCGGGCGGCGCGTTTGTCCGGGTCTGTCCGTTTGCGCAAGCGCGTCAAAAGATTTGCGAGCGTAGCAGGTGCCACGACGACACTTGCCCAACGCACGCGATCCGGACTGGAACAGGCCGACGCAAATGTCGCTTGCGGTCCAGCCTTGAATGGCGCGGTGCCATCCGGAAAATGAGTCAGTTGCATCCGGATCGTTGCAGTGAAGGACGGACCAGGCCTTTGAGTCTGCGGATCACCTTTGCCAGGCTTGCGCTGCAACGTTCGGTAATCGCGATATACGCCCAGCGCGACAGGTGTCAGGTCAACGTGACGACTACTCGTTTTTGAATGCCACGCTCAAGAACCGTGAGCTCAGCTTGCCAGGATTTTCCATTCTTCCTGGCTTCCTCGATTGCGGGTAGCGAGATTCCCTTGGCCGCCAGCCTGATCTGGGCCGCGTTTGGCAGCAAACGCCTGGCCATCCACACCACGAGGTTCGGAAAATGAAGATTTTGTTCGCGCTTCTCACCAATAAATTTCTCGATCTTTAACATTTCAATTCGCCACACAAGGAATCGTTGTCATACCAACGGATATTCAAAGCTTTGTTTGCATATCTAAGTGTTATCGCTTCGTTTGTGATTGTCAACGGACGGTGGCGCATCAGATTGACCAGGCTCATTCTCTGTTCAAGCGGGGCGAAAAAGTGCTTTCGACCAGCGGCCGCAACTGGCTTTGCTCCTGTGTCATCAGTAAAACTAACTTTTCATACTTTGACGATGCCAGAACAAGCGGCCGTCAACCGGAGCCGGAGCGCGTCCCATCCTTCGTCGTTGACGGCCGTTATTGCTGCGCCAGCAGGGGGCAACGCCGCCGCAGCGGCTGCCGGTCCACCCGTTGCCGGCTTCTAGGCGGCGCTGCCAGCCAGACGAAAGAACGCAATCGCCTGATTGAGCTGCCGACCCTGCTCCTCGAGTGATTTGGAGGCCGCCGTCGCTTCCTCAACCAGCGCGGCATTCTGCTGCGTGACTTCGTCCATCTGGGTGATGGCCTGATTGACCTGTTCGATGCCCCGGCTCTGTTCGGTCGACGCCGCGGCGATTTCACCCATGATGTCGGTCACCCGCGCGACGGCCTGGGTAACCTGCGACATCGTCTTGCCCGCCTCGTTCGCGAGCGACGAGCCATCCTTGATCTTCTGCACGGAATCGTTGATCAGATCCTTGATTTCCTTGGCCGCGCTGGAAGAACGTTGGGCAAGGCTGCGCACTTCGCTCGCGACCACAGCGAACCCGCGGCCCTGTTCACCCGCGCGCGCCGCTTCGACCGCCGCGTTCAGCGCCAGGATGTTGGTCTGGAACGCAATCCCTTCGATGATCCCGGTGATATCCGCGATCTTGGCGGAACTCGTGCTGATCTCGCCCATCGTGCCGACGACCTGACTGACCACCTCGTTGCCCTTCAGCGCCACTTCAGACGCATTGGCGGAGAGCGAGCTTGCCTGTTGCGCGTTCTCCGCGTTTTGCCTCACCGTCGAGGTCAGCTCTTCCATGCTTGAGGCGGTTTCCTGCAGTGACGCAGCCTGCTGCTCGGTTCGTGAAGAAAGATCGACGTTGCCGGTAGCGATCTGGCTGGAGCCAGTCGCGATACTGTCTGCGGCAGTGCGAACCTGACCGATCAGATTGACGAGACTGGACTGCATGTCACCCATCGACGCCAGCACGCTCCCGGCAGGCGCGTTCCTGGCGCCTTCGACCGGGCTCAGATCCCCTGCAGCGACGCGTTGCGTAACCGCACCCAGTTCTACCGGCTCCGCGCCGAGGGCGCGTAACAGACCCCTTGTGATCACGACACCCGCCAATGCTGCTATCGCAAGAGCGGCCAGACAGATGGCCATCATCAGGCTGCGCTGCGTCGCATATTGCTCTTCGGACTCGCGAACCAGCGCATCGGCACGGCCGCGCGTGTAATTCGCGTAGTCATTCGTTGCCTTGATCAGAGCGGCAAGCAGCGGCCGGCAGTCGTCGTTGATTTTCTTCACCGCCTCGTCGTGCCGGTTTGCAACGGCGAGGCCAACGATCGCGTTGGCCACAGGGGCATAGGCGGCCTCGATCCGGTTGATTTCGCCCACGAGGCTGCGGGCTTTCTCGCTCGCATCGCTCGCGGACGAAAGCATCTCGTTGAGCTTGGTGAGGTTGGATTGCACATCCATCTGGGCCTGCGCCTCGGCGGCCTTTTCCAGCTCGAAATCGCCCGGCGTGGTGACGAGCGCCATGTTGCGCGCCGCAATCGCGCGTCGGTCAACCGCGGTTCGAACCTGCACAGCCAGATTGGCGCGAGCGTTGACGCCCGACACGTAGTTTGCGAACCGGTCGTTGGCGTCGTTCAGCGCTTTCAGCGATATGCCCGACACGATCAAAACGGTAGCCGCAAGCACGCCAAAAGTCCCCGTGAGCTTTGCCTTTACTGACAGATTCTTGACATTCATATTTCGACTCCAGTTGTTGCCCGTTGTACACGAGGAGCGGATTCGAGCCGTTGGGTGTCCCCGAAGACGTGTCCCGGATGGCGCAGGGCACGCACTTCGCGCCTATGCATCTTGAATAACGGCACGGATAAATAGCACTGGATGAGCGCAAAGGTTTGCGTCGCAATTGAATTTTTGTATGAGCAGGTCAGTGCGATTCGTTAGATGATTCCTTGAGAGTACGCCGCGACGACATCTTCAATAGGGCGTGGCGGACTTGGCACGGCGGCAGCGGCAGACGCAGACGTTTGCCGCATACCAATCTCTTACATAGCCGCTTATAGTTGACGTATCAACTTTATTCACGGAGGGGACGATGACGACAGGGCATCCATTTGTCGGGACGCTGGAAGTCGGGTCCCTGTCGGGAGAAAGCCTTCTCGATGATCGTCTCCTGACGAAGAGCGTAGGAGAGGCGCGACCTCGCCGGAAACTGGAGACGCACCATGAACACTGAAGCCTACCAGTCCTGCATCGACGCTTGCGATGCATGTGCCGCCGCTTGCGACCGCTGCGCATCGGCGTGCCTCGAAGACCCGGGCGTCGCAGCGATGACCAAGTGCATTCGACTCAATGCCGATTGCGCGTCCATGTGCCGCTTCACGTCGGCCGCGCTATCCCGGCAGAGCCATCTCGCGCTCGAACTTTGCGCGCTGTGCGCGCGGATCTGCCATGAGTGCGCAGAGGAATGCAGCCGTCATGCGCCTGAGCACTTTGGCACATGCAGCGATGCTTGCCGCGTATGCGCGGAAGCCTGCCGGGAAATCTGATGTCCCCGCGTCCTCGCAACGGCGGCGAGTCGTTGCGATAGCAAGCGAAGGCGTGGCGTTCGCTTCGCCACGCAACTAACCGCCCTCGCCGCCGGTACCCCTTAACCGCCGGTTCCCGGCGTGTTACCCCGGTTTGCGCACTGCGAGTATCAATCCTGCCGCCTGTCGGAAGCCGGATCGGTAATGAGTCTCGTACTGCGTCGGTAGGTGACATAGGCCCAGAGCCAATCCAGCATCACTTTCGCCCTGTTTGGCCCGCCGGTGAGGAACGCGATATGTGCGGCGCCCCAGAACCACCACGCTGGCGCACCCCACATGCGGATGGGGCCGATTTCCGCCACTGCGGCCTGACGCCCGATCGTTGCCAGGCTTCCGAAATGTCTGTATCGAAATGGTGGAGGACGACGGCGACCGGCAAGCTGTGCGTCGATCACCCGCGCGGCATATTTTCCCTGCTGTTTGGCGGCAGGCGCCAACCCCGGTACCGCCACACCTTTCCAGCCGAGACTCGAAGCAGCATCGCCGATTGCGTAGATGCCCTCAACTGCCGGAACAGAGAGGTCGTCGTTCACCTTGATTCGTCCCGATCCGTCCTCTGGCTGGTTCAGCCATTTGGCAACGGGCGACGCCGCCACACCGGCAGCCCACAGGATCGTGCGGGAAGCAATTCGCTCGTTGCCGAGATCGGCGCCGTATTGATCCACGCCTCGCACCCTGGTATCGAGGTAGACAGTGACACCCAGCTTGCGAAGGGAATGTTCCGCGGCAGCAGACAGGGATGGGGGGAAGGTCGGCAGAACCCGCGGCCCGGCATGGACCAGAATGACACGCGATGTCGACGGATCGAAAGTGCGGTATTCCTGGTCCAGCCCATGGTGCGCCAGTTCCGCGATGGCGCCGGCCAGTTCGATACCCGTTGGTCCTCCCCCGACGATGACGAAGGTGAGCCACGCGGCACGGGCTGCTTCGTCGGCGGTCGTTTCCGCCTCTTCAAAGGCGCGCAGCAGACGACCTCTTATCGAGGTTGCGTCCTCTATGCTCTTCAGCCCGGGCGCGTAGGGCGCCCAGTGATCGTTGCCGAAGTAACTGTGACGTGCACCTGTTGCCAGTACGAGGAAATCGAACTTCACCCTGTCTGCGCCGACCAGCACTTCGCGGGTGGCGGTGTCGATGCCGGTGACGCTTCCCAGACGTACCTGGACGTTTTGCTGCCCGCGAAAGAGGCTTCGGATCGGCGTTGCGATCTCCCCGGGTGACAACGCCGCCGTCGCGATCTGGTAGAGCAGCGGCTGAAACAGATGATGATTGCGCTGGTCGATGAGGGTGATCCGGCAGTGCGAATTGCGTAGACCGCGAACTGCCTCGATCCCACCAAAGCCGCCGCCTACCACCACGACATGGGGATGCCGATCCAACGTGCCGTCTTCTCTCCCCGGGCTGTCGAGCACCCAGCGCACGAGCAATTGATCCACCGAGATGACGCCGGGCCCCGTGGCTATGAACATGAGCAGCAGAAGAAGAATTGCGAGTCTGTCGTCCATGGACATTGCTATGCCAGCGAGGGGAACCATCGCGGCATAGATGAACATCGCCGGTCGAGTCATGCAGCCGGAAGCAATGCAGAATGCGAGCATTGCGGCGACCCATGAGGGGTAGACGAGCAGTGTTGCCAGACTATGCTGAGGGGCCTGCCCGAACAGGGAAGGCGTCAAAGCGAAAGCGAGACTGAGCGATGCCGCAATGCCTGCACGCGAGACAAGCAGGAGCACAGGTGACAGATATCGCTCGACCAGCTCATAGATTTTCGTGAGCTTTCGGGCCGGGCCAAGTGGCGCCCACGCCAGGCCTCGCGCGAGCATCGCATCGAGTGACAACGCTCCCGGACCCAGCACGACCAGCCACGCGAGCAACACAAGCGTTGCGCCGCCTGGCCCAAGGGCGATTGATCCGTAACCGCCAACGAGCAATACGAGCGCTATGGGCCGGGTAAGGATGCCAGCGGTGAGCAGGAGCGGCACGATACCGTGCAGCGCTGCCTCCACGCTGGACGGGGCATGCAATCCGGCGCCGCCTGGCCCACCTTGATTGCTTTGCGCCATGGTCATGATCTGATGCACGAGCACGATCTGGCCGAACCAGACGCGAGTTGCAAGAAGAAGCCAGGGCATGCAAAGCGCGCGTACTTTGGGAGCGAAGCGGACCAGATGTTTGAGGGCGTTCCGGAGCATACGGCACCATATCGAGCGAACCATCATGGCGATGGGGGTGTCGACGGGAGTCTCACCAGCGCAGAAAATGCGGTGCGATGGCCGAGCCGACAGCAGTTGTGATGACGATTGCGAGCACGTACCAGATACCCCAGAACGGGACCGCCATCTCCGAGCAATAGAGCGAGTAGACGAGCAATCCCTGCGCGCCGGCCAGAAGACCCGCGCCCGCGCCGGCCAGGGCGAGACGCGTCGGCGCGAGCTGCTTCATCGCTCGCATCATCGCGGCGAGCGAGGGTAGCGAGAGCAGCACGACGTTCGCCGTCGTCGTGCGCCATGTCGTGCCGAGCATCAATTCGAGCCGGTAGCCCGGCGGCGTCGCGAGCAGGATGCTGGCTGCGGCAAGCACCATCGAGGCCATTGGCAGCGCCACCGCGAACCAGGCGAGCCTGAGCCGCGCACCGGGGCGGCCCAGCCGCTCGGCGAGCTTCATGGCCGCGGCGATGATCGCGAGCGGGAACGCGAGGCGCACCCAGAACATCGTCGTGAAGACCAGTTCGGGCATGTCGCTGCGCACGCCGTACAGCGCGACCAGCAGGACCGCGCTACCGGCGAGGCCTTGTAGCAGCGCGCGCGTGAGGAGCCTCGGGACGGCATTGCGCTCGATGGTCGACACGTTGCTCGCGAGCCGGGTGAGTAGCTCTTGCGTTTTCATGACCGGTACGCGCGGTCTCCGAGCAGGTAGTCGATCGAAATCACGCCCGGGCCCCACGCGGCGATGCCGAGCGCCATGGCGGCCCACGTGATGTGGATCGGCCAGCCGTCCGGCACCGTCAGCTCGATGATGCAGGTCATCAGCAGGAGTCCGGCCGCCGCGAAACGCGTGCCGAGTCCGAGCACGAGCAGCACCGGGAAACCGACCTCGCCGCACGCGGAGAGGAACGCAAAGACGGCCGGCGCCGGGAACGGATAGGGGCCGCCGGGCAGATGGAGCTTGAATTCGTCGGTGAAAAGCGCGATGGCCGTATCGTTGAGCTGCAGGAACCCGTGCCACTTGAGGATGCCCGATTTCCAGAAAGGCACGGCCAGCGCGATGCGCAGCACGAGTTGCACGAACGACGGGTGTGCGAGCCGTTCGATGAAGCGTCGCGCGCACCCGATCGCGTGCGCGACATTGCCTGGAAAGGACAGTCTGGAGTCTTGTCGAGTCTGCATGATGGTTACGCTCCCGGTTGAACGGCGGCGAACACGCCGGCCGAAATCATCGCGGCCAGGCTGGCTGGCAGGTCGAAGGTGTCGCTCTCGTCGAAGCCTGCCTGTGCGGCGGCGCCGAGCGGCATGCCCTCGAAGAGCGCGAGGAGAAATGCCGCGCTGCCCGCGGGCAGGCGCGAGACAATGACGTCGTATTCGGGCCGTGTGACGAGTGCGTCTTCTGCGTCGCTCGAATACAGCGGCGTGACAGGGCCGGCTGCCCGGTTCATCGCGAAGATCGCGACCGCCGGGTAGCGCGAGCGCACGATGCGCGTGGCCGGATGCGGGACAAAGCACACGTGCGCGAGCGAACCCGGATCGATGCCCGCGAAGGCTTCGGCCGCGAGCGGCGCGGTATCCGCGGCGTGATACGCGTCGAGCCACGCGCGCTCGATGCGTGCTGTATCCGCAAGCCACGGCATGTCAAGCGCGTGCTCGTATGTTTCGATGAACGCCGGGAAATCGCGTCCGTACTCGAACAGCAGCGGCGAAGACGGCGGCGTGGCGCGCACGTGAGAGCGTGCCATTGCGCGGAAAAACTCGACGCCCGTGATGCGCTGCACGGCGGGATAGATCGCGGCCAGCGCATCGATGAGGCTAACCGTGACGTTGTTGCGATAGACGTCGTAGCGCTTGACGACGCCCTTGCCGGGCGCAGCCACGACACCTTTCGGCGTGGCGAGTTCGGGGTGCGTCAGTCCCGGCGCAAAGGCCGTCGCGTAGTCGCCCGTGTATGGCTCATGCATCATGGTCGACGCGCTCCTGGTGATATACATCGGACTCCGATTCATATCCGGCGGCATGTTCAGAAATAATTCGCCGGGCCGCCAATGCCTGCGCGCGCAGTTCGGGCCACGCAGGCAACTGGCTGTCCCATTCGATCAGTGTCGGCATCGGCCCGGTGCGTGCGATCACATCGCGGTAGAGCGCCCATACCGGATCGGCGACGGGGCGGTCGTGGCTGTCGATGAGCAGCGGCGCGTGCTCGTCGTCGTATTGCTCGCTGTGGCCGGCCAGGTGAATCTCGCCGACGTACTCGAGAGGAAAATCCGCGAGATAAGCGCGTGCCGGATAACCGTGATTGGTCGCCGAAACGAACACGTTGTTGACGTCGAGCAGCAGCCCGCAGCCGGTACGTTGTGCGACCGCGCGGATGAATTCCGTTTCGCTCATCGTCGACGACGCGAACGCCACGTACGTCGCCGGATTCTCGAGCAGCATCGGACGTCCAATAGCTTCCTGCACCTGATCGATGTGTTCGGAGACCTTATCGAGCGTCGCCTTCGAGTAAGGCAGTGGCAGCAGATCGTTAAAGAAGGTGCCGCCATGTGAGGACCACGCGAGATGTTCGGAAATGAGCGCGGGCTCGTAGCGCGCGACCAGCTCGCTAAAGCGCGCGAGGTGGCCGGTATCGAGTCCATCCGGACCACCGATCGACATGCACACACCGTGCAGCGAAACCGGATAGCGCTCGCGGATAGCGCTCAATGCGCGGTGCGGCGGGCCGCCAGCGCCCATATAGTTCTCGGCGTGCACCTCGAAGAAGCCGTCCTGCAGGCCGTGTTCGAGAATCGCCGCGAGATGTTCGTGCTTGAAGCTCGTGCCCGCGAGCCCGGCCGCGCCGGGCACCGCGCGAAGGGGGCGGCCGGACCTCGCCGCTGATCGGATGGAAATGTTCATGGCCGTCCCCTCTTTCGTCGTCGTCGCGATCAGGACTTGATCGCCGTGAGCGAGCCGTGGCCGCCGCCCGGCACGACGATGCTCGCGCAGGTGCCGCCCTGGACGAACTTCCAGGAGTTGCCCTGGAAGTCGACCGTCGACGTTCCCTGGCAGGTCGTGCCCGGACCCGCGGCGCAGTCGTTTTGCCCCTTGAGCGCGACGCCGAAGCACTTTTCCTTGTGAGCGGCAACGGCGGCGCTCATTTCTTCCTTCGTGAGCGGCGCGGCATGAGCGACCGATGCGAGCAGGCTTGCAACGGCACCTGCGAGCAGGGCGGAACTAACAGTGGTCTTTGCGGACATGGACTTTCTCCAGTGATTGAGATGAGAGGTATCCGTTGCGGATACACCAGCTAATTCGCGCGACGCTGGACGCCGGTTACACGGATCGATTTTTTTTGTGTGGGGCTTCGAAGGGAGAGGGATGGAAGCACGACGCTCGCAAGATCTGCCACGCGATTTCTCGCGAAAAAAAAGCACCTCCGGCTGTAACCGGAATGCGTAGCCAAACGAAATAACGGACTGGGGCAACCAACGTCCGTACCTGAATGCGGCTTGAGGGTGGCCCCTGGCTGTGTTGACTAGATATGCAGTTCGGCCAGCAATGGCGGACCCACTGAACACACTGCGGCACATTAGATAGAAGCCCCGTCGCACTGGAGGCCGATCATGCTTGTACGGCTCGTTGCTTTTGCGTCCTGTCTTCTTGTCGCGCCCGTTGTGACGTCAGCGAGGCCCGTAGTTGTCGAGCTGTTCACTTCGCAAGGGTGCTCCTCGTGCCCTCCCGCGGATGCCTATTTGTCGGAACTCTCACGCGAGCGTCCGGAGGTGCTTCCACTCGCGTTTCATGTGACGTACTGGAACAGCCTGGGCTGGCAGGACCCCTACTCGCTGGAGGCGGCCACGCAGCGCCAGGCGGAATACAGCGCTCGTTTTCGTGAGAGCGCCTATACGCCGGAAATGGTGATCGACGGTCAGAGGCGACTGGTTGGCTCGAATCGACGTGCAGCCGAGGCGGCGATCAAACAGGCTCAAGAAGCCGACGAGGCAGGTGTGGATGTTCGTGGCGTGCGTCACGGCGGGACGCTATCGGTCACGGTTGGGCCCGGCACCGGACGGGGGCAGGTCCTGGTGGTTGGATACGACACCGGTCACGTGACAAGGGTTGGGCGAGGCGAAAACGCGGGTCACGCGCTCACGGAGTCAAATATCGTTCGCTCGATACGATCCGTCGGTGAATGGACAGGTGCTCCGTTGAAGCTTGAACCTGCTTCGCCAGCCGGTGAACAGGCGGCAATACTGATCCAGTCCCCGGATGGAGCAATCATCGGCGCGGCACGAGTTGCCAACGAGGGGCCTTGAGCCCGTACCTTCGCATTGGCGTAGCGCCGGGTGCCGCGCTGCCCTCCATCGGCCCGCGCGGCGCGTTCCCTGAGGTGGCGCCCGGCGTGTATGCCGTCACGCGCCGCCTTGCAGGACCGCAAGATAGAACGACTGCAGCCCGAGCCATCTGTGATGGGTGGTGACCCTTATTTTATTTCTGAGCTAACAGTAGACCGGCTGTAAAGCCCTTTTCGGATCAACTCGTGGCCCCTGTATGCGGAAGGCGGGGGCTACGGTTCCTGCAGTATCGGGATAGTCCATGCACGAATTGGATAGTTCACCATGTGGGGTTGGAATAGTCTGCATGCAACAATCTTGATTGCGATCAAGGCATTCAAGAGAGCAGTCAAAAAATAGACGGAGACGGTGCAAATGCACATGTATGAAGAAAGAGGGTTTGCTATGCCAGCTACACCCCGTTGACCCCACCTGGGGTGAGATTCTCGTACGCTTATTGAACTCCGACCCCACATGGAATGCACGCCCGAGGAAATCGTTGCTCACGGCCGCTCGCTCCTGGCTTCGTTCAAGGTTCCCAAGGCAGTTCACTTCTGTGAACTGCCGAAGAACCCGAAAGGAAAATTCAGTATTTGCATTGCGTAAGCAGCTGAATCCGACCTCCGAAATTGATCAGGGCCAGTTCGCGTTGTAGGGGAGACACGTATGGGTGGGTTGTTTTAAGGAATGTATAATTATCTAAAATCCGGTCCTGATCCCCAATAGCTGAATACGTCAGAGTTATTAAACCAATGAGACAGAAAGAGGAGTGGCGTTCTGAGGCTGACGACGGCGCCAGTCCATCAAATAATGCCGAGCTATTTCGGACCCGGGATATAGAACAGGCCAGAGATTGGGGGACGCGTACATTCTGCGAAAACGAACTTCGAAATATTGATGTGCGTGGTGAACTCGATGCGCGTCTAATGTATCGAAAGTACGGATCAGTCGGAATTGGGCGAATGAGTTATGGCGGAGAACTCAGGATTCGGCCGACTACATTTGATGACTTCTATTTAGTGCAAGTGCCGCTCAGTGGCGGTGAATACATCACCAATGGCAATCATTCTGTCAGTTCATCGCCTACGGTAGGTTCGATTCTCAATGCCGGGCAACAACATGAAATCGTTCATACGACGGGCACCGAAAAGCTGATTCTCCGTATTGATCGCGGTTTGGTGGAGCGCCTGTGTGGGCAGCATCTCGGCAACGATGCGCAAACCCGGGTGGAATTCGAAACCGCGATGCCGCTCGATTCCGCAGGCGGCAGGCGATGGGCTTCCACCATGCAGTGGCTCTTCGATTACCTGGACGGTACGCCTTCGTCATCGCCACTGTTGGCAGCGCAAATCGAGCACATGATTGGCTCGCTGCTGCTCATCAGTCAAGCAAGCAATCATAGTCTGGCACTCAATGAAGATCGGTCGCGCTCCGTGACTCCGGCATTTATCAGGAAAGCAGAGCTCTTCATCGAAGAGCGGGCGCACGAGCCTATTACGGTGGGGACCATTGCCGAGCACGTAGGGGTCAGCACCAGTTCGCTATACACGGGATTCAGAAAGTACCGGAATACATCGCCCATGCACCTGCTGAAAAGCATCAGACTCAATCGGGTGCGTGAGCAGTTGTTGAAGTCAGATCCAAGAAATACAACGGTGACGGCAGTAGCGTATCAGTGGGGTTTTGCCCATCTAGGGCACTTCACCACCTATTACAAACGTTGGTTTGGCGAGACCCCCAGCGAAACACTGGCTCGCTAGGCCGGCTGAACCTGCGCTCCCCGATCAACGCACCGGGGCGGTCGTTGGGCCAGCGTCACGAACTCGCACTTGACGCCCCGGCTGAGTGTCAACTGAAGATCTTCACCACGTGCTGCCAGAATCCAGAAAACGCACACCGGCTCGCCATTGCTTTCGACGACTCGCCCCGTGGTACTTCGATAACGCTGGACTGAAATAGAGCGACCTCCGCTGGTCTTCCACCGCGGGAATTACGCCACGCTCGAAAATCAAAGCACTACGAACGAAATAGCCGATCAAGGCACGCGCTAACCCAGACGGGGCTCTCAGGAGCCCCGTTTGCATTTGTAGGGATAAACCCTCGAAACGCATATTGCATGCACAGACGGGATAGGGCTCGTAGTCATTGGAGTGTCGACTCCGCGGTCGGGCAATACGATTTGTCTTGCGGTCACTGCCTTACCGGGTACGCAAAAAAATTACCCCCTTTACAAGGGCTAACCCCCTCTGAGGAGACATACAGATGTCGGACCAAACTGTTGTTCGTCGTCGCGTAGCGCAGCATTCGATCAGCGATTCGCGCTACAACGATGCAAAGTCGCAATCGCAATACCAGCCCTACAAGGACGCAGCTTGGGGCTTCATCAACCACTGGTATCCGGCGATGTTCAGCAAGGAACTGGTGGAAACCACGGCCGAGAACGAAGAAGAACTCCAGACGGGCATTAAGGGCATCATGATCGCCGGCGTGCCCATCGTGCTGCGTCGCGTCGACGGCAAGGTCTACGCACTCAAGGACCAGTGCGTTCACCGTGGCATTCGTCTCTCCGAGAAGCCGATGTGCTTCAACAAGGAAACGATCACGTGCTGGTACCACGGCTTCACGTTCAATCTGGACGACGGCAAGCTCGCGACCATCGTTGCCAATCCGGAAGACAAGCTGATCGGCACGACCGGTATCACGACGTACCCGGTTCAGGAAGTCGCGGGCATGATCTTCGTGTTCGTTCGTGAAGACGACTTCCCGCTCGAAGACGTTCCCCCGCTGTCCGAAGACCTGCCGTTCCGTTTCCCCGAAAACAACGAGCGCTTCCCGCACCCGCTGTGGCCGGATACGCCGTCGATCCTGGACGAAAACGCAGTCGCTCACGGCATGCACCGCACGGGCTTCGGCAACTGGCGTATCGCTTGCGAAAACGGCTTCGACAACGCACACATCCTGGTCCACAAGGACAACTCCATCATTCACGTGAACGACTGGGTGCTCCCGCTGGGCATTCTGCCGGTCTCGGACGACTGCATTCAGGTCGTCGAAGACGAAAATGGCCCGAAAGGCATGATGCAATGGCTGTTCACGGACAAGTGGCAGCCGGTGCTGGAAAACAAGGAACTGGGCCTCAAGATCGACAACCTGAACGGTCGCTTCTATCGCACGTCGGTGGTCCTCCCGGGTGTCCTCATGGTCGAAAACTGGCCGGAAGAGCACGTCGTTCAGTACGAATGGTACGTTCCGATCACGGACGATCTGCACGAGTACTGGGAAGTGCTGGTCCGCATCTGCCCGACCGAAGAAGATCGCAAGAAGTTCAAGTACCGCTTTGACCGCGTGTACAAGGAACTGTGCCTGCACGGCTTCAACGACTGCGACCTTTACGCCCGCGAAGGTATGCAGCACTTCTACGCGGACGGCACGGGCTGGGATGACGAGCAACTGGTGTCGACCGACATCTCACCGGTCACGTGGCGCAAGCTCGCTTCGCGCCACAACCGTGGTATCGCGAAGCCTGGCAAGGGCGTCTACGGTGCAGTGAAGACTCATAGCACGCGCCTCAAGGAACTCGCTGATGGCAAGCGCCCGGCGTACTTTGTGGAACAAGTCTGGTTCTAAAGCTTGATCGGCACTCGTCAGGGTGCTGGTCAGTTCCCCTTGGCACCTTGTAGCACCCTGATGCCCGGTTACGAGGAGGAGATCGGTTCGTTTTTCTCCCGGTCTCCATTCTCGTTTCCGTGTGCCATCAGGCCTGGACCTAACTAAACTTATTATCCGTATCCGTCATGAGCAGCCTTCCACGCGACCTGCCTAATTTCGAAATCTACGACCTGTCGCTGCAGATTCGCAGTGGCAAGATCAGTCCGGTAGAAGTCACCAAGGCGATTCTGGCCCGCGTGGAAGCACTGGACGCGAATTTGCACAGCTATGCCCGTGTCACTCCTGAGCTGGCATTGAAGCAGGCAGAGCAAGCAGAGAAAGAGATTCAGGCCGGGGACGTAAGGAGTCCCCTGCACGGCATTCCACTCGCAGTTAAAGATTTGTTCGACACCAAGGGCATAGTGACTGCCGGTGGTATGCCGATCCATGCACAGCGCGTACCCACGGAAAACGCAACGGTCGTGCAACGCCTGCAAGATGCGGGGTCGGTGATGCTGGGCAAACTCCAGATGACGGAGGGTGCATTTGCCATCCACCATCCGACGATCCCTGATCCCGTTAATCCGTGGGGCGCCGCGCACTGGTGTGGTGCTAGCTCCTCGGGTTGCGGTGTCGCTACGGCGGCACGTCTGTGCTACGGCACGCTCGGTTCGGATACGGGTGGCTCGGTGCGTTTCCCCAGTGCAGCGAACAATCTGACTGGATTGAAAACCACTTACGGCACGATCAGCCGTAAGGGCACGATGGAACTGGCTGCATCGCTGGATCACGTGGGCCCCATGGCGCGCTCGGCCCGTGATGTGCTGCTCCTTCTCGCAATCATTGGTGGTCACGATACGCAACGACTGCTTGCCACCATTGACGAGCAACGATTCGACAATTTCCTGAAAGGCTTCAAGGGATTGCGAATCGGCATGGACGAATCGTGGATTTCGGATGGCGTCGATCCCGTGATTCAGCGCGCGATTCAGCAGGTCAAGGTCATCCTTGCTGAGGCCGGCGGCGAAATCAAGAGCATCAAGGTTCCGGATACGCGGGTGACCAGTTCCAACTGGGAGCATCACTGCGGGGTTCAAACAGCTGTTGCTCATGAAGCAACGTATCCCGGCAAGGCCATTGAATACGGTCCTGCACTGGCCCGTTTGATTGATCAGGGACGGGAAATCAAAGCTGTAGACTACGAGCGAATCAGTCGTGATGCTAATCAGTTTGCGCGCGAGATGGACGCGGTATTCACAGAGGTGGATGTGGTATTGGCTCCGGTCCAGCCCTACGCGGCTCCGACGTATGAACAGTTGGCAGGTCTGGCTTCGGATCCTGAGGCCAACCGGCGCCTGATTCAGTTCACGTCGCCGTTCAACGCTTCGGGACACCCCGCTTTGTCGGTACCCATTGGATTTACCGAGCAAGGATTGCCCATCGGTGGGCAACTAATTGGCCGCAAGTATCAGGACGACCTGCTGTGTATGGTCGGCATGGTCTTGCAGAGCCACAGTGATTGGCATCGTCAGGTCCCGCCTAGGTTGGCTTGATTGATATTGAAAGTGTTTATATAGCGGATTAAGTCATGACCCAAGCTCATCAGGTAACCATTAACTTCGCAGATGGCGTGAGCCATACGTTTGCCGCCGGGTCGGGTGAAAACATTCTCGAAGCCGCAATCAAGGCCGAAGTGCCTGTGCTGTACCAGTGCAAGGCCGGGGCCTGCGCGTCCTGCACGTGCAAGCTCGCGGAAGGTGAGGCCGTGACTATCCCTGGCGCCAGTTCGACGCTCCTGGCTTCGGAATACGCAGAAGGAAACCGGCTGCTCTGCGTGACGAAGGCTGAATCGGATTGTTCATTCAACGTCGCATACGGTTCGGAAGTCGGCTCGTCGGTCGCCCAGGAGGTGAAGGTCTTCATCGACTCCGTGGAGCGTATCGCGCCCAACGTCATGCGTCTGACTGTCGAGCTGGCCGAAGGCAACTGGCTCGAATTCAGACCCGGGCAGTTCATGCAGATCACGGTACCGGGTTTGGGTGTTCTCCGCAGCTACAGCCCGTCGTCTACATCGCTGACCCTGCCGAAGATGGAATTTCTGGTCCGGTTGCTGCCCAATGGGGCGATGTCCACGTTCCTCGAAAACGAGGCGCAAGTGGACCAGGTTCTGACGATGAAGGGCCCCTATGGCGCGTTCTTCCTGCATGAAGAGCATCGTCGCGCGCCGCACATCTTCGTTGCCGGTGGGACGGGTCTGGCTCCGATCCTGTCGATGATCGATGGCCTCAGGCAAGCCTCGGGCAAGAAGCCGCCGATGCTGCTCTCGTTTGGTTGCGCGGTTCCTGAAGCGCTGTTTGCTCTGGATGACATGGAGCTGCGTCAGCACTGGTTGCCGACGTTGAAGACACGCATCTGCGTGGATCGCAACGCGACGGAAGGCCTGCACGAAGGTTCACCGGTCTCGGCCCTCGAGCAAGAGGATGTGACGGATCCGAACACGGTGGCTTATCTGTGCGGCCCGCAGCCGATGATCGACGCGGCAACCACGCGTCTGATCGAGTTGGGCATGAAGCCGGAATTGATTTTCGCAGAGCAGTTTGTTGCATCGAATTAAGGAATGGACATGGAATTCAAGCCTACGAAGCAAATGCCGTTTTCGGCTCAGCAGACCGAGTGGTACGAAAAGGCCAAAGCCAACCTGAGTTCGAAGCGCCTTCAAAAACTGCTGTTCGAGCTGACGGACATTCACAGCCCCACGGGTTCGACGCGTGAAGCTGCTGACTATATGCAGCATCACATGGAGATGATCGGGCTGCAAACGAAAACGCATGACAACTCGGCCATCAGCCGTTCGGTTATGGGTGAACACCGGGGCGCCGGTGGCGGCGCGTCGTTGCTGCTTTATGCGCCTATTGACACTCACCTGGATCGCACCAAGGAAGAAGAAATTCTTTCGGGCCCCGGTCAGGAAGCGGATTTGCAGCCGCACGCCAGGCAGATCGAAGACTGGGTATTCGGCCTCGGCGCTTCGAATCCGAAGGGCATGATTGCCACGCACGTTGAAGTGGCAACGGCAGTGCTGGAAACCGGTGTTCCGCTGAAGGGCAATCTGCTTGTCGGTATGGCCGATGGCGGTATGCCCGTTGACATCAAGGAACGTCATTCGGGCATGTCGAATGGCGTGATCAATCTGCTGAATCGTGGCATGTACCCCGATTTCGCAATCATCATGAAGCCGTGGAACTGGGTCTATCACGAAGAGCCGGGTATGGCCTGGTTCAAGATCACGGTCAAGGGCACGATGGGCTATGCGGGTATCCCGCACGACGTACCGGGTTTCCGTTCCTCGGTGGTTCCCGCTGCCACGGTGATTCAGGAGCTGCAAGCATGGCTTCCCGAATACACGAAACGCAATACGTCGGGCGTTATCGAACCCCACGGCTGGATTGCGGGCGTTCGTGGCGGTCAGATCGAAAGACCCGCATTCCCATCCGCAGTCACGGAGATTTTCTTCGACGTCCGTGTGAATCCCCGGACGAGCCCCGCTGATGTCAAGGCGCAGTTCGCGAACTTCATTCAGGACGTGAAGACTCGTCATCCGGAATTCACGATGGATTGGGAAATGTACGGCTCGGTCCCGGGCGGCACCACGGATCCGCAAAACTGGATTATCCAGTCTGCCAGGCGCGGTTGGGAGCACATCGAGGGACGTCCGCATGGCGTACCCGACATGCTGGCCGGTCAGACCGACGGTGCGGCGCTGCGTCGTTACGGTGTGCCGACTGCTCGTATTGGTTGGCCATGGCCGGCTCAGGGCGCTCCGGTGCCTGTTGCCGAGGGTCTGGGCGGCATGGGCGCCACCTACGTTCCCGACCTGATGCCCTGTGCCGAAAAAATCCTGTACGCGGTGATCGATACGCTTACCCGCGAGCGGAGCGAGCTCGGCCTTTAAATCTCTGTAGTTGCAGTTCCATAACCAGAAAGCAAGGAAGGAGACAGACATGAGCAAGAAGCGTATCAAGATGATTTTCCCGGTTCCGATGAGCGAGGCAACGCGTCCTCTGGTGGAATCGCAACTGCCGCCTTCGATGCAGCGCCCGGACATCGAAGTCGAATTCGTGGGCGCCGGTCAGGTCATGACGCTCGCAGATTCGTACCTCGACATGACAGTCATGGAAATGGCTGTGATTCAGGCGGGCATCAAGGCTGAAGAGCAGGGCTTCGATGCCGTGTGTATCAACACGGTTTCGGATTCGGGCCTCTACGCACTCCGCTCGCGTCTGTCGATTCCGGTGATGGCCCCGGCTATCACGTCGTTCCATCTCGCGTGCTCGCTGGGTCACAAGTTCAGCGTCCTGACGATGTGGCCGCAGTGGCATGCGCTGTACAGGAAGACGATGAAGGAATACGGCCTGGAGCATCGTTTCGCCTCGATCCGCGACATCGGCGTTCGCCCCGATACGCAGGAGCTGCTGCAGGGCAAGGAAGACATCGTATTCGCGGCCCTGGTCGAGGCAGGCAGGAAGGCAGTCGAAGAAGATGGTGCGGACGTGCTGGTCCTGGGTTCCACCACGATGCATCAGTCGCACGAATACCTGGCCAGGCACCTGAACGTACCGGTTCTGAATCCGGGTGTCGTCGCATACAAGTATTGCGAAATGCTGCTCGATCTCGGTCTGTGCCACAGCAAGACCGCATTCCCGAGCCCGGAAACGAACAAGGACGCTGCGTTCGGCCTCTAAAGCGGTCAAGGATGCCTGCGTTAAGGATTAGATATGACCCACGATAGAGATCAGCCGTTCATCGATTTCACGATGGCCGATGCCGCTCAGGCTTTTCATGATGGATCGGTGACGAGTACCCAGTTGGTACTGGCCTGTCTGGAACGCATCAACGCAGGAAAGGCCCTGAATGCATTCGTTACCGTTGATGCAGAGGGCGCGCTGAAGGCGGCAGCGGCTATTGATCAGGCACGGCAGACAGGGACTCCATTGGGGCCTTTGGCAGGCATTCCTATCGTGGTCAAGGACAACATCCATAGCGCAGGCATCCGCTGCACCGCAGGCAGTCCCGCATTCGCAGACTTCGTGCCCGTCACGGATGCGCCGACTGTGCGCAAGCTCCGGGACGCAGGAGCGATCGTGCTGGGCAAGACCAACATGCATGAGCTGGCCTACGGGGCGACGGGCTACAACGGTGCCTTCAATACGGGCGCAGGCCGTGGGGTTCGTAACGCATACGACCAGACCAGGATTGCCGGTGGGTCGTCCTCGGGCTCGGCCGCTGCGCTGGGTGCGCGCATGGCACTCGGGGCATTGGGAACCGATACAGGCGGCTCGATGCGCATCCCCCCCGCACTCAATGGCGTCGCTTCGCTGCGTCCGACGTGGGGTCGCTACTCGGGCTTAGGCGTGATCCCCATTGCGAGGACTCGGGATACCGTGGGCCCCATGGCATTGAACATGCACGATGTGGCGCTCCTTGACAGTGTGATTTCTGACGAGTACGCGCTGCCCCACGTGGAACTCAGGAAGCTACGGCTAGGCCTTCCCGCCGAGTTTTGGGCGAATCTCGATCCCGACACGCGCGAGGTGGCGGGCTCTGTGGTTGCGCGTCTTACGCAGTTGGGTGTGACCTTCATCGATCTGGGCAAAACCGGATTGATGGAACTGAATGATGCAGTTGGCTTCCAGGCTGTGGTTGGCGAGTCCCGATCCAGTATGGAGCAGTACCTGAAGGACAACGGCCATCAGATGACGGTCGAGAAACTGGCCAGGAAGATCGACAGTCCAGACGTGAAGTGGATTTATGAAAACTGGGTGATGCCCAACAAGTTCCCGAATGCCGCAGGCGAACTCGTGGATGTGGCGCCCATGTACGAACAGGCACAAAAGGCCGGTGGCGGACGTGATCAGTTGCGGGCCAGGTATGCCGAACTGTTTGCCCAGCATCAGCTGGATGCGCTGATGTTCCCGACTACCGCGTGCGTGGCGCCCAATGCAGATGACAGCATCTATGAGGAAGAGAACTTCCGGCGCCTGATCCAGAACACCGAGCCGATGGCGAGTGCCGGGCTTCCGGGCGCGAATCTTCCGGCAGGACTGGGTTCCCGAACAGGGCTCCCGGTCGGCATGGAGTTCGATGGTCCGCAAGGTTCGGATCGACGGCTGCTCGCCATTTGCATTTTGCTGGAAGGCGTTTTGGGCTGCATTGCGCGCCCCTGACGGGTCTCTATTGATCGTGGCTGGTGTGGGGCGCGTCGGTGCCTCTCGCCCCGTGAAGGGTCTATACGTTGCTTCTGCAAGGATCGAACAGAGATGATTAATGCGCTGAGCTACATCGTGGTGGAAACCCCACGTATGCAGGAATGGATCGACCAGGTGACGAACCACATCGGTATGCACGTCGAGGTGATCGAAGCCGGCAAGACCATGCGCATTCGCGCGGACGAAAAGATTCAGCGGTTTGTCGTCGCGGCTAGCGACGGCGAGTCCACGATGGGTATGGGCTTCGAAGTTCCTGACGCCCCGACCCTGGTGGCGTGCACGATGGCATTGGAGGCCGCTGGTTATAAAACGACGCCCGGCACGGCTCAGGAAATCGAATTCCGGGGCGTCAAGAACATGGTGCACTTCCGTGACGATGATGGGGTGCGTCTGGAAATCGCCTATGGTCTGGCCGATGCGGATACGGAATTCGCGCCCGGTCGTCCGATTGGCGGGTTCCGTACCGGCAGCATGGGCCTGGGCCACGTGGCGCTCATTACCGAACACTTCGAAAAACTCTCGAACCTGTATCGCAACGTGCTGGGCATGCACCTCACGGACTATACCTATAAGCCGTTCAAGGTCGAATTCCTGCACTGCAACCCACGTCACCATACGATTGGTATCGCGCACACGGGTGGCAAGGCCGGCATCTATCACCTGATGCTCGAATACAACGACTTCGATGACGTGGGCCGTGCGTACGATACCGCGCTTCTGAATCCGGATTCGATTGGCGTGACGCTGGGTCGTCACATCAACGACCACGCCACCTCGTTCTATCTGAAGAACCCGGATGGCTGGATGTTCGAACTGGGTTGGGCGACGCGCACGGTCGGACCTGACTGGGAAGTCGAGGAACTGAAAGGCATGAGCCTCTGGGGTCATGACCGGACATGGCTTCCGGATCACAAACGCGAAGAAGCGCGACAAATTCTCAAGCAACTGGCGGCCGAAGGCCTGCGTGCACCGGTTGTCATTCCTGATACACAGAAGGCAAAGTGATGAGCAACGCAAGTCCCGAAATCGCAAATTCACTCACGCTGGGTGACGTCACGCTGAACTATCACGACGTTGGTGAGGGCGCGGGCGATCCGATCCTGCTGGTTCACGGTTCGGGCCCCGGTGTCACGGCCTGGGCCAACTGGCGCGGCATTATTCCGGTACTGAGCCAGAAGGCTCGAGTCATCGCACCGGACATGCTGGGATTTGGATATACCCAGTGCCCCGGGCAGCTCAAGCTGACTCCCGCCGTCTGGGTGGAATCGTTGATCGCGTTGCTCGACGCGCTGGAGATCGAGAAGGTGTCGGTGGTCGGCAACTCCTTTGGTGGTGCCATCGCACTGGCACTGGCCAAGGCATATCCCGAGCGCGTGAATCGTCTGGTACTGATGGGTGCGGCAGGCATCAATGCTCCGATCAGCGAAGGTCTTGAAAAGGTATGGGGTTACACGCCTGGCCTGGAAGCCATGAAGGGTCTCATGGAAGTGTTCGCCTACGATCACTCGATCATCACCGACGATCTGGTTCGTATGCGTTACGAGGCATCGATCCGTGCAGATGTGCAGGAACGATTTGCCCGCCTGTTCCCGGCGCCGCGTCAGCAGGGCGTGGAAATGCTGGCCCTTGCTGAATCGGATCTGGCGGCGATCACGCACGAGACATTGCTCATCCATGGCCTGAACGATCAGGTGATCCCGGTCGAGTGGTCGCGACGTATGAAGACACTGCTCCCGAACTCGACGTTGCAGGAGTTCGATGAGTGCGGACACTGGGTGCAGATCGAAAAGGCTGCGACGTTCGCGCTCGCGGTTTCTGACTTCCTGCTCAATTAATCAACGGGACAAAGATGGAAAATCTCGAGATCAAAGGCCGTTGGCAAATTCAGGCCTGGGAACAGATTTTTGATGACGGTCGAGTCACCTACCCGATGGGTACGGAACTCGAAGGGTTCATGGAATACGGGCCGAATGGCATGTTCTGTGCCATCACCCAAAAAGATCGCGCACAGTTCACGACCGGTGGTCAGTGGAATGCATCGGACGCGGAGAAGGCCCACGCATACAACACGTACCTGACCTACGCCGGCGACTGGAGCATCGAAGGTAACGTGGTCACGCACGCGGTCAGGCACTGCCTGTTCCCGAACTGGGTAGGTGGCGAACAGAAGCGCTATGCGGAGCTGAAGGGCGATCTGTTGTCGCTGACCACGCATAAGCTGGAAGCGGGTACGTCGGAAGCCCGGGTCGCTCGTCTCACATTCAAACGCGTTTAAGGCCTGTGCATGTCAGTTATTCTTGAATGCCTTTCCCATACGCCGCTGCACGGGTATTTCGATCCGAAGCCCGAAGTCGTTGCCGAAGTGGCCAAAATGAGTGCAGCCGCACGGGAACGCGTTCGCCAGTTCGATCCTGAACTTGTGGTCGTGTTCGCTCCCGATCACTACAACGGCTTCTTCTATGAATTGATGCCCAGCTTCTGTGTCGGGGCCAAAGCCCATGCTATTGGCGACTACAAGAGCCTGGCTGGGGATCTGCCGGTTCCGGCTGAAGCTGCGAGGGCGATGGTCGAGTACGTGCTCAATCGTGATATCGATATGGCGATTTCGTATCGCATGTCCGTGGACCACGGTGCGGCACAAGCTCTCGAAGAAGTGACGGGCGGCCTCGACAACCACCCGGTCATTCCTGTTTTCATCAACTCGGTCGCGCCTCCGATGTCGCCGCTTCGTCGCTCGCGCATGATGGGCCAGGTGATTGGCGAGTACCTGAAATCGACGGGCAAGCGTGTGTTGATTCTCGGGTCAGGCGGAATCTCCCATGAGCCGCCGATTCCTGAGCTGAAGAATGCTACGCACGAGATCTCGGAGCGTCTGATCCACACGGGTCGCAATCTCAGCCCGGAAGACCGGAATACGCGTCAGGAACGCGTCATCAATGCGGCTAAGGCATTCACAGCAGGTGAGGCGCCGGGCATGCGTGCGCTGAACCCTGAATGGGATATGGCATTCCTGAAGATGATGCAAAGCGATTTGCTTGCCGTGGATCGTCTGAGCAATGAGGACGTTTCGCGTGACGCGGGCAAGAGCGCGCACGAGATCCGGGCATGGGTCGCAGCGTTTGCCGCACTTTCCGCGTTTGGCGAGTACGAGGCTGAAATCGACTTCTACCAGGCCATACCTGAATGGATCGCCGGTTTCGCCTACATGCATGCGGCGCCCAAGGCATAAGGAGAAAACAGATGAGCAAGCAAGCTATCGCGGAACGACTGCGGATTGCAGAAACGACCCGCCAAACTATCGCTCCGGTACGCGCGGGAGTCGCCGTCCCAGCGGTTCATCCGGAAATCGCGCTTGACGATATGGCAACGGCCTATGCGGTGCAGCAGATCAATGTCGAGGCGCGTGTCGCCCGCGGCGAACGCATTGTGGGTCGCAAGATCGGTCTGACCTCGCGGGCGGTACAGAAACAGTTGGGCGTCGATCAACCGGACTTCGGTGCACTGTTCGCGTCCATGGCATACGGCGACAGTCAACCGATCTCGCTTTCGAAACTGATTCAACCGAAGGTCGAGGCCGAAATCGCATTGGTTCTGAACCGCGATCTGACGCACGAGCGTCATACGTTTGCCGATCTGATCGGTGCAACGGACTACGCGGTGGCCGCCATCGAAGTCGTGGACAGTCGAATCCGCAACTGGGACATCAAGTTCGTGGATACGGTCGCCGACAACGCGTCGAGTGCCGCGTTCGTTTTGGGTTCGCGTCCGGTCCCACTCTCGCAGCTCGATCTCACCGCGTGCGCGATGAGGCTCGAATCAGATGGGGAAGTGCTCTCCACAGGCAACGGCGCTGCGTGTCTGGGAAATCCGCTGAATGCCGCGGTATGGCTCGCAGATCGTATGGCTGCGCTGGGTGCGCCGCTGCGTGCGGGCGATGTGGTTCTTACAGGTGCGCTGGGACCCATGGTTGCCGTGACCACGCCCGGCACCTATACGGCGGTAATCGAAGGGCTGGGCTCGGTCCGCGCAACTTTCATCGAGTAACGAATATGGCAAAGAAACTCAAAGTAGCAATCATCGGGTCGGGTAACATCGGCACCGACCTGATGATCAAGATCATGCGCAATAGCCAGGTTCTGGAAATGGGCGCAATGGTCGGTATAGATCCGAAATCGGATGGTCTGGCTCGCGCGGGCCGTATGGGTGTTGCGGTCACTCATGAGGGCGTTGAAGGCCTGACCCGGTTGCCCGTGTTCAAGGACATCGATTTCGTGTTCGATGCCACGTCGGCTGGCGCTCACGTGAAGAACGACGCATTCCTTCGCACGCTGAAGCCCGGCATCCGCATGATCGATCTGACACCCGCTGCAATCGGCCCGTACTGCATTCCTGTCGTGAACGGCGAAGCGAACGTCGACGCACTAAACGTCAACATGGTGACGTGCGGTGGTCAGGCAACCATTCCGATGGTTGCGGCCGTCTCGCGCGTGGCCAGGGTCCACTACGGCGAAATCATCGCCTCGATCTCCAGCAAGTCGGCAGGTCCAGGTACCCGGGCCAACATTGACGAGTTCACGGAAACCACCTCGAAGGCAATCGAAGCCGTGGGTGGTGCGTCGAAGGGCAAGGCCATCATTGTTCTGAATCCGGCTGAGCCTCCGGTCATCATGCGTGACACGGTGTACACCCTGTCGGAACTCGCAGATCGTGATGCAGTTGAGGACTCGATTGAAGAGATGGCCAAGGCCGTGAACGCCTACGTTCCGGGCTATCGTCTGAAGCAGAAGGTGCAGTTCGATGAGGTTCAGAACCTGAACATTCCCGGACTCGGCAAGTTGAGCGGTCTGAAGACCTCGATCTTCCTCGAAGTCGAAGGGGCCGCACACTACCTGCCCGCTTATGCAGGCAACCTCGACATCATGACCAGCGCCGGTATGCGTACCGCAGAGCGCATGGCTCAATCCATGATCGGCGCATAAGGGAACGGCAAATGACTCAGGGCAAGAAACTCTACATCTCGGACGTTACGCTGCGCGACGGTTCGCACGCGATTCGCCATCAGTATTCGATCCAGAACGTGCAGGACATCGCACGCGCGCTGGATAAGGCGAAAGTCGATTCGATCGAAGTCGCACACGGTGACGGCCTGCAAGGTTCGAGCTTCAACTACGGCTTTGGCGCGCACTCGGACCTCGAGTGGATCGAGGCCGTTGCCGACGTGGTGACGCATTCGAAGATCGCGACCCTGCTGCTGCCCGGCATCGGCACCATTCACGATCTGAAGGCTGCCTACCAGGCGGGTGCGCGCGTGGTTCGTGTTGCCACCCACTGCACGGAAGCCGACGTTTCGAAGCAGCATATCGAATACGCACGTGAACTCGGCATGGATACCGTGGGCTTTTTGATGATGAGCCACATGACCACGCCGGAAGCACTGGCTGGGCAGGCGAAGCTCATGGAAAGCTACGGCGCCACCACGATCTACGTCGTGGACTCCGGCGGTGCGCTGTCGATGCAAGACGTCCGTGATCGCTTCCGTGCTGTGAAGGCGGTCCTCGATCCCGCAACGCAGACTGGCATGCATGCCCACCACAACCTGTCACTGGGTGTCGCGAACTCCATCGTTGCCGTGGAAGAAGGCTGTGACCGTATCGACGCATCGCTCGCCGGCATGGGCGCCGGCGCAGGCAATGCACCGTTGGAGGTATTCATCGCCGCGGCAGAGCGCATGGGCTGGAATCACGGCACGGATCTGATGACGTTGATGGATGCGGCCGATGACATCGTGCGCCCGCTCCAGGATCGCCCGGTTCGTGTGGACCGCGAAACGCTGGCCCTGGGCTACGCAGGCGTGTATTCGTCGTTCCTGCGTCACTCGGAAGTCGCGGCCAGGAAGTACGGCCTGAACACCGTGGACATTCTGGTTGAACTGGGCAAGCGGCGTATGGTCGGCGGCCAGGAAGACATGATCGTCGACGTGGCTTTGGACCTGCTCAAAGCGCAAAAAATAATGAGTGACGCTTAGTCCGCCACTCACGGAGGCGACTCCCTCGATTGCAGAGGGAGTCATATATCGCGGTCCCCAAGGACGCAAAACACGGTGCTCATAAAGTAGGTGGGTGCTGACAGGTGAGGAGAAGTCGGTCGTGAATATAAAACAATATGCACTACTTATCGGTGTGATGGCGGCAGCCAACGCCAACGCACAATCCGTTCAGATCTACGGCCTTATAGACTCGGGTGTCATGTACACGTCGAATGTCGGTGGAAAAAAGCTGTTTTCCATCGACCCGGATAGTCAAGCACCTGATCTGTTCGGTCTGGTGGGCAGTGAAGATCTTGGCGGCGGCACCAAGGCGATCTTCAAGCTGGAAGGCCAGTTCAACATGAACAACGGCGCCATGATCAACGGTCTGTTCGGCCATACGGCGTATGTTGGTCTCAAGGACGAAAAGTGGGGGACGCTGACCGCCGGCAATCAAATCGACTTTATGTTCGATTCGCTGGTTGCAGAGCGCTGGGGTGCCGCATTCCCCGTTGTCAACGCAATGAACCTGCGCCAAAGCTCGTTTCAGGGCCTCAATAGCCCGCGCGGCGGTCCCGGCAACGGCTCGTTCGACTTCGACCGTCTCCTGGGTTCGGCAATCCCGAACGCCGTCAAGTACACGAGCCCGACGTACAACGGCTTCTCCTTCGGCGGTCTGTACAGCTTCGGCGGCGTTGCTGGCAACTTCGGTTCGAACTCGGCACAGAGCTTCGGCGTGAACTACCGCAATGGTGGCTTCTCGCTGAATGGCGCATACACGTATATCAAGT
>Ga0207816_1000058_pt1 | contig 32108 bp, 35 predicted proteins | sample LuqExpMetageno10_FD_187768 | JGI IMG/M metagenome (GOLD analysis project Ga0207816, IMG submission 187768) | Tropical forest soil microbial communities from Luquillo Experimental Forest, Puerto Rico - Sample 10 (SPAdes) | ecosystem: Environmental > Terrestrial > Soil > Tropical forest ... | reverse complement strand
CCAGAATCATGGCGAGGCGTCCGGTATCCCAGCCCACCACGGCGCGGCGCGGTGTGCCATAGCCCGGTTGTGCCACCAGCGCTTGCACTTCCACCAGCAAAGGCCGCGTGCCTTCGATACCGGCAAACACCGCGGTGCCGGGTGACGCGCTATTGCGGTCACCGAGGAACAGCGCCGAGGGATTGGCGACTTCGGAGAGGCCTTTGCCTGTCATTTCGAAAACACCGATTTCGTCGGTCGGTCCGAAACGGTTTTTCACCGCCCGCAGAATGCGGAACTGGTGGCCGCGCTCGCCTTCGAAATAGAGCACGGCATCGACCAGATGCTCGACCGCTTTGGGCCCCGCGATCTGCCCGTCTTTGGTAACATGACCGACCAGGATCAGCGAGGCCCCCGAGGTTTTCGCATAGCGCACCAGATCAAACGAAGCGGTGCGCACTTGCGCCACCGTGCCGGGCGCGGCTTCCAAAGCACCGGTCCACAGCGTCTGAATGGAATCGATGGCGATGACGCCCGGCGTCTTGCCCTTCTCCAGCGTCGCCAGGATGTCTTCCACGCAAGTCGCCGAGCCCAGCGACACCGGGCTTTCCGACAAGCTCATGCGCGAGGCGCGCGAGCGCACCTGGGCCATGGATTCTTCGCCGGAGATGTAGATCGCGCTGCCGCCTTGGCGCGCGAAGGAGGACAGCGCTTGCAGGATGATGGTGGATTTGCCCACCCCCGGATCGCCGCCGATCAGAAGCGCACAACCCGGCACCAGCCCGCCGCCGCAGACGCGATCGAATTCATGGATGCCGGTGATGCGCCGCGCCGGTTCCTTGTCTTCGGTCATGAGGTCTTCCAGCGCGAAGATGCGGCCCTTCTGGCGCTTGGTCGCATTGGAGCCCAGCGGTGCGGGCGCGGCTTCTTCGGTGATGGTGTTCCAGCCGCCGCAAGCATCGCACTTGCCCGACCACTTGTTGTGGACCGCGCCGCAGGACTGACAAACGAAAGATGTTTTGGCCATGGTCGCTTCTAAACTTCACCCTCCCCCTGAGGGAGGGTGGAAATTGCGATATGCTGGCTCATAGCACGCATGAGAACAAAAAGGCAACGCCATGGATGCCCTCACCCTTTTCGGCCTCTTTGCGGTGACGGCGATGCTTGTCACCTATGCGCTGGAGAAGAAGAGCCCATGGTTCATCCTCGCCTTTGCGCTGTCGTGCTGGCTGGGCTCGGCTTACGGCTTCCTGCAAGGCGCCTGGCCTTTTGGACTCGTCGAAGCGATCTGGGGCGGCGTGGCAGTGAAACGGTGGTGGGGCATGCGGTTTTCCTAGGCCCTCGCCCGGTAGGGCCGGATTTGCTATACTTGTTCCATGAACGTAAACCCGTCCCTCAAGCGCGATTTCGGCAAGGTGGTTTCCGCCCTCGGCGAAAATCTGCCCGATGCAGAGATGGAAACATTGCTCGCCAACCGGCATGACGAGATCGAGGCCCTGTTGGACGAAGCCCGCGATGCCAAAGCCCGCGGTGACGTAGCGCCGCTCGAACCGTTGCACGACTTCCTCCGCCGCGCCCGGGAGCGCCTTAGGCCTTAGCAATCGCCATGGCACATCGCATCACGCTTTCTCGTCCGGCCAGGGATGATCTTGATGCGATCTGGGATTATCTGGCGCAAGAAGCTTCACCGGAAATCGCCGACTTCGTCATCGCGCGCATTTTCGCGGCAATGAATGCGGCCGCCGAACATCCATTCCTTTATCCGACAACGGAGTTTCGCGGAAAACCGCGCCGCGTGAACGTGTTCGAATATGCGGTATTCTATGAACCGCAGAATGGTGAGGGTATTTTCGTCCTGCGCATCATCCACGGAAGGCGAAATCTCAAGAAGGTTCTTGGGTCATCCAATCTGTGATGATAATTTTCTATGCGGATATAGAAATAGCTTGAGCAACTGGCCAGACATTGTTGCGAGAGGAGATTTTTATGAACGAAAAACGGAGATTTCTATGCCCGGAAACAGGAGATGATTGCGTCGATCCCAAATGTACAAAGGGCAATTGTCTGGAGAAAAAACGTGCTGATGAGTTTCGTGGCCAAGCCGATGCATTGGCGCGCAAGCGACGGATTGAGCGGGGTGAAGCGACCGCTGAGGATCTAGGCCTTTAGAAAAGTAAATTCTGCCCCGTTAACCACACCAGGATTTATTTCCTTCGCGCCTCTTGAAACCTCCGCATCCCCGCCCATCTCGTTCTTATGAACGCTGATCGCGCCCATGCCGCGGGCCAAGGCGGCATCCCCCCACATTCCCAAACCCTCGAAAACGCTGCGAACCTTGCACCTGCCTCGCAGGACGCTCCGTTGCATCCGCCGTCGCAAGAAAGCGCGCCGCAACAGCAGCAAATTCTTTCTCCGCTGTCCTCGGATGAACGGCATCGTCAGGCCGCAGCAGAACAATTGGCCGGCTATCTGGCCACTGCGAGCGGCATGCTTAAACGCTGCGACCATCTCTCCGATGTGAAGCGGGGCGATAAGCTCGGCCCCATCTTCGCGGCGGCGCGGCTGATGAACTCCACCTCTCAGGTCGCCAGAGTGCTGGCTCAGGTGGCTTTGGTGGAGCGCCGTTCGAGGACGATTGTCGAAACGGTTCAAACGTTTCCGCCGAAAAAAGGGAGATTGAATTCGCCTTTTTCCTATGCGGAGGGGGAGGCCCCGAAAGAAATCGCCGATGCCCGGATTGTCCTCGAAAGCCGCCTGGACGAGCTTTTGGCTGCCGCCAAGCGGTATGCCGGGGGTGAGGAAGACGACGCCATGGCCTGTTGCATCTGAACGGAACGTCGATGCGCAAGCGCCGTCTCGTTCCGCCCGCGTTGCGATCCATGGAACCACACGCCGCCAAGAAACGCGGCGCGCCGTTCGGCAATCGCAATGCTTTCAAGCATGGCAAATACACCCGCGAACGCCGCGCGCTCTATGCCGACATCCGCGCCCATATCCACAAAGGCCGCGAGCTGATGGCGCGCTTTGCGCAGAGTCCAGCGTTGGGCGGCGCGTTTTTACGCCTTCACTTCCATCTTGATCGGGCCTACGGCGCGGCCGTGGATGAACTGGTCGACGTAAGGATTGCCCGAATGGTCGATCTCGCTGGTCGGGCCCTGCCAGATGATCTTGCCCTTGTAGAGCATGGCGATCTGGTCGGCGATCTTGCGAGCGCTGGTGAGATCATGGGTGATCGACAACGCGGTGGTGCCGGCGGCGCGCGTGGCGATGATGAGATCGTTGATCACGTCCGACATGATGGGATCGAGACCGGTGGTGGGCTCATCGAAGAAGATGATCTCGGGATCGGCGGCAATGGCGCGGGCCAGGCCGACGCGTTTCTGCATACCACCGGACAGCTCGGAGGGATAAAGCTCGCCGACATCGGCGGTGAGTCCGACCTTGGCCAAGGTTTCAAAGGCAATGTCACGCGCTTGTTTCTTCGCCACGCCGCGGCCTTGGATGAGACCGAAAGCGACGTTCTCCCACACCGTCATGGAATCGAACAGCGCCGCGCCTTGGAACAGCATGCCGAACTTGCGCAGGAACGTGTCGCGCGCCCGGCCGCGCAGCCCCGTCACCTCTTCGCCATCGACGAAAATCTCGCCGGCATCGGGCTTCAGGATGCCGAGCACGCATTTGATGGTCACCGATTTGCCGGTGCCGGACCCGCCGATGATGACCAGCGACTGGCCTCTCGGAATGGTGAGATTGAGGCCGTCGAGCACCACTTTGGGCCCGAAGCGCTTTTTGACATTGCGAAGTTCGATCTTTGCCGGCGAGGCTGCACTGCTCATGGGGAGCCTCTAGAAATTAAAGAAGTTGAAGATGTAGGTGAGGATGTAATTGGCCGCCAGGATCAGGATCGAGGACGACACCACCGCATTGGTGGTGGCCGCGCCGACGCCTTGCGCCCCGCCTCTGGAATTGAAGCCGTTATAGGTCCCCATCAGGGCGATCAGAAAACCGAATACCACCGCCTTGATGAGACCGGACATGACGTCCTGATAGGTCAGCGCCTGCATGGTGGTGGAAAGATAGATCGAGCCGGTGAAACCGAGGCTTTTGGTGGCGGCGATATAGCCGCCGAACACGCCGACCGCATCGGCGATCGCCACCAGGATCGGCATGGAGATCAGCGCCGCCAGCAAGCGCGGCACCACGAGGTATTTGATCGGCCTAGTGGCCAGCGTCGTCAGCGCATCGATCTGTTCGGTGACGCGCATAGTGCCGAGCTCGGCCGCGATCGCTGCCGCCACGCGGCCCGCCACCATCAGACCGGCGATCACCGGTCCCAGCTCGCGCAAGATGCCGATCAAAACCACGGTCGGCACGAATTGCTCGGCGCCAAACCGGGCCGTGCCCATGTAAATCTGCAAGGCGAGCGCCGCACCGGTGAAGAAGGCCGTCAGCCCCACCACTGGCAGCGAAAAATAACCGATGCGCATGATCTGCTTGAGGATCAGCGACCAATAGATCGGCGGACGAACGAAGCTCGATACCGCATCGCCCGTAAAAACACTGAGGCGGCCGACTTCACGCAAAAGACCAAGCGTGGCGCGCCCTACGTGAGCAAAAAAGTTCATGGCAATTCCTCGTAGGACCGCCGGGCCCGGCGCGAGAGCGAGGTCAGGATCTCATAGGAAATGGTGTTCGCTGCCGTGGCAATCTCTTCCAGCGAAATCGTCTCGCCCAAGAGCTCCACCTCCATGCCCGCCTGCACCGGCGAGAGCACATCGGTGAGGTCGAAGGTGACGAGATCCATCGAGACGCGGCCGAGGATCGGTGCCTTGGCGCCATTGATCGCGACGCTGCCGGAATTGGAAAGGCTGCGGAAGATGCCATCGGCATAGCCCAGAGCCGCCGTGCCCAGAACAGAAGGACGCTTCAAACGATAGCTCGCGCCATAGCCGACCGTCTCGCCTTTTTCGCTGTGCCGCACCTGCATGATCGTCGCCTTCAGGCTGACGACCGAATGAAAGGGATTGGGCTGGCCCGGCTGCGGATTGCCGCCATAGAGGCAGAGGCCGGGACGGACCATGTCGAAATGATAGTCCTTGCCCAGCATGATGCCACCCGAGGCGGAAAGGCTGGCGGGCGCTTCCGGCAGCATCGCGAGCGCGGTCTTGAAGCGCTCCAGCTGCAGGCGGTTCATTTTGGACTCCGGCTCGTCCGAACAGGCCAGATGGCTCATCCACAACACCACGCGCAAACCCGACAGCATGCGCAGATGTTCGGCCGCAAGATCGGCAAGCTCCGGAGCCGAAAGGCCAAGCCTGTTCATCCCGGTGTCGATATGCACGGCGGCATCGAGCTGGCTGCGCATGGAAGTGGCTGCTGCCGACCAGGCCGCGATCTCCGACAAGGAATTCAACACCGGCGTCAAGCGATGCGAGATCAGCGCCGGCACCATGTCCGGCTGGGCGCCATCGAGCACGAAAATGCGCGCTTTCGGCGCCAAACCCCGCAAGGCGACGCCCTCGTCCAATCGCGCGACAAAGAAGGTGTCACAACCAGCAGCCGTAAGCGCTTTGGCGGCGGGCGCAATGCCAGTGCCGTAAGCATCGGCTTTGACCACGGCGGCGACCACAGCCGGACTCGCCAGCCGCTGCACGGTTTTGAAATTCCCGGTAAGTGCTGGCAGGCGCACCGTCAGGCGCGCCGCATCGAATTCCGTGACTATGGTATCATCCGCCCGGTCCATAGCCGGACAATGCCGCTGGGCGGCCTCGCCGTCAAAGACTGTTCGGGGGTGCGGCGAACTTGTCATCACCTAATGTCCGAAGATATCCGCCAGACAAGGCGCGTTCGGGTCCACATTCTTGGGGCAGCGCGGCGCCGTGTTGCGTTCATGAGCCTGGACATCGCTCGGCCGCAGCGTTTCTTCGCGTTCCTGCGGCGTGCGGCCTTGCGGGTCCAATATGATGTTTCCGTAACGGTCATAGACGAACTGCCACGGCTTGCGCCTGCATTCCGTCCGCATCTTGGAATTGAGATATTCAAAGCTGTTGGCGCCACAGGCGAGCGAGCGGCCCAAAGCATAACCAAGATCGGTGATGGCGTTGTTTTCTTCTTCCTTCGGCCGGATGACCTTGGGCACCAGATAGGGATTGACTGCGGTCTGCTCGTCTTTTTTCTCGCGCGGGGTCGGCACCACCCGCGGCGCCTGCGCCGGCTGGGTGAGATTGATCCAGGTCAACTGCTCCAGCTTGGGCCTTTTGAAGGTCTCGATGGGGACGAATTGGGCGATGACCAGCAACCACACAAACAAGATGTGCAGCAGCACCACCCCGGCAACAGCAACGCTCCGCCGGCGGGCGCGTTTGGCCGCGGCTTCACCAGCGCTGAGACGCGCTTGAAGCTCTGCCATCAGGGTGGCGGACTCACCAACCAAAGACGTATCAGCCACCGAGAAGCCTACGAGTCTGCAAAAAGGGGACGACGGAGGGGCAGTTTATGCCATTCCTCGCCTGCGGGCGACTATAGCCCTGGATGTAATGATCTTTCTGAGCATCTCAATCCCAGACAGGCGGGATTTCCAGGCGGGCGCGTGCGGTCGCCAGCCGCGGGGAGCGCCACAAGGCCATGGCTCCCTGCCATTTTTCCTGCCAATCCGGCCGCTCCCGCCGGATCAAAGGGGTGCCTTCCTGTGAATGGCTGGCGAGGGCGCGACGGACCGCCTCAGGGGCAATGGCGGCCCCCAGAAACTGCCCCAGCGCGTCAGCGGCCGTCTCCGGTTCATTAACCCAGTCCTCGTAGCGCATCAGATGGCAGTTGCTGCGGCGGTTCAGGATCTCGTAGCAGCGCAGCGCGGCCAGATATTTGCCGACCGCCTTGCGAGGCCCTGCCCCAAAGACTTGGGCGGTGGAGCGCGACCAGCTTTCGAAACCGCGGAAGAGGACCATCGTTTTGGCGTCGGGCCTGCGGACGAAAAGCTCGGGCACCCGGGCGCATTCGGCACGCAGCTTGATCACAGGCACATCGCCCAAGGCGGCGGAAAGATCGCGGCTCAGATTCCACATCGCCGTTTCGAAGGGCATGCGCAACGCGCGCGGCAGCAAGCGGAAAAGCGGATGCGCCAGCTGCGTGTAGAAATCCGGCTCGGACACCGAGGTGACGCCCGCTTCCGCCAGCACCCGGCTGATTAGCGTGGAGCCGACACGGCCCGGCGAAAACAAAAACACAGGATCGCCGAGCCCCGGACCATTCGACAGCGGGCCATTCGACAGCGGACCATGTCCGACCGGGACAGAAAGAACGCGCTCTGCGGTGCGGCGCAGATGCAGATAATAGAAAGGCGCGTCCTGCACCGCGCGATTGTCTGCAGACCCAACGTAAATGGCACGGCGCTGCACAAAGTCAAAGCAATAGGGAAGCGCGCCGCTCACGTCTCCGTGAAGAGGCTTCATTGTACAGACGAAATCGGCAGGCGATGCGATGGCGATACGAGACTCATTTCGCCGCGTTTGCACAACACCTTCAAAAATCGCTTTGTTCAACGCCATTTCCGTACAGTCACAATATCCAATAACTGTCTGAGTACCCCATTCCGTCGGGCATCATTTGTATTTCTTTGTCTCAGACCGGTCGCTCGTCACTGCTTCCAACACCTCCATCAACGGAACAATGCGAAATGTGCGTTGATCACACGTCGCTTTCATCCAAAGCCGGGTGCAATGAAGCTCTTTGTCATCAATCTCGCGAGGCGCCAAGACCGTCACGCCGCCATGACGGCGCAATTGAAGAAACTTGGATTATCATTTGAGACCATCGCGGCGATTGATGCCGATGCGGTAAGTGCCTCCTGGATCGCGAATTTCTTCACGTCTAGCGGACCGTTGGGAATACTGCCGAAAGGCGATCAATGCTGCTCTCTCAGTCACCGCAAAGCCTGGGCGGCCTTTCTTGCCAGTGGCGAACCCGCCGCCACTTTTCTGGAAGACGATGTGGTGCTGGATCGAGCCGCCGCCTCCCTGCTCGCCAACACCTCTTGGCTGCCGGATGACGCCGATGTGGTGAAGCTTGAGCATTTCGGCCCGCAAAGCCAGCGCGTGCTGGTCGGCGTTCGGACTGGAATTGGCCGTGGGCGGAGCATTGCTCCGATCTTGTCGCGTCATACGGGTGCGGCGGCTTACATCCTGTCGCGCCGTGCCGCAGAACAACTTTTGGATGTGGAGCACTGGAACGTGCCGGTCGATCACCTGCTCTTCAATCCCAACGTTTCGCCGATGGCCGAGAGGCTGAAACCCGTCCAGCTTCTGCCCGCGATCGCGCGGCAAGAAAACAGTTTCGGCGGCGACTCGGATATCCGTCACTGGCGCATCGCCGACCGCAAACTGCGCCCCGAACTGATCCGCCGCGAAATCGTACGCGCCTATTACGAATTGCGCCTGTTGCCCAGGCAGATCGCGCAGGTTCTCCGCGGACAGGCGCAGCTGATGAAGGTCGCCAACGAGACGCTGAAGGCCCCGGCTTTCTATCCCGAGGCTCCGGCACTCCTGCGCCAGCGCGGCGCCGCTTAGGACATCTGGTCTTCGGCCAAATTCGAGAACCGCGTATAGCGGTCGTCGAAGTAAAGCTCGATCTTGCGGGTGGCACCGTGACGGTGCTTTTCCACCAGGACTTCGGCGCGGCGGAACACCTTCTCGCACTTCTCCAGCCATTTGGTGTGCTCGGGCGTGCCGACTTCGGGCTCGCGCGACTTGAGATAATACTCTTCACGGAAGACGAACATCACCACGTCGGCGTCCTGCTCGATCGAGCCGGATTCGCGAAGGTCAGACAGCACCGGGCGCTTGTCGTCACGGGCATCGACGCCACGCGACAGCTGGGAGAGCGCCACCACCGGCACGTTGAGCTCCTTGGCCAGGGTCTTGAGGCCTTTGGTGATCTCGGTGATTTCCTGCACCCGGTTTTCGGCCCGCTTGGACGGCGTGATCAGCTGCAGATAGTCGATCATGATGACGCCGATATTCTTCTCGCGCTTCATGCGGCGGGCACGGGCCACTAACTGGGCAATGGAAATGCCGCCGGTATCATCGATGTAGAAGGGAACGCTCGACAGCTCCTGCATGGTGAGCACGAACTTGTCCCATTCCTCCTCTGAGAATTTGCCGGAACGGATTTTCCAGGTTTCGATCTCGGCGCGCTCGGAAAGCACACGGCCGGACAATTGCTGCGCCGCCATTTCCAAAGAGAAGAACAAGACCGGCGCGCCGCGCGGCAGCTCCACCCCCGCCGCCACATCCTGGGCATAAGCATAAGCGGAATTGAAACCCGCATTCACCGCGAAGGCGGTTTTGCCCATGCCCGGGCGGCCGGCGATAATCAGAAGGTCCGAAGGCTGGAAGCCGCCGATCAGATTGTCGAGATCGGTGAAGCCGGTGGTGACGCCGGAAATCTTGCCGCCACGGAGCTGCGCCTTCTCGGCCAGTTCCACCGCGCGCCGCAAGCTCTCGCCGAAATCGATCGGGCCTTCGCCGTAACGTGAGGTTTCGCTGACGCGATAGAGCGCCTTTTCGGCGTCTTCGATCTGCTCTTGCGGGCTCTTATCGTGCGGGGCGTCATAGGCAACATTGACGATCTCCTCGCCGACGCGGATCAGCGTGCGGCGGAGCGCGAGATCGTAGAGGATTTTCGCCAAATCCTTGAGGTTCGGCAGCGCCGGTGCGGCCGAAGCCAGACCCGCGAGATAAGCATGTCCCCCGACCTCTTGCAGGCCCGGATCGGCCTTCATGGTGGCATGCAGGGTGAGCGGGGTGACGATCATGCCATGCTTTTCGATCGCCATCGCCATGGCTTCGTAAAGCCGCTGATGCAGCGGATCGTAGAAATGCTCCGCCTTCAAATGGGCCGAAACGGCTTCCAGCCCCCGGTTGTCGACCAGGATCGCGCCGAGCACGGCCTGCTCGACTTCGATGTCGTAAGGGATATGACGAAAGGCTTCCTGTTCCATCCCGGACCTGGTGCAACAACAATGATGATGGCGTGAGTCGCCGTGAAGAGGGGGCCGAATCAACAGATGTGACCGGGTCACCGCAACCGCTTTTGTGCGGAAGCGGGATTTGATCACAGGTAATTGTGATCGCCGTAGCGGCAGCAGCCAAAGCTGCGCGCGAATTGTGGGGATAAGCACAAGAAGGCTGCTTTTGTCGCTGTTCTTGCCGCGCTTTTTGCGCTCGCGCCCAGCGGCGCTGGCGCGGCTCGAAACCCAGCCCGGCCAGATAAGCGTAAACCTCGCGCAAATGGTGCGAAACATCCTTGCGCAAGGCGATGAGTTCGCGCGTGTAGCGGCCGTGCTTCCACGCATTATCATTGCCGGGCTGGCCGCCGCGAGCGCGCATACTCATACGCTGAGGCACGTGGATGCCTCGCGGGGCGAGCTTGCGCTTTTTGCCATGCGTGCGACGAGCGGCCATATGTGCCCCTTAAGCCGGCGGCGTCGTTTCGTTTTCTGAAGGCTCAGGCACCTCGGGCAGTGGCGCGTCTTCTTGCGGAAAGCGTTCGAGACAGGCTTGCACTTCCTCCGCCTCAATCTCCTTCACGGCGGCCGCTTCGCTCGCCAGCAACAGCTTCTCTTGCACGCTGGTGAGCCGGGCCGCGTCCAAAGTCGAATTCGAATGCGGCAAAGCGGGGCGAGAGGTTTGAACCACCTCGATAATCCTGCGCTGCCGCTGCTCGGCTTCGGTCACCTTGGCCATCGCATTGGCGATATGCGCCGAAGCGTTGGTGGCGCGCGTGGCGGTGCGGATCACGGCCAACGGATCGCTGCTGCTAATGCAGAGCAATCGCGCGCTTTCTTCGATCAAGACCGAGTTGATGCGAAGCTGGTGCAACAGCTCCGCACTGGCGTGATGACGCTGCTCCGGCGCGGATAAACGTATCGCCGGAATGTTTTGCTGAGACCCATTATCAGAACTTGTCATCTAGAATTCCCCAAACCCACAGTTGTTGAAATTGGGGCTGATCGGCGAGTTTCAAGGGGTGAAGAGGACTAAATTCGCAACGTGGTTAATGGGGGCGATGCGATGCCCATCGCAGAGCGCAGGCTCAAGAAGGCCAAGGGATCGAACGTCTGCTGTCCTGCTCAGAACAGACATTCCGTTTCACGCAATAGCGTCTGAGATGCGCCAAAACCGGACATTTACCCACATCCCTAGGAACACAGGTGGTGGCTATGATGATTGGATGCCAAATGTGAACGGGCGACTGTTCCAGAAGATGTCGATGCGAACGAGGCTCTCGTCGTTGCCGTGGCAAGCAGAGTTCGCCATCGTGTTCCTCACGGCCTTTGGTTGGTTCATCTATGTGAGCCTTCACATTTACTTCGTTCGCCACACGGGCGTTGTAATCTCCGGCTCAGAAAAGCTGCATCTGGTTACTTTTGAAGTGGTGGTAATAACCCTGCTAGGCGCCTTCCTATACGCGCGTGGCTGGACCTTGGCGCGCATAGGCCTTACTCCGTCCTGGAGAGATACGGCGATTGGAATTATTCTCGCCTTTGTGTCCTACCTCACGTACCGGTTCGCCTGGATCGTGTTTTATGAACTATGGCCATCGCTCTCCCGTGCTTTGGCTGTTCACTATTCGGTGCGGTCGCAAATTTCTCCACTTTCGATGCTGGCTCTCTTGGCGGTAAACCCGCTGTTCGAGGAAGTGTTCGTCATCGGCTACATCATCACTGTGCTGAAGGAAAAGTACGGTGCCATTCTCGCGGTCAATGCGAGCCTTACAACCCGTATTCTTTATCATCTGTACCAAGGCATCGGCGGGCTGTTCAGCCACATTCCGACCGGCCTTCTATTCGGCATTTGGTATGTGCGGACACAGCGGCTATGGCCCCTCATCGTGGCGCACGCGGCCCTAGCCCTTTATTCTCTCCGTCACTACATCGGGACGGGCAGCTTTTAATCACCTGATCTTTTCGAAAATGAACGACCGGAGTTGGCGCACTGCGACCGGTCATCCTATGGCAAGTCCTGGCCCCAAAACGGAAATTCCCGGTTCGGCGGCTTGGCGCCATTTGTTGCCGTTCGCCGCGTGGCTCAAGAGGGCACGTAAAACCCCAAAATGCTGTTGGAGAGTTCGCAGGCAGCAAACCGCACAGGGCAATCTACATCACCGATTTCGTATACTTGGAAATCGTGAATTTGGTTGGGATACTGCGGGTGGGCCAGCCTTATCCGGGGAATACCGACCCGACGCCATGCATCAGGGTCAATTCGTGGAAAGAAAACACCTTTCCCAATTTTCCAACGCGATGATCTAGGTGCGGGTTTCCAAACCGCTAGACCGCCAATTCGACAGCCGTCGCCCTCTGGTCCGATATGTGCAAATTTCCAACCACTCATTTGCGCTGCCTAGGCATCTTCGCCCCAACATACTACCGCGGATTCGGTGGCTATGAAGTTCTGAATGGCGCGACCAGGTCGCCCAACAAACGGCAAGAAACAGCCCGGAACCGGACCTAAGCCCTTGGACCGGCTAGCGCCAAGAAACGTCATTGGAATGTCGCGAACAAGATATGACGTTCGACGGCTAACCGCCTCGGGTCTGGCCATCATGTCTCGGTATTGTACGATCTAGACGTCATGTTAGCGTCCAGGGACGGAAATGGGGGCACAGCATGCGGTGTGCATGGATTGCGGCGGCGGTTTTTGTAGCTCTGACCTTCCCGGCGGCGGCGGATGGACTGGACGGACGGTGGACAGGCGTCTGGGTCAAGGACGGTGACAGCTTGCCGGTGACCGTGACGTTCGCCACCACGCCACAAGGCGAAACCGGCTTCTTCGACAGCGATGATCTTCAGGTATCCGGCATTCCTCTCGCCGAGGTCAAACAAGACGGCAAACACACCCACTGGGTTCTACGCGGCGATAAGTCGGTCATAGAATTTGAGGGAACGCTGAAAGGGAACCGCTTGGAAGGTGCGCTTACCGAAGGCGCCAAAGTTGGTCGTTTCGCACTTACCCGCCAGCTGAAGACCTGGACGGCAGTTGAAAGCGCGGATGTCATTTTCAAGCATGACGGAATATCGCTGGCCGGTACCGTGCTGCGGCCCACAGGACAATCCACCAAACTGCTGCCAGGTATTGTTTTTACCCATGGTTCGGGTCCGGAAGGACGATGGGCTAACCGCTATCTTGCGACACGCTTCGCCGAGTCAGGGTTTGTCGCACTGATCACTGATAAACGTGGCGTTGGTGCTTCATCAGGCGACTGGAAGACGGCAAATCTCGACGATTTTGCCGCTGACGCGGAAGCGGGTATTGCCTTTTTGCGTATTCAACAGGGCGTCAACCCCGCAAGGATCGGTGTTTTCGGCCACAGCCAAGGCGGCTGGGTCGCCCCGTTGGTGGCCTCGCAAGATATCAGAACGGCGTTTGTCATTGCATCGTCTGCTGGCGGCATCGGTCTGGCTGAGACCGAGGAATACAGCTTGGCGAATGAGCTTGGCGTGAAAAACAGGCCACAGGCGGAAGCGACCGAGGTGAGAGCTTTCGTCCATGCCATCGTTGCCACCGCCTATCGTGGCGTGCCGTATGACGAGTTAAAAAGCGCGGTTGCGCCGTTCACAAAGCGCCAGTGGTACTTCGATCCGCCGCCCGCAAACGATTATTATTGGTCCTTCGCCCGGAAGCTCGCTGCTTTCGATCCCTCCGTGACATGGCAGAAAGTGCGAGCGCCCGTGCTGCTGCTCTACGGAGGGGACGATGAGCGCATTCCCGTTGAACCCAGCCTCGCAGCAATCGCGGCAGCATTAAAGGCTGGCGGCCACCACACACCGAGCATGAAAGTGTTCGCTCATGCCGATCACACGTTCCGCACAGGTGTGACTGGTTGGCCAAAACGCGTATCCGGCTATGCCGACCTGATGGTTGCGTGGGCAACCGCCCATTCGACCTCTGTTCCCGCCGACAGGTAGGACGTCCGCGAACACCACATAAGTAAGGCCGCTGACGACGAGCATCCCGCCGCGGGGACATCCCTATGTCGCAATCTGGCGCGGTTTCGCCGTTCAGCCAATGTCTACAAACGGTATGAAACCGGACCTGTCGTGACCTGGGTCCCCTCCCCTTCGCTCTCCTTTGTGCTTTCGCACTTCGGAGAGCTCAGCCGGGGATGACAATCTTGGTGTGACAAGGACCAGGAAAACGGAGCCAGAGTAGATGTCTGCCTGATAGCCCCCACCCGATCCGGCTTCGCTCCGTTGGCGGCCCAGGTTGGGTTGCTCTGCTGCTGAAGCCGTTCAATAGCCCATTTTTTGAAAACGTCGGTGCCGCGAAACCTGGATGGCCTGCAGTCGCAGGCCATGACAACCAAGGTAACATGGCAACCAAGGTAAAAAGCCCATACGCAATCGGCATACCCTCACCCGCAGGGACCGAGGGAATTAAGCGAAATACCGCCCCAGCCGCGTCAGGGCTTCGGCGAGAAGTTCGCGGCGTTTGCAGAAGGCGAAGCGGATGAAATGGTCCGGCTGGCCGCTTTGCAAAAAGGCTGAAAGCGGGATGGCGGCAACCCCGGCTTCGCGCACCAGCCGCAGACAGAAGTCGCGATCCGCTTCGTCGGTCAGATTGCGAATATCAGCGGTGAGGAAATAGGTGCCTTCGCAGGCGAGCGGCGCAAAGCCGAGCTTTTTGAGCCCCCCGGCCAGAAGATCGCGGCGCTCCTGCAAATCGCGGGTGAGGCCAAGGGTGTAACCCATCTCGTGCTCGAGCGCATAAGCGATACCGCGCTGCAAGGCGGGCGGTGTGGTGAAGGTGAGGAACTGGTGCGCCTTGGCCACCACCTCGATCAGCGGCGCGGCCCCCATCACCCAGCCGACTTTCCAGCCGGTGAGCGCGAACATCTTGCCCGCGGAGCCGACGCGCAACGTGCGTTCGCGCATGCCCGGTAGCGAAGCCAATGGCGTATGGCGGCGGCCATCAAAGACGAGATGCTCATAAACCTCGTCGCAGATCACCACCGCTTTGGTATCGGCCAGCACGCGGGCGATGATAGCGAGCTCCTCTTCATCGAAGACGCGGCCAATCGGATTCATCGGCGTGTTGAGAAGCAGCGTCGCGGTGCTGGGCGTGATCGCGGCCCGCAACGCCTCTTCGGTCAGGCGCCAATGCGGCGGATCGAGCGCAATGGTGCGGACCATAGCGCCTGACGCCTCGGCAATCGGGCGATAGGAGTCATAAGAGGGATCGATCAGCACCACCTCGCTGCCCGCCGGGGCAAAAGCCAGAATGGCGGCGGTGAGCGCTTCGGTGGCGCCGGAGGTGACGACGATCTCGTCCTGCGGGTTATAGCGAAGACCGTAGAAGCGCTGCGCATGACCGGCTAGCGCGGTACGCAGATCGCTAAGGCCGCGCATCGGCGGATACTGGTTCGATTCCGTGAAGAGCGCGCGCGAGGCCTCCGCGCGAATGGTTTCCGGGCCATCCTCGTCCGGGAAACCCTGACCGAGATTGATCGCGTCCTGCTCGACGGCAAGGGCCGACATCACGGTGAAGATCGTGGTCGGCAGGCGGGCGAAAACCGGATTTTGCAGCGGAGGTCTCCTAAATGAGTAGGGTGTTCTACTTACGATATTCCGGTGCTGCGCGGGGAGCACCCGTTTTACTATTTTTCAGCCGAGTTCGCGAACGGGTGCAACTCTAAGTTAACAAGCCCAATCTAGACTTCACAGCGCATCCAAGCCTCGCCTTCCATGCCGCATCCTGCCGGTTTGCCTGCCTCCGAATGCACGCCGCTCCCCGCCGGTGCACTTGAACACATTCTGGCGGCGCACGCGGCGTATCTGGCTCATCGCCAGGAAGGTGCCAGAGCAGTACTTTCCAATTGCGATCTCTCGGGCGCCAAGCTGAGGCAATGCGTCCTGCGCGAAGCCGAACTGACTGGCGCTGATTTGCATGGCGCCGATCTCAGTGCAGCCGATTTTTCCGGAGCACAGCTTTACTGCGCCGACCTACAGCGTATCGACGGGCGCTTGTGCAACTTCACCCGTGCCGATCTTCGCGGCGCCAAGCTGAACGGCAGCAATTTGACGCGCGCCACACTTGATTATGCCGATTTCCGCCCCGGACGGCTGATGCGCCAGATGGAAAACGGACGGCCGCAATACATCGATCGCAGCGGCTCGGGTGCGAATGTCGATTTCGGTCAATGTGCCTTGCATGGCGCCACCTTCGAATGCGCCTTCCTGCACGGCGCCAGTTTCCGGGGAGCGATCATACACGCCACAAAATTCAAGGATGCGCGGCTGTCCGACACCGATTTCACCGGCGCCGTCTTGAGCGAAGTGCGCCTGGAAGAGCTGCACCTTCCAGACGCCATGCTCAAGACCTGCATCATCGCGCCGCCGGTGCAGGATTCCATGGTCACGCGGCACAAACTCGTCGTCATGCTGAAAGCCCATCAGCGCTGGATCGAAAGCGATGGCCGCGAAGAACAGCCCGCCGTGCTGGATGGGGCGGATCTGCGTCCGCTTGGCCGCGCCCTCACCCAATTCAAACTGACCGCGGTCTTTGCTCGCCGCATCACCGGCATCGCCATGAACTTTACCGGCCTCGAACTGCAAGGTGCCAACTTCGAAGATGCCGATTTGCGCGGCGCGGTGTTTGACGGGGCGGATTTGCGCGGCGCCAAGTTCCGCGGAGCCCGCTTGGCACAAGCCCGCTTCCGCAATGCCGATATGCGTTCACTGTCTCTCAAATCCGGTGAGCGGATGGAGCTTGATCTCTTCCGCGCCGAAGTCACCGACGAACAGCTGGCGGAAGCAAAGAGGCGTTGAGGCTTAGCGCAGTTCCGGCATGGTCAGCGACCAATGCGTCTGCACGATGCGCCAGTCGCCATCCAGCCAGCGATACACTTCGGTACAATTCCAGCGGTTCGCTGCCCCGCTATCGCCGTAAGACACAAAGCGGAAGGTAAGCACGGCCGCATTACCGATCTCGATGACATGCGGATCGATCATCTCATGCCGCGGCGCAAACACCTTGCCGCGCAGGTTTTCGTAATAGGCCGTCAGCTTGTCGAGACCATCGAGCCGCTCGGGCTGAAAGGGATCGAAATAAACGACATCGGGTGCGGAAATCTCCAGAAAGCCGGAAGGATCGCCATTGCACCAGCGCATCAAGGCGCCACGCTCAAGATGAACCACAGGATGATCGTACATGACGGTATTCTTGCGCTTTTTATCACGCACGGAAAGCTATGACTGCGTGAAAAAATCAAGAGGGTAAAAATCGAAATGCGACAGATTAAAAAGAAGATGGCTGGCGGACCGCAGGACGGCCCGCCAGGAACAGCATTGCTTTCTTGGCCGGAAGCCCGGTTCAGTCAAGCTCCGCAGCGAGCGCTTCGGCGCCTTTCTCAATCCCTGTCTTGGCGGCGGCGAGCGAGCCGATGGAAGCCCCGATATTCATCGCATTGGGATATTGTTTGGTGACATAGGATTCGAGCAGCCGGCCGGATGTTGAGTCATATAACTCAACCACATACATCACGGCTCCGCCCATCATGCCTTCGCCGCCGCGAATCGCTTGCACGCCGTTGTACAAGCCGCCAGCAAGATCGAATTTCGTGAAGGTCGAGACCACTGCGGTGTTGGCCGCCGCCCCTGTGAGCGTCAGCTTCAAGCGCAAGGCGGAGGGCGACGGCTGATCGGTCAGCGCAAAACGCGGCTGCAGCTTTTCCGCGAACTTGAACTTCATATAATCGGCCAGTGCGTGTTTGTCCTCTTCCGTCATTTTGCCGAACTGGTGATCAGCACCACGATAGATCTCCACCGGCGCGATGATGATCCGGTCATAACCGCGCCAATTCACTTGCGTGGCATAGCGATAGGGAATGCGCCCGCTTTCGTCATGCGGGTTGGGCGCCAGCTGCCCCGAAGAGGATAACTCCGCATAGCGCAGCGGATCGGGCGTGCCGCAGCCCGACAGCGTGAAGGCGGCCACCGCAACCGCAAAGCCGATACCAAGATCCCGAAACCGCATAACAACTCCGTTCGTTGAGACGCACGAGGCCATGCCGCGCGAAGCCCTTCGCCCCGCCGGTTGCGACCACAGCCGCCCTGTTTTTGTTTCGCAGGCACCCTATCCCAGCTCCTAGCATTTTGCAAACCGTCCAGTCGGTTTTTATATGACCCGAGGGCAGCTTACTGCGGAAGACCTTCTGCTCTCAGCGTTTTTTGGCTTTCACGGTACCGGTTGCGGCAGGCCGGGTGAGGCGTTCGAAGAGCTTGTCGCGCTCTTTCCTGGGGAGCGGGCAAAGCCCCAGCATGGTGGTGAATAACAGCCCGCGGGCGGCCGACCAGCGCAGCAGTGCCTCTTCGGGATCCGCTGCTTCCGCCTTGATCTTGGCAATGGTGGCCTTGTCGCGGCTGCGCACGGTGTCGAGCAGCGCCGGATCGGTCGTCAGCACACCGAGGATCGCCAGCACGGCCGAATTCGGCGTATCAATCGCCTCGCGCATGGTGGCGATCTGCGAGGCCAAGGTGGGTTCGTCCCCCTCTCCATCCGGCCCTGCGAGAAAGCGGGCCTGATAGGCTTCGAAATACGTCATCTGCTGTTCCAGCAGCGCTTTCAACACCGCATCCTTGGTGTGGAATTGATGCATGACGCCGCCTTTGGAGATGCCGCTTTCCTTGACGATGGCATCGAGCGTCAGGCGATGAGCACCATCGCGGGCGATGACATTGAGAGCCGCCTTCAGGATCGCAGCACGCGAACGTTCGGAACGGACGGCGTTTTCCATGGGAGCTCCGCTTTGAAGGGCTCCGCGATAGCGCAAAATCCGGAAGAAAAACAGACGGGAGAGCCGGTTTCTGCGTTACTTGCCGAAGATCTCCCCATAGCGCTCCGGCTTGAAACCGATTTCGAGCGTGGCGCCGTTTTCGAGAACGGGGCGCTTGATCATGGAGGGATTGCCCAGCATCAGCGCAATGGCCTTGGCCTGGTTGAGGTCTTCCTTGTCTGCGTCCGGCAGCTTGCGGAAGCTGGGACCGGCACGGTTGATCACCTTTTCCCAACCCGCGGCTTTGCACCAGGCGGAGAGCTGAGCCTTGGTCACGCCGGCTTTCTTATAATCATGGAAATCGTAAGCGATGCCGTGCGACTCCAGCCAGGTGAAAGCCTTCTTCATGGTGTCGCAATTCTTGATGCCATAGACGGTGATGGGCATGGTTTTCTTCTCGCTTGGCGGTCCGGCTTTGCGTTTGGGCTTCTTTGCCGCTTCGCGTGACAGTATCGGGGCGGCAGCGATGGGCGCAAGACTGCGCGGCTTGTTCAAAGGCCAGCGGCGCAAGACCTGAAAATCCTCCGCTTCGCCGCGCAGCAGCGCCAATCCCGACACCGTCACCGCGATGGGCGCGACCGGCTGCGGCTCGAGACGCGCCGCACCATAAGCCAGAGTGATGTGCGGCAGCGGTGCTTCGCGCGGCTGCAAACCGTTGCGCTGCAAGGCCGCGTCCAGCAAAGCCTGCACCCCCAAAAGCAGCTTGTCTTCACTGACCAAGGCCAGACGCCGTCCACCGCCAGTGAGACTGGTGATGGCCTCGAAGCGCAGCGTGAGACCAGCTGCCGCCACCGCCTGCCCGGCGAGCTTGGCACCATACAGCGCCGCACGCGTTGCGGAGCCCAGCCGGTGCAAGGCGATATGGATGCGGGCCGGCTTCACCGGCGTGGCGGGAAGATCGTTTTCCAGAATCAACTGTTCGGCAAAGCGCGCCAGTTGGAGCGCAGAGTCCTCTTCCGGCATCAAAGCGAAGAACAGCCGCTCCGGCCTGATCGCCCGCTGCGGCTCGCGCCGGCAAAAGTCGAAAACCGTCTGCACCAGACTCACCGCGACACACCCGCAAGCACGCTAGAACAAATCAGGAACTCTCAGCAAGAGACCAGCGCTGCAACACATGGTATCGCGAAAGACCCTTCTCGCTGTGAAGCAGCACAAAATCGCGAACCAGCAGGACCAGCGGCTCGATCACCCGCGCCGGAATAGCGGCCGCGCCATAAAGCAGAGTCATATGCGGCGTGAAGGCGGCCTCCCTGCGCAAGCCATTCCTCTGCAGCGCCTTGCCAAGCCGCTCATGCAGTTCCGATAGCGCTCTGCCTTGACCCAGCAACACCAAAGGCCTGCGGTGCTTTTTATTGTCAAAACTCGTGATGCCATGAAAGGCCATTGTGAAGGCTTCCATCGCTACGGCGCCGCCTGCCAGCCGCGCACCATAAACAATCGCGGGCGGCAAACGCTTGAAATCGCCGAGGTGATGCAACGAGAGATGCAGACGATCGGGTGTGATCCGCGCTCCCGAAAGCGCCTGCTCGCGCAGGAAGTCATCAGCAAACCGCGTGATGGTTTGCGCCTCTGCCTCTTGGGGCATGAGCGCGAAAAACAGCCGCTCCGCTTTGCGCGGCCGCGCGGGCACATCACTGCAAAACTCAAAGACAGCTTGCGTTGCCACGTTCGTCTGCCGCCGGCATTTTCCGGCCTGACGAATATCAGAACAAAACAAGAACATCAAGACAAGAAAAGCCGGCCGAGTGCAGCCTAATTCTCCAGCGTCAGCACAGGCGTGAAGCCGCCGAAGATCATGCGTTTGCCATCGAAACAGGGCGGATTTTTCTTCGGATCAAAGCGCTCATCGCGTTCCATCATCTCATGCATCTTTGCCATCGTGGCATCGCGAGTCGCCCGGTCCGGCCATTCGATCCAGGAGAAGACCACCGTCTCGTCCTCTTTGGCCTGCACGGCGCGTTTGAAATCGGTCAGCTTGCCGTCCGGCACATCCTCGCCCCAGCATTCGACGATGCGAATGGCGCCGTGCTCCATGAAGAAGCTGTCGATGCTCTTGGCCTGCTGGATGAAGGTTTCCTTGCTGGCGGCGGGCACCGCGAGAACAAATCCGTCGACAAAAGACATGGCGCACCTCTTCCTGCGTTTGGCAGAATGATAACCCGGGCGGATTGCAGAAATGAAGCCGCGACGCGCATAGCGGCAGGCCGAAAACCGTATGCCTTACATCCATTCCGTGAAAATCCGGCCCTGACGCAGCGGCACCCCAGCCTTATTTCATTGCCGTGCTCGCAGGCACCACCGGCAGCAACACCGCGCTGGAGCCCTGCTCGACCGTGATGGCCGCCTTTTTGAAGTCGCCTGGCTTGGCCAGCAGGATGTTCGCCACATAGCTCTGCGGATTGCGATCATAGAGCGGGAACAGACTCGACTGGATTTGCACCATGATGCGATGGCCGGGTTTGAAGACATAATTCATCGTCGGCAGGCGGAATTTGATCTCTTCCACCGCACCTGGCTTCAGCGGCTCGGGATTGGCAAAGCTCTTGCGATAGCGACCCCGGAAGATGTCGAGACTGATGGGAAGCTGATAGCCTGCCAGTTCCGACTGCTCGGAATAGGCCGGCGGATAGACGTCGATCACCTTCACGACAAAGTCGGCATCCTCACCCGTGCTCCTGATAAAAAGATCGGCGACCGGCGCACCTTCCACCCGCACCTCCTGGGTCAGCACCGGCGTCTGATAGCTGAGCACATCGGTGCGCGTCGAAACCGGGCGCTGATCCTGCACCAGCCAGGTCGTCCAGCGCGCATGATCGCCGCCATCCACCGGCGGGGTGAGAAACGGCACCGGCTTGGCGGGATCGGAGACATAAGAGTCTTCGCCCGCGCCAGGCTTCTCAAACCCAAGGCCAAAGCCGGATTGCAGATAAAGCGGTTTCAGAATCTGTTTTTCCGCCACTTTCCAATCGCTGAATTTGTCCCAATGCTTTTCCGCAGCGTTGTAGATCAGCGTTTGTGGCAAGGGCGCGGCGGGTTTGCGATCCTTCAGATAAGTGTTGAAGAAAGGGATCAGCACTTCGCGGCGGAAATCGGCGGCGGTATCGCCCTTCCATTTCAGCGGCCCCAAAGCCTCGGCCGACTGATTGACCTGGCTGTGATACCAAGGCCCCATCACCAGATGGTTGCTGGCGCCGAACCCGGCTTTGGTGAGCTCCTCCCAGGCATGAACGGCGCCATACATGTCCTCCTGGTCCCACAAGCCTTGCAGCCAAAGCGTCGGCACCGAGGAAGGATGCTGCACAACGATCTTGTCGAGCGCCTGCAATTGCCAGAAGGCATCATAAGCCGGATGCGCCACGAAGCGGTTCCACCATGGCAATTGCTTGAAGCCATAACGCTCGGCATAAGCGCCAGCAGAACCCAGCTCAAGGAAGTTCTTGTAATCGTCAGCGCCGTTACGCGGCAAGCCATCGCCTTTGCCGGTCTTCGCCATTTGGCCGGGGAAATAATCCATACCAAGCTGACGGAAAGCGCCATAGTGATACCAGTCGTCGCCCATCCAGCCATCGATCATCGGGCTTTCGGGCGCAGCCACTTTCAGCGCCGGATGGGGATTGAGCAGCGCCATCACGGCGGTGAAGCCGTCATAAGACGAACCGATCATGCCGACGCGGCCGTTGGTTTCGTGCAAATTCCTGGTCAGCCACGCGATGGTGTCGTAAGCATCCGTGGTCTCGTCTGTCTTGGCGGGATTGAGCGGCCCCATCGGCGGGCGCGTCATCACATAATTGCCTTGCGAACCATATTTGCCGCGGATGTCCTGATAGACGATGATATAGCCATCATCGGCCCATTCGCGGCCAGAGGGGCGCACTGCATCGCGCATATGCGGCTTGTCACTGCCAAAACCGCCCGCGTTGTAAGGCGTGCGCTCCAACAAGATGGGCAGGTCTTTGGCGCCCTTCGGCAGATAAATGACGGTGTGCAGCTTCACCCCGTCGCGCATCGGGATCATCACCGCGCGCCGCTCATAATCATAACCGGGGTGCGGCTCCTGCCATTTGACCGCGATGTCGGTGCCGCTCTGCACCATGTCAGGGGTGACACCATCAGCGGGGCTGCCGGCTTGGGCAGCCGACAGCAAAACCGCCAGCGGCAGGACAAAAGAAGCAGGACGCATAAGACCCCCGGTTCAAGCAAGCAGATTTGATAAGCACATTACGGGGTCATTGCCGGATCACAAAACGGTGTACCGCATGCCTGCTATCCGCAAGGCAGCGGCCGGGCGGCCATACCGGCTGTTAAATGTGCTTCAGCTATTGGGATGACAGAGGTCTTCGCGGACAATGTCCAGAATCTCATTGACCTTGGCCAGAAACTGCTGATCGGCCGCCTTCTGTTTTCCAGCCAGCGCCTGAGCCCCCTGCTTGTCCACCACCACGCCTTGAACAACCCGCTCGTCATCGGCTTCGGCGCGCTCGACCTCGGATTGCAGCAAAGCGCGCTGGGATTCGATCCGGCGCAGCACCTCCAGAAGCGCGCTATCACCCGGATCGCTGCCTGATTTCGATTTGGCGGCGGCATCCGCCAGATCATCAAACGGCTTGGTAAAGCCGTCGACCGCCTCCACGATCCGTTTGGTGCCCGACGGCCCGCGTACTTTCTGCTGCGCATTCTGAAGCACCGTTAGGGCCTGGCGCAAAAGTTCCTGGTATTTGGACATGGCTCTGCCTCGCTCACCGATAGACGCTCCCCGATCGGATTTGTGAACTTCGTTCACATCCAGGCGGCAAATGCGTCCATCAGCATGATGTGCCGGGATACCGGATTAACCAAGGATTCCGCATGATGCACCGGACAGACAGCGGCATCGCCGTGACGCCTGAACGCCTGGGCCTCAAAAAAGAGGGCGGGCAGCCGCTTCCAGAAGGGCTGCGCCGCCGCGCCGAAGCGGTGTTCGATGTCGACCTTGCCGCCGTCCGCGTTCATCAGGGTTTTCAGCCCTTGTGGATCGATGCCATCGCCTTTGCCTGCGGCACCGACATCTATTTCGCACCCGGATGCTATCAGCCGGGCACCAGGCAGGGGCAATGGCTGATCAGCCATGAGCTGGCGCATGTGGTGCAGCAATGCCAAGGCCGGGTAAACGGTACGGCCGGTGCTGTGCTGTCACTGATCGACGATGCCACGCTTGAAGCCGAGGCGGACGCCATCGCCTGGGCCGCGCTGCAATCCCCGCCTTTGATTGCACCACACAAGCACAAGCGCCCCCTCGCCAGCCCCGCATCCTGCCACATCATCATCCAGCCTTTCTGGGAACGCCTAGCAAACGGAAAGACGGTGTGGAGGGACGATCATTTTTGGCGCGCCAACTCGTATGAATACGTCACCTGGATTTGGCCCCTCTGGTGCCTGCCGCGCGGGGTCTACCGGCGCAGAACGATAACAAGCCCGTTTGGGCATACATATGATTACGACCCGACCTACAGCAGCTTTCGCAGCAAAATAAACACCAAGCTCGACCTAGACCTCGACGATGCAGAGGCATGGCAAGGCACGGCGGACAATCGCATCCAGTCCCTGTTCCAGAAATTCTCGGTTCAAGGATGGTTCTGTTACGACATGCAGGCGCACCCCTATTATCATCTGGGCGGCAACCCGAGCCCAGGCGATTGCGAGACGCTGTGTGACGCCTTCATCATCATCGCCAAAAACGAATTCGGTCTCGATGTCGAAAAAAAGAAGTGGAGCAACGCCTATTTGACCAATGGCGAGCAGACCATCGACGCGGGCGCCAGCGGAAACTGCAACAACGCCACTTATTGGTTTTTTGATAGGCACTTCTGGGTATCTTACAACGGCACCAGCTACGATCTGTTGTTCGGAAAACAGCGCACCCCGGCCAGAAATTCCACCTGGATAAGCAAAAGCTGCACAAATGACATCACGACGCTGAACGACGGCAGCAAAATACGGCCCAATCCCGATGCCACATCGGACCCCGTGGCCGGGCATGTGAAGAACGCATATTTGAAAGAGTAGCGGGCGCCCACGCACCCCATCTCACCGCCCTGCGCTCTGACGGGCGGACCATGAGTTATCTGATGCACCAGGCGCGCACGCTTTCGCGTTTCAAAAAGCGCTCGGCCTTTTTGCCTTGCAAAATGGCGATGGTCGAGGTCATGCCCGCTTCCAAACAAGTGGCCGCGGCAACCGTAACCGAACGCGGCGCCTCTTCCACCGGCCAGCCCGTTTTGGGATTGAGGATGTGACCGTAACGGATGCCATCCTTAAACAGATACCGTCTGGCATCCCCGCTCGTGGTCAGGGCCCCATGGGAAATCTCCACCAGCCCTTCCATATCCCCCGAACGGTCAACGGATTCGATGGCCACCTTCCAGCGCGAGCCGTCCTGCCGCGGACCGGAAACGCGAAGATCACCGCCGAAATTGATCAGAACGGGCGTGGCGGTGATCTGACCGGCCATCGCCAAGGCCCGATCGACGGCATATTCCTTGGCCACACCGCCAAAATCGATCTCCATGCCCGGGCACAAGATGATGACCGGCTTTTCCCAACGCAGTTTTTTCCAGCCGACCAACGCCAGAACGGCGGCGACATCGGCCTTGCTGGGCACCCGGTCAGAGCCGTCGAATTTCCAGACCCGGCGCAACACGCCCGAGGTGATGTCGAACAGGCGATCGGAGAGCGCATAACATTGCACCGAGAAATCCAGCAGCATGGCGGTTTCAGCATCGACCGAAATGGGCGTGCCCGCAGCCGCGTTGATACGGCTGATGACGCTGTCCGGGCGGTAGCGGCTGAATTTCTGCTCGATCCGCCGCGCCTCTGTTTCAACGGCCTCGAATACGGCGCGGGCCAGAGCTTCATCTCCGGTTTCAAGCCGCACTTCACAAGGCGTGGCCATGGCCCGGAAGATATAGAGGATATCGCGCCCGCTCCGGACAATCCCGGATACGTCTTCAGGCGCTTGATCTTCCTTGCGCAAGGCCTGCCCCATTCAGTGGAAGTCCCAAGTATAGCCGATAAAGGCGAACATGGCCTTGGTGCCGGCAAAGAGATCCTGGTTCTTCAACTGGCCGATGGCATCGGCAGGATGGCCGTTTCCGGTCTGCACATAATAACCGCCGCGGATGTAGAGTTCGGTGCGCCCCGACAAGGCATAACCGAGCTTGGCGCCATAAGTGACCGAGGTGAACTTTCCAAGCCGTGTATCGGAAGAGGCATAATCCGGCAGGGTCTGCCCGCTCACTAGGTAATAATGGAAGAAATTTGCCGCCGATTGATGATACCAGCGCAGGCTGGGCTCGACAAAGAAGCGCGAGGTCAGATCAAGCCGCTCAGAGATTTCGCCCGTGACCGATTTGATGCCCCAGCTATCCTTGAAATAGCGGGCGGAGATTTCGGTAAGGGTTGGACCGATGTCGATTTTGTTGTCCCAGAACAGACTCTGGCTGGTGCGCTTGCTGGGCCGGTTCTCATAGACATATTGCACCGGCTCACCGCTCGAAGAATCGACTTCGGAGAGGATGCGATAGGGATCGGTCTGATAGCCGTTCTGGCTGTCATAAGCATAGTTGAGCTGCATCAGCCAATTGCGGGTCAAGACCTGGGTCAGTCCTGCCACGAATCCCAGTTGTGTCTTGCTGCGTGACGAGACCGTCTTCCATGTCCCGTCCATCACCGCAAAGGCATTGGGCAAGCCGCCGTAAGGCGTCGAGGTGTCGTATTCGGTGTTGAGCGAAAGGCTGAGTGTGGTGTTGTTGCTGTTGAAGCTCTTGGCGGCATGCACATTGCCGGTGAGCGAGCTGTAATCGGATTCCTGCGAATAGCCGATGCCGGCCCCGAATTGCGACAGCCATCCCCAAGGCTGGGAATAACCGAGATTGAAAGCGCCGCGATGGTCCCGAAATCCCTTGTCCACGGGCAGCAATCCCGCCGCCACCGTGTATTGCCGGGCATATTGCGTGCCAGCGACATGCACAATGGTCGAACCGCCAGACGCCCCCGAAACCGAATAGGACGAGCCGGAAGTTTTCGCCGGTGTCAGGAAGGTCTGCAAGACATCAGCCTTTACCGCCCCGTTGGGCGTCGCGCCGGATACCGCATCGGCGGTGAGTTCCAAGGTCAGAAGCTGATCCTTGGGGCCATGAACAGCCAGCTCTGCGGTGGGCTCGACCGCCGTGATGCGCCCGCCTTTTTCCGAATAAACCAGCAAAGCGGCATCGAGCTGGCTATAGGCGATTCCGGGCCCGAAATCGTCGTTGCGCGTCTGCAGCTTCTGATAATATTGCGCGTCGTAATATTGCGCATCCGCCTTTTCAACATGCGCCGCGACCGTCGCGGCGATCAGGCCCGCCGACAGGCTGGCAAGCTTTTCGCGGACCTTGCCCCGTCTCGTCAATTGCATCCGCAGCCCCCGCCGGCGAAACCGCGGCCGCCGCTGGAGGCCTCCTTGCTGAAGAAGATGTGATCGGCTGCGGCTTTCTCCAGCGCATAAGCGTCCATCTGCATCGGCTTCTTCGCCATCAAATCCTTTTCCCAAGGATCAGGACCAAAGGTGGTGCAGCCGCCCAGCGATGCCACGGCCAGCAGGCAAAGAACAATCCGCATGCCCCTTGAATTAGCGAGCTTGCTCATGCAGCAACTCCTCAATGTGAGCCGAATAGGCGCCGGTTTGGCCGGGAACAAAGCCGGGATGGGTGAAACGCACATGCCCGCTGCGGTCGATCAGGAAAGAAGTGGGCATATCCCTAAGCCCGTATTGGCGGGCCAGATTGCCATTGCCGTCATAGACGACCTTGAATTGCGGGGCGAAGCGCCGGAGAAATTCCTCCGCCGCGGTCTTGTCATGATCGACATTGACGGCAATCACCACCAAGCCGCGCGATCCATTCGACTGCTGGATTTCATTCATCCAGGGAAAGGACAAGCGGCAAGGGGTGCACCACGAGGCCCAGAAATCGAGATAGACAACCTTGCCTTTGTAAGCGCTGAGATCGAGATCAGAAGCCCGTGCCGGCATCATGGCCGTCATGATTCCGGCCACCAGGCACAGCATCAGCCGCCACATAGAGCGATAGCCCATGTTCCGTCCATTCGTTTGATTGTGAAGCGGTTTTTGATTTTGACGATGTCTAGCAAGCGGACGCTAAGCCGACATTGCGGGAACTCGTCTTTTTTGTCGTATTTGACGGTGGGCCGCCCGGGCGGTCGCAATCTGTATCAAGCGGTGTAAACCGGCAGCCGTATTGTAACGTTCAAGCCAGGCTCATTATCGAGGACTGTGATCTGGGCGCCATGAAGCTGTGCCACGGCAGCCACAATGGCGAGACCAAGGCCATTGCCAGCGGAACTGCGGCTGCGTTCCAAACGAAAGAACCGCTTGAAGATATGTTCATGTTCCGCCGCTGGAACGCCGGGCCCATTGTCGCAAACCGACAGACAGGCCTGCCCGTCACGCACATTCAGCGCGATGGTGATGAACGTCCCGGCAGGCGTATGGACAATCGCGTTCTCCAGCAGATTGATCAGAGCCTGGCTCAGAAGTTCACTGTCGCCCAGCACCGCAACATCCGGCACAATGGAAGTGCGAAGCGTTTTTCCCGCCTCCGCCACAGCATCCTCAAAGCTTTCGCCGATATCCTTGGCCAAAGCGCTCAGCGCGATGGGTTTGAAGCCGCCGCGGCGGCTGCCGCTTTCGATCTGGGCAATGCGCAGGATGGCCGAGAAGGTGATAAGCAGCCCGTCGACTTCTGCAATAGCCCGCTCTGCCGCGCTGCGGAATTCCCCGGGCGTGGCCGCGGAGGCCTTCGCGTCTTCGAGCTGATTGCGCAAACGGCCTAGAGGCGTGCGCAAATCATGCGCGATATCGCTGGTCACATGGCGCAAGCTCTCCATCAGTTCCGTCGTGCGGTCGAGCATGCGATTGAGGGTGGCCGCCAAACGGTCGAGATCGTCAGGCGCGGCCCGGCGCGGCATGCGCTGGCGGATATCGCCTTCGATAATGGCTTCCGCCGTGCGGTTGATGGCATCGATGCGCCGCAGAAAGCGTGAGGACAGAAAAAGCCCGCCCGCCACAGCCAAGGTCAAAGAGACCAGGATCACCCAGCCGAAAGTGCGCAGGATGAGCGAACCAAAGCCGCTGACCTTGCCGAAATCATCGGCCACCATCAGGCAATAGCCTTGCGGCAGCGGCGTCACTAGAACGGCAAGATTCTCCATCTGTCCCGCAGGCTCGTCGCCATCGGGCGGACCATAGACGGCTTTCCAGCCCGCTTTGCATGACGCTGGCGGCATGGCGCCAGCCAATCGCCTGCCTTGCGCATCAATCACCGTATAGTCCAGACCGCCAGCCAGCCGGTTGCGCAGCCGCTCACTGATGGCATGCAGAAGACGCGGCGCTCCGCCAGAAGTGAACTCCCCCGCCAGCATATGGGTTTCCGCTTCGATATGGGTGCGGAAGTCCGCCTCCAGCCGCGACACGGCCAGCAAATAGGTGAGCATCGCCAAGACGCCCACCGAGACGGTAAACAAGCCCACATAGGCAGCCGTGAGCTTGAAGCTCGCCGATCTAAGCGTCTGTGCGAGGCGCATGGATCATATATCCCGAACCGCGGACAGTCTGGATCATGTCGCTGCCAATGCGGGCGCGCAGGCGGCTGATATGGGTCTCGACGATGTTGGTCTTGGGATCGAAATGATAGCCCCAGACCCCTTCCAGCAGCATCGTGCGGGTCACCACCTGATTGGCATGGCGCATGAGATATTCGAGCAAGGTGAATTCGCGCGGCTTGAGATCGATCTCCCGCCCCCCGCGCCTGACTTCACGCTTGACGAGATGGGCTTCCAAATCGCCCAGCCGCAACAGAATTTGCTCAGCGGTGACGCTGGGCCGGCGCAACAACGCATTCACTCTGGCCAGGAGCTCGCTGAAGCCGAAGGGTTTGGGCAGATAATCGTCGCCTCCGGCATTGAGGCCAAGCACCCGGTCGTCCAGTTCTCCCAGATTGCTGAGAAACAACACCGGAACCGAGCGCTGCTTTGCCCGCAAAGCCTGCACCAGGCTCAACCCGTCCAAGCCCGGCAGCATGCGGTCCACAATGAGAACGTCATAGCGGCAGCGCAGCGCCCGTTCGAGCCCGTCATCCCCGCGTGCGGCATGGTCAACCGAATGCCCTTCTTTGGTAAGGCCCCGGATGACGAAATCGGCGAGGGTCGGTTCGTCTTCGATCAGAAAGATGTCGCTCATTATCCGGGGCTCAAATCGCGAGGACAACTTAACCCGGCCGCGCCTTAAAGCCATAGCTTGCGGACAAAGCCCGCTTGCAGCCCTCACCTCGCGGGTTGGTTAACAGTCCGGCATCCCCTTGCATATCAGGCAGATAACGCAACCGCACCACCGGCTGGGATCTCTACTACCTTGTTCGAGACATCCAAAGCTAATGGCCGGGATGGAGGCCTGGCGCTTCTTGGCCCGTGCGGGCGACATACTCAGTATAACCGCCATTATACTGATGAACGCCCTCCGGCGTCAGTTCCAGCACCCGGTTGGAAAGCGCGGCCAGGAAGTGGCGGTCATGCGAAACGAACAGCATGGTGCCTTCGAATTCCGCCAGCGCGGCGACCAGCATTTCCTTCGTCGCCATATCCAAGTGGTTCGTCGGTTCGTCGAGAACCAGCAAGTTCGGCGGGTCATACAGCATCTTGGCCATGACCAGACGGGCCTTTTCGCCGCCGGACAGCACGCGGCAAGGTTTCTCGACATCATCTCCGGAGAACCCGAAGCAGCCAGCCAGATTGCGCAGCACGCCTTGCCCTGCCGTCGGAAAGGACTCCTCCAAGGACTCGAAAACCGTATCGTCGCCATCCAAAAGGTCCATGGCGTGCTGGGCGAAATACCCCATTTTCACATTGCTGCCGATGGTCACCGCGCCCTGATCCGGCGCAATCGCGCCCGCCGCCAGCTTCAACAGCGTGGATTTTCCCGCACCATTGGCGCCCAGAATGCACCAGCGCTCCTTGCGGCGGACCATAAAATCGAGCCCCGCATAGATCGGCTGGTTGCCATAGCCCTTGTGAACGCCTTTGAAGCTCGCCACGTCATCGCCAGAACGCGGCGGGCTGCGGAATTCGAACTGGACCGTCTGACGGCGCCGGGGCGGTTCCACCCGCTCGATCTTGTCCAGCTTCTTCACCCGGCTCTGGACTTGCGCCGCATGCGAGGCACGCGCCTTGAAGCGCTCGATGAATTTGATCTCTTTGGCGAGCATGGCTTGCTGACGCTCGAACTGCGCCTGACGCTGTTCTTCCGAGAGCGCGCGCTGCTGCTCATAGAAATCGTAATTGCCCGAATAGGTCGTGAGCGCACCGCCGTCGATCTCCACCACTTTGCCCACGATGCGGTTCATGAAAGCGCGGTCGTGCGAGGTCATCAGCAAGGCGCCGTCATAATCCTTGAGGAATTCTTCCAGCCAGATCAGGCTTTCGAGGTCGAGATGGTTGCTCGGCTCATCGAGCAGCATGGCACTGGGCCGCATCAATAGAATCCGCGCCAGTGCCACACGCATTTTCCAGCCGCCGGAGAGCATGCCGACATCGCCGTCCATGCGCTCCTGGCTGAAGCTGAGGCCGGCGAGAACCTCGCGCGCCCGCGCCTCCAGCGCGTAACCGTCCAGCTCCTCGAAGCGATGCTGCACCTCGCCATAGCGCTCGATCAGCGCTTCCATCTCGTCTGCGCGATCAGGATCGACCATGGCCGCCTCAAGCGCGGCCATTTCGGCGGCCAGCGCACTCACCGGCCCAACACCATCCATCACCGCCGCGACCGCACTCTGGCCAGACATTTCGCCGACATCCTGGCTGAAATAACCGATGGTCGTGCCGGGATCGATCGACACCTGCCCATCATCGGGCCGGTTCTCCCCTGCGATCATGCGGAAAAGCGTGGTCTTGCCAGCCCCATTCGGCCCGACAAGTCCTACCTTCTCCCCCTTCTGAATGCCCATCGAGGCGTCGATGAACAAGATTTGATGGCCGTTCTGCTTGCTGATGTTATCAAGGCGAATCATGGGGTCCGTACTAACTAGAAGGGGTAGAAATCACTCAGCTCGATGCTCAGATAGATAATATTTTCATGTCAATTCAGTGGCTTAACCTATCGCAACAATGCGATTTCATGAAAAACACCATACCCAAACATGCCTTACGGGGCATTTCATCAGGAGCTGAAGGAAGCGGCGCAGCAGAAGATCTCTCGCGCAAATCCATATCGCACCAGA
>Ga0207816_1000057_pt1 | contig 32159 bp, 17 predicted proteins | sample LuqExpMetageno10_FD_187768 | JGI IMG/M metagenome (GOLD analysis project Ga0207816, IMG submission 187768) | Tropical forest soil microbial communities from Luquillo Experimental Forest, Puerto Rico - Sample 10 (SPAdes) | ecosystem: Environmental > Terrestrial > Soil > Tropical forest ... | reverse complement strand
CAGCCGCCAGCGCCCCATCACCGGCTGTTCCGCTTCCACGATGGTGTAGCGGCCAAGGAAGTAGCTGGTGGTATCCGGCTCGACGGCGAGGCAGAATTTGCGGGCTTCCTGCAATATCTTCGGCAGATCCGGCGCTTCGAAGAAGCCATGGCGGACATGCACCGCGTAGAAGCCCTTGCCGAGCTTTTCGACGCTAAGGCGCTTTTCGGGCGGCACCACCGGTTGTTCCGCGACCTGCACCGAAACGATCAGCACGCGCTCATGCAGCATCTTGTTGTGCTTGAGATTGTGCAGGAGCTGGCCGGGCACCGAGTCCGGCCGCGGTGCCAGGAATACCGCTGTGCCTTGGACGCGCACCGGGATGCGGTCGACGGTCGTAAGAAAGGTTGAAAGCGGAATGGAGAGATCGCGGTGGCGATCGGCCAAGGCGCGCTTGCCGCGGCGCCAGGTATCCATCACAGCAAAGACGCAGAAGGCCATGAAGAGCGGCAGCCAGCCGCCTTCAAAAATCTTGAGCGCGTTGGAGGCCAGGAAGGCGAAATCGATCAGGGCCAGCGCACCGAAGACCGGAATGACGAAACGCGGTTTCCAATGCCATTGCTTGATGGCGATGATGCCCACCAGCACGGTGGAGAGCCCCATCACGCCGGTGACCGCAATACCGTAAGCGGCAGCCAAAGCATTGGAGGTGCGGAAGATAAGCACCACCAGCACCACGCCGACACAAAGATAGGCGTTCATGCGCGGCACATAGATTTGGCCCAGCTCCTGCGCCGAGGTGTGGCGGATTTCCATGCGCGGCAATTGGCCGAGCTGCACGGCTTGGCGTGTGATCGAATAGACGCCGGAGATCACCGCCTGGCTGGCGATGATGGTGGCAACCGTCGCCAAGGCGACAAGGGGATAATGGGCCCAATGCGGCGCCACGGAATAAAAGGCGATGGGAGCATTGGCCGGATCGCGCAGGATGGCGGCACCCTGGCCGAAATAGGTGAGCACCAGGGCCGGAAAGACGAAGCAAAGCCAAGCGAAGCGGATGGGTGCCTTTCCGAAATGGCCCATATCGGCATAAAGGGTTTCGCAACCGGTCACGGCCAGCACCACCGAACCCAGCGCCACAAAGGCCGTCCAAGGTTCTTCGATGAACAGCATCACGCCGTAGAAGGGATTGAGCGCATAAAGGATGTGCGGCGTCTTCAGCACGGAGGCGAGACCCAGCGCGGCCAGCACCACGAACCAGATCACCATGATCGGCCCGAACAGCTTGCCGACCTTTTCTGTGCCTTGTGATTGCAGCAGGAACAGCCAGATCAGAATGAAGAGAGACAGCGGCAGGACGAAGGGTTCGAAGCTCTTGCTCTCGACGCTCAAGCCTTCCACCGCAGAGAGCACGGAGATGGCGGGAGTGAGAATGCCGTCGCCGATGAACAGAGCCAGGCCGAAGATCGCAGCCGAGCCGATGGCAAGCTTGGCTTTGCGGCTGAGCCGGTGGCAGCGGTGGGCGAGGGACGCCAAGGCGAGGATCCCGCCTTCGCCATCATTGTCGGCGCGCATGATGAGAACGACGTATTTGATTGTCACCACCAGGATCAGCGCCCAAACGATCAGCGAGGTCACGCCCATGATGGCATCCGCCAAGGCAGCATGGCGGCCTGCCGCGAGCGCAGATTCCCGCAACGCATAGAGCGGGCTGGTGCCGATATCACCATAGACGATGCCAAGAGCGCCGACCGTGAGTACGAGGTTGCGCTTGAACTTGTCGGAAGATTGCCCGGCGAAATCGGCGGGCGAAGAAGCGATGTGGTCGCTCAAAGAATGGTGACGAGACAGGCTCGCTCCCGGTTGTTCCACGGCGGATGGCACCATGCCTCGCGAGAGGGCCGCGAAGGCCGCGGAACATATTCAGGTCTGTTTGTAACGCAAGCGGCAAAAGTGACCAGCGGCGCCGAAATTTCGGAAAATGCCCAGAAATTAGGCGAGATTTGTGCGGGGCACCTATGCGCAATCCGAAAGGGTTAATCTCTCACTATTTTGCGCTTCAGGTGCCCGCCCGCCACAGATTGGCGAGTTCCCTCTCCACGGCAGCCGGGCCGCTGAGTTGGCACAGCCGGGCCTTGGCGGCGCGGCGTTCTTCGGCGCTTTCGGGAAACGGGGCCTGCCCGATATAGGCGGCCAGATGTTTGCGGAACACCCGCACACCAAAGCGCTCGCCATAAAAAGCGATGGTATCGCTTAAGTGTTCGAGGGCGATGGCAAGGCGCTCGGTCATAGAAGGTTCGCGCATTGGCGCGTTGTTGTTCAGCGCTTGATCGATAGCGGCAGCGATCCAAGGCCGCCCGCAAGCCGCGCGTCCCACCATCACCGCATCGGCGCCCGATTGCGAAAGGGCCGTGCGTGCCGAAATATCATCCGCGATATCGCCATTAACGATGACGGGCAGCCGTATGGCACTTTTCACCTCTGCCACGGCGCGCCAATCGCAGATTCCTTTATAAAACTGATTGCGGGTGCGGGCATGAACGGTGATGGCTTTGATACCAGCTTTTTCTGCACGCTCAGCAAGTTCCGGCGCGTTGCGGCTGCCGTCGTCCCAGCCCAATCGCATCTTCAAGGTCACCGGCCGCGAGGTAGCGTTGACGGCCGCATCAATCAGGCTCTCGGCATGATCAAGATCGCGCATCAAAGCTGCGCCGCAAGCCACGCCCACCACTTCACGGGAAGGGCAGCCCATATTGAGATCGATGATGTCAGCTCCGGCTTCTTCCGCCATCTTGGCGCCAAGCCCAATCCAGCGCGCCTCTCGCCCGACCAGTTGCACGATATTGAGCGGCAACCCCTCTATGGCGGCGCGCTGAACCACATCAGGACGTCCGCGCGCCAGCTGATCGGCGGCGACCATTTCCGTCACCACATAACGCGCCCCTTGGCGCGCCGCCGCACGTCGAAAAGGCAGATCCGAAACCCCGCTCATGGGGGCGATCAAAGCCCGCATGCCGATGGACACGCTGCCGATGGTGAGATTGGGCCCTGTCATGCCCACGCTTTGGCAGAGTGCTGGAGGGCGGGCAAGGCCTCTGTCACTCATGCGGTAGTTTGGAGGTGTCGTAGCCAGGACCAAAATCCGAGACATAGACTGGCCCGAAATCGATCGTCTGTTCGCCTGTGCCGAGAATGAGGCCGCAGCCAAGTGTGCCCGGCGCATAGTCTTTGTCGGCGGTGCCGCTCACCACAAACCGTTTCCAGGCCCGGCCGATCAAGAATTGGGATTCAGGAACCAAGCTCGTGCCTGCCGGACCGTTGTCGTAAACGCGGCCGGAAATTTCGATGAAATCGTTGCCCGCCGGCAGTTTCTCAGCCCGCGCCCAGAGCGAAAGCACGATCACATCGCCTTTCTTGACCGGCTTGTCGGTTTTTACATAGGCGCCAATGTCCCAAGGTTTTTCCGGCAGAGACGAAATTGTTACGCGCGAAGCGGTGCCCCCCGGCAAGGCCGGATCCTTGATGGCTGCAACACCAGCCTTTCCCCAAACTCCCCAAGCCCCGCTGTCGGCGTTGATGGCTTTTTGCATCAACTCATCACCGGCCTGTGCTGGAGCGGCGGCCAGCAGAACCCACATGCATAACGCGACGCGTCGTATTCCGATCATGTTTTCTTCTCAGCTTTTATACACCTTTCGCAGCGGCCCGGCTCTTGGGCTTAGCTATGCGGCAGGTTGTTGAGATTGTAGTTGGGTCCCATGTCGAGGATCGCCACAGGACCGAAATCGATCACCTGTTCGCCAGTTCCCAACACCATACCCGCACTCAGGGTGCCAGGCGGATAATCCTTCATTGCGATGCCGCTGCTGGTATAGAGCTTCCATTGCTGGCCGATGATAAAGTTGGTTTCCGGCGAAACACCGCTGCCTGCCGGGCCTGCCTCGTAGATGCGCCCTGTCACCAGAACGAGGTCGCTGCCTTCCGGCGGACTTTCGGCGCGAGCATAGAACATCAGCACCAGCACGTCGCCTTTCTTCACCGGCTTGGTAATCGCTGCGTAAGTTCCCGCATCCCACGCCTTGGCCGGTTTCGGGGTGATCGACACCCGCTGCGCGGCCCCGCCTTTTAGGGAGCTGGTTGCGACATAGCTGGCTTTTGCACCGCCCCAGATGCCCCAGTAGGCTCCCGGATCGTTGACCGCCCGCTGGGAAAGGTCGCTGGCGCTTGCCGGAAACAACATTGTTCCGAGAACGGCCAGCCTTCCAAGTGTGGTGCGGATGGCGGAATTCATGAAGTTTCCCCGATGACCGGAGGGTTGCTGGCAAGGTCAGAATATATGATGCCCGCTGGTCATATAAATTCGGTAAATCCCCGGACTTGCGGAGCCCCCGAAGCTTGTTAGGAATGCGTTAAGCATTGGACCGTCTACGGCCAAATACCCGCAATTTCCCTGATGCCTCTAGATACCAAGCATCAACTGTTTGTTCCCTATCTTTTTGCAGTTCCGGGCCAGGGCCGAGGCGGATGGACATCTACTGGCAAATTACGATCCTCGAGTCGCTTCAGAACGTAGCGGTGTTCGCCGTTGCGGTGATTGCGTTCGGGCTCGTGCGCCAGGGCGCCATGCGCTTGCGGCCGCATTCGTCATGGTTTTCCAAGGCCGTGGTGGGCGCCATGTTCGGGGCGGCGACGGCAGCGGCCGTGCTGCTGCCCGTTCATGTGGGCGGCGGCGGCTCGACCGGCAGCGACACGGTTCTACTGACCTTGGCAGGTTTTCTCCTGGGGCCGTTGGCGGCCCTGATCGCTTTGCCGCTGGGAGTTGTTGCACAGTTCTTGTCTTTTCATGGCGGCACGTCGCTGGACTATCTCGGACTTGCCATGTCGCTGAGCGCGGCTGCCGCCGGCATCGGCTTTCGCTTGGTGATCATCAAGGGACTTCACCGCCAGCGCGTCTCCTATCTGGATTTTCCGGTGCTCGGAATCCTCTGCGCTGCCATCGGTCTCGGTTTGTTGTGGTTGTTCCAGGGGCAGTCGGCCATGCAGGATTCGGCGGCCGCCGCAATATTGGCGCGGATGGGGGCGATCACGGCGCTCGGAACTTTGCTTTTGCACGAAACACGCCGCTATGAGGCCGAAGCGGATTTGCGTGAAAGCGAGGCGCGGCTGGCCGCTCAGGCCCGCGAATTGGCGGCAGCCCGCGATGCGGCCGAACACGCCAACGAAGCCAAAAGTGCGTTTTTGGCCAATATGAGTCACGAGCTGCGCACGCCGCTCAACGCCATTCTGGGTTTTTCGCAGATCATGGAGGCGGAAAGCTTTGGCCCTCTCGGCTCTACCCGTTACCGCGAATATGCCGGCGATATTCATGCTTCGGGCGAGCATCTGCTCAGTCTCATCAACGATCTGCTGGATGTTGCCAAGATCGAAGCCGGCAAGATGGAGATCATAAGGCGCAAGACGGATGCGCGCCGCGCCATCGACAGTGCCTTGCGTCTCATCGCTGCCAAGGTGCGCGAGAAAAAGCAGACTCTGGAAGTCATGGTCCTGCCGGAGACCCCGCCGCTTTATGTGGACGAGCGCGCGTTCAAACAGATTTTGATCAATCTCGTCTCCAATGCCGTCAAGTTCACGCCGGAGGGAGGGAGAATTTCCGTGCGGGCTGCGCCGGCAAAATCCGGTGGCGTGCAGATCGTGTGTGAGGACAACGGCAGAGGCATTGCGCCCGACAAGCTCACCAAGGTCTTTGCTCCGTTCAATCAGATCGACAACCGCTTCGATCGCGAAGAAGGGGGCACCGGGCTTGGTCTCTCTCTGGTCCGGGGGCTGGTGCGATTGCATGGCGGCCAGGCCTGGCTCGAAAGCGAATACGGCAAAGGCTGCCGCGCCTATATCGTTCTGCCGCCGGAACAGCCGGATGGCTTGAAGATTGCTGCCGCCTGACAACAGGACGGCGGCTGAAGATAGTGCTTAAGCTCGCAATCTTACAGGCCCGGGTCATTGCTACCCGGTAGCTCGGCTCCACCAAAGCAGCTTTTGAGCGCAGCCTGAACGCGATGCTTCACGCGTTCTCAGCGGCATCGGTCTTTGGCTCATATAAGAGCAGAACAGATGCCAAGCCCATCATCATGCTTCCGCAGAGCACGCCGAAGAAAGCTGAGGTGCCAACGACGTTCATGATCCAGCCGCATAACAGGGGGCCTAATAAAGACCCTAATCCGAACAGCAGGATGAGGCTGGCCGCCGCGGCGACACGTTGTTCGCGCGGGATTTGATCGTGAATCTGGGACGCCGTCATGGAATAGATCGGGAACACACAGGCTCCCTCCAGAGCTATTGCAGCGAATGTCCAGGTCCGGCTGAAATCGCCGAAGCCGATAAGTGCGGCAATCACGCCCCCGCCAAATAGCAGTCCAATGACTGTGCGGCGACCGATTACATCAGAAAGCCAGCCTGCCGGAAGCTGCAGAGCGCCACCGGCCGCCATGGCCAAGCCCATGAACAAGCTTATGCCCGACAAGTTGAGGCCGATCCGGCGCGCATAGACGGGGCCGAAAGTGAACAAGATCGCCCAGGACAAGCCTGCGATCACCGTCGCGGTGGTGGCGAGCGGCGCAAGGCGCGACAATTGCAGAAGCCCTACCGGACGCGGCGGGATGGCGGAGCTGCCGGGGCGATGCGCGAGCAGGACGGTGACGGCCGGTACAGCAAAAAGCGCTGCGGCCCACAGGAAGGGGGTGAAGCTGTCCAGATTGTGGAAGCTGAGGAGGCCTTGGGCCGCCGTCATCCCGACGATCTGCATGACCATATAGATGCTGAAGACGCGGCCGCGCACCGGATTGGGCACCGCATCGTTGATCCAGCTTTCGATAGCGACATAGGAAAGCGAAATGGCGAAACCTGAAACCGCTCTGAGAACGATCCATACGGGCGCGTTCTCCATAAGCGGTTGCAGCAGAATTGCACCTGCGGCCAGGATCATGCAGACAGTGATGCTGATGATGTTGCCGAGCCGTCCCACGATAGCGCGGCTGGCCAAGGGCGCTGCGCAGTAGCCGGCATAATAAGAAGCCAGCGTCAACCCGATCATGTCCGGCGCGAATGCGGCGTCCGCACGCAAACCCGTCAAGTCGGTTTGCAGGCCATTGCCCGCTTGTATGAACAGCGCACTGACGATGGCTGCCGAAACCCCAGCAAAGCTGGCGCGTAGCGAGGAGGCGTAGCCGTATTGACTGTTTGACTCTTTCAAAAATACCGCCTCGGCCAAACCGTTGTAATGCTGCAAGCGCCTCGCTTGGGCGTTATCATGGTATATCGTATACTATATTTCAAGACAAGAGGCGCTTAAATTCTCTGTCAGTCTATGGCTGCCAAACGAATTCGGGTTTGGCGGTGACCTCCGGCACGGGGGCGGTCAGCAAGGCGCCTTGTTTGGGATCGGCCGCCGCCGCTTTGTCGACAAAGCCATAGTGAACGCCTTTGGTAATTTCGAAGCCGTCGCGAACCTCGGCATCGCCCAAAATCTCGCCGGTTCCGGAAACCACGGTTCCTCTTTCGAAGGCTCCGATGCCCTTGAACGTGGTGGCGATAACCGCATCGTCTTTTACGACCACACCGCCATCGAGAATCGACAAGGCCGCAATTCTCGCCCGGCCGCCGATAGAGGCGTTCACGACTGTCGCGTGGTCTTCGATGCGTGCGTTGCCGCTGACCGTGCCGCCCAGCACGCGGGCATAGGGGCCGACATATACGCTATCGTCGACATGAGCAGCATCGGCGACCCAGCCGCCGCCATTGGCATGCTTGTGGCCGGCCGGATGCGGTGCATTGGGCTGGAAGCCTTCCGGCCAGGCGCCGATGAATTCGGCCATCCATGGATAGCGATAGATCGAATAGTAAGATTGATCCCAGCGGATTTTTTGCATCAGCGAGGGAGTCGCCATCACAACCATGAAGACGGCTTGATCGTCCGGTTTGATGGCGAGGCTTTGTTGCCCGCGGGCGCCGCGCGCCAGCGCGCTGTAGCGCGGATTGCCAGCCGCATCGAGGGCCACGATAGCCCACCGCCAATCAGAGGAGGGCGGGACGATCTTGTCGGGTTCGAATTGAAGACCGGGTAAAGACTGTGCCGCCGGTGCCGTTTGTACCACCCCGCGGAAATTCACTGTGATCCTGGCCGCATTCTTGTCGGGAACCAGCCGGATAAGATTGTAGCCCCAGCGCTGCGGTGCCCACGCGAACGGCACATGGAACTGCCGCTTGTCCATATCTATAGGATCCAGCGCCGTCACCCGCAGCAGGCGATCGCCCTCGCGCGCGTCATAATTGCCGTATTTGGCCCGGTAGACGAGACCCGCCGGATAGCCATCCGGATCGACATAGTCCCAGCCGACATTGTGAGCGGCCCACATTCCCATCACGTCATTCAGATCAGAAATGGTCCAGCCCTGGTTGCGCGCCAGAACAGAAAGCGGATCGTCGTCCTCAAAGCCCTGCTGATCCGGTTTAAGAGCCTTTTCCCACACGTCGCTGACGGCCTTATAGCCGTAGACATCCTTCACATAATCCCAGAACTGCCAATTGCAGTAGCGGTCGCGCGTGCTGCCGTAATAAAGGTGCGGATAGTTCACCAGCATTTCCGAACAATGCAGCTCGTTGCGGAATTCCGGCATCTGGTGCGCCATCCAGTTGGCATGACTTTCCCATAGCCAGCCGCTGTATTTGTCGCCGCGCAGGCCGCGGGTGGAGCCCTGCAGGGCATGCGCGAATTCATGCGCCAATCCCCAATGATCCTTCAGGCCCAGCGGGCCGATCCACATGCCCATGTCGCGCTCGCCGGTCGGACCGCCGGACAAGCCGAAGGCGGGATCGATATTGACATTGGCTTTGTGCTTGCTGGCCGCATCGCAGAAAGGTTCCGTGAACCCGACCTTGGTCATGTAGACCGCCCAAATGCGCTCGAGTTCTTCGCCCGCGGCTTGAACGTTCTCGCTGGCGTCGCCTTTCCAGCGGAAGGCAAAATGCGCGGTTTCATATCGGACTGGCTTTTCATCGGGGGTTCCCGAAACCGCCGTCCAGCTCCCGGCAACGCAGAGGCGATTGCTTGCCGCACTTACCGTATCGGCCAGCACGCCTTGCGGAAGAACGAGTATGGCCAGCGCAACTGCAGCTATCCATGTTTTTCCAGCCATAGGAAATGTCCTTCCTCTCCAACCGTGCCGAATCGGCATTTCCGGCACGGCAATCGTGTCCTGCGTGGCACTCCAGCAACACGCCGCCTTCAAAATCGGTCTTCCATAATAGTATACCGTATAAAAAATATTGACAAAATAGAGGCGCCGGGTCGACATTTGTAAGACAAAATAACCTCAAAACGGGGGGAGAGGACCGCCGATGCTTAAAACCAGAAAAGTAATGTTGGCTGCCACCAGTCTGGCTGCCGGAATCATGGCAATGCCCGGCTGGGCGCAAGACACTTCGTCGCCAGGCGAGATCGAAACCATTGTCGTCACCGGCATCCGCGGCAGCTTGGAGAATTCGGCCGCCATCAAGCGGAGTTCCAAGCAAATTGTCGACGTGGTGACCGCCGAAGACGTAGGTAAGCTGCCGGATAACAACGTGATCGAGGCGCTGTCGCGCGTTACCGGTGTGCAGATTTCGCGTTCGCACGGTGAAGGATCATCGATCAGTATCCGTGGTATGACCGAGGTCGGAACGACCTTGAACGGTAATTCCGCCAGCGTCGGCGAATCGCGGTCTATGGATCTTTCGAATATTCCGGCCGAACTCCTGAAGGCGGTTACCGTCTATAAGACCCGTTCGGCTGATCAGGTCGAAGGAGGTATTGCTGGCGTTGTAAATGTCGATCTGCGCCGACCGCTTGATCTGCCGGAAGGCTTGACCCTCGCCGGGAGCGCGCGCGTGTCAAACGCCAGTATCGGTGATACCTATAGTCCCTATTTCAGTGTGCTGGCAGCGGACCGTTTCCAGACCTCGATCGGCGAGATGGGTTTCCTGCTCAACGTCGCTTACACCCAGAACAGCTACAACGAGAACTATTTCTCCAACGAATCCCTCGCGCCCGTCAGCTACTATTGGAACGATAACGTCACAACTCCGGGCTCTCAGTCGAATTACGTCTGGAGCAGACTGTCGAGCACATATCAGGCGCTCAACTCTAATTACGGCCCGATGGTGCCTTACGCCGTGTACTACGGCAATGAACAGGGCGTTAACACGCGTCCATCAGTCAACCTGTCGACCCAGTGGCGGGTGAACGACGAATTGGATTTCGTCGTGGAAGGCACCTATTTCTCCAGCGTCAACAAAATTCATCGTGATCAGTTGCGGGCAATGACAGGCTTGGATACCGCCTTCACGCTGTCCAACATCACTATGCTAAGCAACACCGGCAATTACGCTATTGCAAAATCTTACGACTACACCAGCACTCTGACCACGCCGAGCGGGCCTACCTCTTATTTCGAGCGGTACAATTCCGACGAATTCAACACCAATGTGGAAGCCCACTGGCATCATGGGCGTTTGTCGGTCAACGCCAGCGGTCAGTACAACTGGAGTGCCAGCAACTATCACGGCTATTATAGCGTCTTCCGCTTCAACGACTCAACGTCAGGGTCCATCGATTTTGTGTCGGACAAGGCAGCGGGCAACGCCTATGTTACGTTCAATAACGTCGACTTAAACGACGCGAGCGATTTCGACCTTTATCAGTATCACGATCAGCGACAGATCGCGAAATCCCAGGAAGGCGTAGGTCAGCTCGATGCGACCTATACTGTCAGCGACGACTGGTACTTGCGCAGTGTGCAAGTTGGTAGTCGCTACAATACCCGCCGCACGGCCCGCAATTTTGGCTATCGCGATGCCTGGTTCTGGCCTGATGCTTCCTCTGCCTGGGTGAATAAGGGCATGCCGCTGTCCGGCTCTTCGTTCCCGTGCGCCAGTGCGATGCAAAAGGTTCAGCTAGACATGAAGGGGGCTCCGAGCTGGTACCGGTTGTCCTCGAAGTGCATCCTCGACAACGAAGCCAGCATCCGCCAATTCATCATCGCACGGTCAGCCGCTGGTACCGGCACCACGTGGTACGATTGGACTTCGACGGAGCCACCGGATGTCGATCTGACCAATTCGTACCTTTCGCACGAATCCTCGCTCGCCGGTTATGCGCAAGCGAACTGGGCTACCAATCTCTACTTCCCACTCGATGGGCAGGTCGGCGTCCGTGTCGTCAACACCTGGGGCGATGTCGCCAGCACGAATTATTACTATTCGGCCACGAGTAATACAGTCAATTCGCAGAGTGCAAACAAGAACTACACCGACGTTCTGCCTAACGCGAACGCGACCATTCATTTCGCCGATAAGCTCCAAATGCGTCTGTCATATTACTACCAGATCGACCGTCCAGACTTCCTAGCTTCAAGCTCGTGGGAGACGATCGACACCTACAGCAAGCAAATCTGGGCTGGCAATCCGGATCTTAAACCGAAGCGCCAGCACAGCTACGACGTATCGCTGGAATACTTCTTCGGCAAAGCTGGTCAGATTTCGTTCGGCTACTTCTTAAAGAAACCGCATGGTGAAATTTACTACGACTATAAGAACGAGACGTATAACGGCGAAACCTACAAGTATTATACGAACCGCAACGCCGGCGCCGGTAATTACGAAGGCTTCGAGCTCACCGCTCAAACCTTCTTCGACTTTCTGCCGGGCTTCTGGTCGAATTTCGGCGGCAAGGTGAACGCTACGTTGATGACGGCGTACAAGATCGTTTATCCGTACTCGCAGGAGACGCGGGCCGCGTTGAGTCCGGCTGGCGATATCTATGCTGCGGCGGGTACGTCACGGTATACCTATAACCTGGAACTCTATTACGATACGCCGGAATTCAGCTCGCGCATTTCGTATAACTTCCGCGACAAGTATCGGTCGTGGATATGGACGAGCTATCCAGGCCTGTCGCCGTGGTTCGATCCGACTTCGCGTCTCGATGCGGCAGTCAATTACACGCCGTTCAAGTGGGTGACCTTCAGCTTGGAAGGCACCAACCTCACCAAGGAAACCGATCGGTCGTATTGGGGACGCGACAGGTATCTGCCGGAGACGACGCGGTTGGCGGCTCGTACGATCCAAATGAGCGCTCGCTTCCGTTATTGATTTCGTATGCTGTTCCTGAAGCAACCGGCTGGTGACAGCCGGTTGCCTTTTTATGAGTGCCCCATTTTGTGCTGGGGATTGCCAACGTGATGAGGTTTGCCGTGATTGCGGATTTGGGACGCCTGCTTATCGGGGTCGCGGTGTGTGTTTGTGCTTCCTTTTCCAGTTCCGCCGCGGATGTTGACCGCTTTGCCGCCGCTGACGCAGTCCTCGCCGGTGAATTCCGTGATCTCATCACCGGCCTCGATTTGTCAGCTCGTTTCGTTTCCGGGGGCAAGGTGCTGTTTCGCCATGGTCCGCAAGGCTCGGGAGAGATCGTTCTCATCGATCCGGCGAGCGGTCAGCGCAACGTTCTGGCGCATGATGCGGAGTTGACTGCGAAACTTCTCGCATCGGGGGCAAAAATCGCTGCCAGCGCCGGCATTCGCCCCATCGCATACGACGCTTCAGCGCGGACACTCGACATCTTTGCCGCCGGCCGGGCTTGGCAAGTTGCACTCGCCACCGGTGCGGTCAAGGCACTGCCGCCGCCAGCGCAGGATGACAATGCCAAGGGCGTCGCTTCGCCGGACGGCAAGAAGAAGATCGCCGCCCGCGGCTATAATCTCGCTCTCATCGATGTTGGTTCAGGACGCGAAACGCCATTGACGCGCGACGGCACGTTTGACCGGCGCTATGGCACGAATTATCCGCTGCTTTCCGACATGGCCGCCGCCAACAGCGATACGCCGCCGATGCCGGTGGCAGCGCAATGGTCGCCTGATTCCAAGCGCATCCTCACCTATCGCCTGCTGCGCAACAACGCTTACATCTGGCACGGCTTACAGCAGACCCCGCCGGGCGAGCGTTTCCCGCGCATGTTCACCACGGTTTATCCGACCGCTGGCGCCAAGGATGTGCCGCAGGTTGAGCCGATCCTCATCGATGTCAGCACTCCAGATACGCCAACCGTTTTGACATTGAAGGTGCCGAGCCTGCCGCTGCTTTGGCCGGGCGATCCGCCTCTTTATTGGAATGAGGGGCACATTATCTACGAATGGACCAAGCGCGGGTACGGCGAAGTCAATCTCTACGATATCGATCCAGTGTCTGGTGCAGCAATTGTGCGGGTCCATGAGGCCGTCAAGCCGGTCGTAACCGTGACATCGAGCGCCCTCCGGCCCGCTCCCGAACTGGGTGGTTACCTCGTCATCTCCGAGCGCAGCGGCTGGGCGCAGCTTTATCTGGTGCGCGACGGCGATGATCCCTCCGGCGGCAAAGCGCTGACCATGGGAGCGTGGGAGGTTTCGGAGATTCTCCATGTCGCCAAAGATGGCCCCCTTCTCATTGCCGGAAATGGCCGGGAGGCGGGCGTCAATCCTTATTACCGGGCGCTCTATCGCGTGACGCTCAACGGCGATATCCGCCCGCTCACGCCCGAGCCTCTCAATCATCGTGTCACCGTTTCCGACGACGGCAAATGGTTCATCGATGCGATGTCGAACCCGGTAACACCCACGCGCACAGTCCTGCGCAGTGCTACTGACGGCCGTATCGTGGCAGAGCTCGGCCAGGCCGATGCGTCGCAGCTTACGGCGAGCGGCTATTCGTTGCCGGAACCCTTCACAGCCAAGGCCGATGACGGCAAGACCGATCTGTTTGCCATGATCTACCGGCCGCGGAATTTCGATCCCAAGCGGCGCTATCCCGTCATCGATTACGTTTATGCCGGTCCGACCACGCACAATGTGCCGGAGAGTTTCGAAGAGGCAATCCGTAGTCCGGCCAACACCCTGGCTCAGCTTGGCGCTGTCGTGGTGGTGATCGACGGCTGCGGCACCTCTCAGCGCGGCCAAGCCTTCCGTCTGCCGGCGTTCCAGAATATGGGCGAGGTGGGCATCGGCGATCATATCCGCGTGATGCGGGCGATGCAGACCCAATATCCCTATCTGGACCTGTCGCGGGTGGGCGCCTTCGGTCATTCCGCGGGCGGTTACGATGCCGTGCGCTTTCTGCTGCGCCGTCCCGATTTCTTCACGGCAGCCGTCGGCAGTTCTGGCAACCAGGATCTGCGTCTCGACAAGGCGTGGTGGCCCGAGGTGTCGATGGGACTGGCCGATGATGCAACCTGGGAACGCAATTCCAACATCTCCGTTGCCGGCAATCTCAAGGGCAAGCTGATGCTCATTCACGGCGACCTCGACGACAACGTGCCAATTGCGGCCAGCCTGAGTCTGCATAAGGCTCTAGTCGACGCTGGCAAACTGCACGAGTTCGTCCTGATCCCAAACCGGAATCACGGCACTTACACACCGTATTTCTGGCATACCCTGTTCGATTTCTTCCTGCGCAATCTGATCGACGTGCCCGCGAGGCAATAGCTGTGGTGAAAACGATGAAAATTCCGGCCGGGTACAAACGCAATCTCCGCAATGTTGCCGCCTTCGGAGCGGTGCTGCTGCTGAGCGGTGCCGCCGCCGCGGCGCCTGATACCGCGACGATGTCGTTCGAAACGGGCGAATTCCGCGTCGTGCTGCAGCAGAACTCCCAGACGCTGGTGTCGCTGGCGCCAAAGCTCGCCGCCGACGGTTTCGACTTCGCGCCGGCTAGCCATTTCGCCAAGCGCCTCGGCAACGGCTTCTATCGGCTGGGCGATATCGATTTGCGGGTTCGCACGGCTGGCGAAACCGGCTGGCGCGATGCATCCACGGCCTTCAAGCGCGAACCGGTGACGCCGCTTGCCGACACGGCGGGTGTTCTTGCTGCCGCCGACATCACCGCCAGTCTCGGGGATGATTTTCCGCTGCGCGTTTCACGCCAATGGACGCAGAGCAATGGCCATCTCGTGCTTCGCTTCACGCTGACCAATCCCGGCGGCAAACCGGTGGAGATTGGGGGGCTTGGCCTGCCGATGATCTTCGACAACATCATCACCGGCCGCGAATTGGATCAGGCCCACGAACAGGCCAGCTATTACGATCCTTATGTCGGCCGGGACGGCGGCTATCTGCAGGTGACACGCCTGAACGGTGCCGGTCCCGCCCTGCTGGTTTTGCCTGAAAAAGACACGCCGTTCGAACTCTACAAGCCCATACTGGATCAGCGCGGACGTAATGGCGATCCCAAGCTCTTCAACGATGGCGAACCGCGCAACATGACGTTCGAAGGGTTCTACGACTGGATGGTCGCCTCAAAGGGATTTGCCGACAAGGAATGGAAGGGCGTCGTCCAGTGGAACGAGCCAACATCGCTGATCCTGAAGCCCGGCGAGACGCGCACGATCGGCGTGCGGTTCGTATTGTCGCCTTCGATCCGCCAGATTGAGCAGACCCTCGTTGCGGAGCGGCGTCCGGTCGTCGTCGGGGTGCCGGGGTACATCTTGCCGGCCGACATGGCGGGTGCGCTGTTCGTGCATGCGCCGCAGCCCGTCAAATCGATCACAACCTATCCTGCCGGAGCGGTCGCGATCGGAACTGCCAAGACTCTTCAGGACGGTTGGCAGAAATACGCACTGACGGGAAAGGTGCGGGGCAGGGTGCGTCTCACCTTGACCTATGCCGATGGCAGCGAGCAGACCGTGCATTACCTCGTCACCAAGCCTGAGGTGGAAGCGGTCGCCGACATGGGGCGGTTCTTGACTACCAAGCAGTGGTTCAGCGATCCAGCCGATCCCTTCCGGCGGGCGCCTTCTGTCATGGGCTATGACAACGAAGCGAAGCACATCATCACCCAGGACAGCCGTGTGTGGGTGGCCGGTCTCAGCGACGAAGGCGGTGCCGGTTCTTGGCTCGCTGCGGCCATGAAGGAACTCGACAATCCCGATCCGGCGGAAGTGGCCAAGCTGGAGGCGTTCGCCAACGAAACCCTATGGGGAAAAATCCAGGTTTCCGAGGGTGGCGACAAATACGGCGTTCACAAGAGTATCTATTACTACGACCCGGCTAACATGCCTGCCGGGACCTATGATCCGGCGCTGAATTGGAAGACATGGGCGGCCTGGAGCAAGAAGGATGCAGCCGATCTCGGACGTTCCTTCAACTATCCGCATGTCGCTGCAGCGTGGTGGACGTTGTACCGCCTAGCGCGCTTTCATGACGGACTGACCATGCGCCAGTCCTGGCAGACTTACCTGACGCGGGCGGCGGAAACGATCAAAGCCATGATGTCGAAGGCGCCCTACTACACCCAGTTCGGCCAGATGGAGGGCGACGTTTTTGTGGCGATTCTCGGCGATCTCAAACGCGAAGGCATGACCGGCGAGGCAGATGCGATCGAGGCGCTCATGAAGGGGCGCGCCGATCATTGGAACACGCTCAAATATCCGTTCGGTTCGGAAATGCCCTGGGATTCGACAGGCCAGCCGGAGGTGTATGCGTGGATGCGCTACTTCGGCCACGATGATAAGGCTGATACTACCCGCGAAGTCATCCTCGGCTACGATCCCGCGATCCCGCATTGGGGCTATAACGGTTCGGCGCGCCGCTTCTGGGATTTCCTTTATGCCGGCAAGGTTCAGCGCATCGAGCGCCAGCTGCATCATTATGGCTCGGCCAACAATGCCCTGCCGCTGTTCGATTCCTATCGGCGCAATCCTGAGGACTTCTATCTCCTGCGCGTGGCTTACGGCGGTTTGATGGGCTCGCTCAGCAATATCGACGACGAAGGTTTCGCTTCGGCGGCCTTTCATTCTTTCCCGGATATGATGAAGTTCGACGCCATCAACGGCGATTATGGCTCAAGCTTCTTTGCTCATGCCTATTCGGCGGCGTCCTATCTGGTTGACCATCCGGTATTCGGCTGGCTTGGCTTCGGCGGAGATGTTTCACAGAATGCGAGTGCAGTCACGCTGCAGCCCAAGGACAGTGCCCGCACGCGCACCTATATCGCTCCCGCCAAACTGTGGATTACGCTGGCGGCCGGAAAAATCGAAAGTGTGACCTATGATTCCGTGAGCCGCGCGGTGAAATTGTCCTTAGCGCCCCGTGATGCCGCCACGCCGACTGCCTATCTGTCGTTTGAAGGGGGCGGGTACCGGCTAGCGTCAGCGGCCAAGCAAGAGCGCGGCCTTTATGCTGTCGCGCTTGGTCAGCGAACGACGATGGTCGAACTCTCCCTTCCGGGTGTGACGCCGGGACCCGATCAGCACAAGAAGACGGTCCGCAAAACCCGCCGTTAAGCGGGGCCTTTGCCTTCCAATTCAAATTGGCGGCGCAAGTCGTCAAGCGTCGATTGAATGTGGGCGTGCATCATGCTTTCGACTTGCCGGGTCTTGCCTTCCAGCCAGGCTTCGAGCATGGCCGAATGTTCTTTCTTGGCGCGGTTCTTGCGGCCGCTCGGCTCCAGATGCTTGATCACATAGCGCTCGGCCACCACGTTAATGCGCTCGATGATCTGGATGGTGATCGGATGCCGGATGGGGTGCACCAGACTCATGTGGAATGCGCGGTGCTGCCGTCCTGCAGCGGCTTTATCGGGTGTGGACAGCTCGTTCAGGGCTTTTAAGGCGTCCTTGGCAGTCTGGCGATCAGCGGCCGTCGCCTTTTTTGCCGCCATGCCGATGGCGCTTGGTTCGAGCTTAAGGCGCAGCGCATAAATCTCTTCCGCCTCGTCTTCCGAGAGGACCGGGACGAAGAAGCCGCGGTTGGTGATCGAGGTGAGAAGCCCGTCGCGTTCCAGGCGGGCAAACGCTTCCCGCAAAGGGATCTTGCTCACGCCAAGTGTCTTGGCCAGTGCGTCCTGACGAATAGCTTCACCGCAGGGCAGATCTCCGCAAACGATCCGGTCGCGGATCAGATTGTAGGCCTGTTCCGAGAGTGTCCGTGCGATGATGGCCATTGGTCAGTCCCGTGCCGATTTTCGGATAGTATACGGCTCGAAGTATACGATACTGCTGCGGGCAAGAGCAATCTGGCTGCGGAACAGGCGGCGCTCTGGCCGTGCCGGCGGCCGCAAAGCCGCGGTGCGTTGCCCGTTCGGCTACTCTTCGTCCGGGTACGGTCCTTTGCCATTATCCGCGATGAACCGGTCCACCCGAGCATCGATGACCGGCAGGGTTACTGAACCAAGCGCCAGGATGGCATCATGGAAGGCGCGGATGTTGAAGCTGCTGCCCAAAATCGCTTCGGCGCGCTGGCGGTTCCGGCGAATATTCATTTCGCCCAGATAATAGGACAGGGCCTGTCCAGGCCACGCGATGTACCGGTCGACTTCGGTCGCAATCTCGTAATCCGGCAGGGCCGTGTTTTGATGCAGGTAGCGCTGCGCCTGTTCGCGGGTCCAGCCCTTGGCGTGAATCCCGGTGTCCACCACCAAGCGTGCCGCCCGCCACATCTGGTAGCTGAGCATGCCGAAGCGTTCATAGGGCGTCTCATAAATCCCCATCTCGTCACCAAGCCGTTCACTGTAGAGCGCCCATCCCTCGCCATAAGCCGAGATGAAGGTTTCGCGCCGGAAGGGCGGCAGATCGGTGTTTTCGGCCGCCAGCGGCATCTGGAACGCATGTCCAGGCGCGGATTCATGCATGGTCAGCGCCGGCAAGGTATAAAGCGGGCGGGCGGGCAAGTTGTAGGTGTTTACAAGATAAATGCCTGGGCCGCCGCGCCCTCCTGTGAAGAAGGGAGCGACATCATCGGGCACCGGCTCGATCGCGAAACGTTGCCGGGGCAGGCGCCCGAAATACTGCGCCGCTTTGCCGTCAAACTTCTTGGCGATGAAGGCGGCGCGTTCGAGAAGGGCTTGCGGCGACTTGGCGTAGAACTGGCCGTCGGTACGCAGGAAGGTGAGAAAGCTCTGCAGATCGCCCTTGAACCCCACCTCGTGCATGACAGCCAGCATTTCGGCCCGGATGGCGGCAACTTCCTCGATCCCAATCGCGTGGATCGCATTAGGGGACAGGTCGAGCGTGGTGTATTTCTTGATCTGCGCTTGGTAAAACGTCTTGCCGTCCGGCAAGTCGCAGGCCGCGATCGAGGTTTGCGCCCTTGGGATGTAGCTGTCGCGCAGAAACTGCAGCAGCTCCCGATGTGCCGGAAACACACTCTCGTTGACCGCCTTAAGGCCTTCGCGCCGCAATTCAGCTTGCCGTTCGGCCGATAGTGTTTTTGGCATAGCCCGGAACGGCGCGAAGTAGGGATTATCCTCCGGTGTTGCTATGTCGATGACACTGCGCACGCTGGCATCGCGCCCCTTGAGCGTGATCTGCGGCAGGCTGAAGCCGCGCTCCAGACCGGCCCGCATATTCGCGATGTTCTGCTGAAAGTAGCGGGGCATGCTGTTCAGCAGGGCGATGTAGTTTCGATAATCCTCTTCGCTACGGAAATTCCAGCGGGCAATGCCGGCCAGATCGCCCCAGAACGAGGTATCGGAGCTGAGCGGGCGCTGATAGGTCTTGAATTTCTGGTCGGCTATCGCCGTTTCGATCTGGAAAAGATAAATCTGGTAGTCAATCGCCCGTTGCGCTGACAAGGCCGCCGGATCGAGTTTCTTGAGCTGGCTCAACACGTCTTCCAGGTAATGAAGTTTTGCCTCCTGTGTCGGCGCGCTGACATCGGGCAGCTGCGATGGCACTTGGCCTTGCGCCGTATCTTCATCCGGTGTGGCATGCTTGTTCCGCCATTCCCATTCGGCGGTGTAGATCGCCTCGAAGGCGGTGTCCGTGCCGTTGGCGGGTAGGCCGGCATTGGCGGGAAGAAGGGAAGAACTACTAGTCAGAGACACGATCAGCACCAGGATGCGACAAAACCGGTTCATCAGGAAAAGCCCCTTAAGGCGAGTGTACGGCTCCTATCCCAGACGGCAAGACAGCCGTTGATCCATAATTGTATACGGTATAATATAACGCAATGAGACAGAAGGGCATAGGGGGAACGGGTATGATCGTATCGGTAGCGGTTTCTCGCCGGATTCTACTGCAAGGCACTGCGGCTGCCGCTCTTCTTGGCATGTCCGGTGCCCACGCGGCGCAGGCTGCCATGCCGGCCGTGGCATCGCCGTTTCCGCTTGACCGCGTGCGCTTGCTGCCGTCGCCTTATGCCACGGCGGTCGACTCCAACCTGAAATACCTGCTGTCGCTGTCGGCCGACCGTTTTCTTCACAATTACCACCAATTCGCCGGACTTCCCATCAAAGGCGAGGTCTATGGCGGCTGGGAATCCGACACCATCGGGGGGGAGGGCCTGGGCCACTATTTGAGCGCCCTCGCCTTGATGTACGCCCAGACCGGCAACGCCGAGTGCGAAACCCGCATCGCCTATATCGTGTCGGAGATGGATCGTGTCCAGAAAGCGCAAGGTGACGGCTATGTCGCTGGCTTCATGCGCAAACGGAAGGACGGCAAGGTCGTTGACGGCAAGGAGATCTTCAAGGAAATCGCCGCCGGCGACATTCACTCGTACGGTTTTGACCTCAACGGTGCCTGGTCGCCTCTCTACAACCTCCATAAGGTCTTCGCCGGGCTGCTCGATGCGCACGGATTGGCGGGAAATGCTGAGGCGCTTGCCGTGGCAGTCGGATTCGCAGGGTACCTCGAAAAGATGTTCTCGGCGCTTTCCGACGAGCAGATGCAATCCGTGCTGGGGTGCGAATACGGCGGTCTGAACGAGAGCTTTGCCGAACTCTATGCCCGCACCGGAGACGGCCGCTGGTTGCGGCTGGCCGAACGGATTTACGATCACAAGGTCTTGGATGCCGTCGTCGCCGGCAAGGATGAACTCTCCAACAAGCATTCCAACACCCAAATCCCGAAGATCATCGGGCTGGCACGCCTTTCCGAGGTGTCGGACCACCGCGATTTTGCACGTGGTGCCGTCTTTTTCTTCGACACCGTGATGCATCACCATAGTTTCGTGATCGGCGGCAACGGCGATCGCGAGTATTTCTTCCAGCCCGATACCATTGCGGAGCATCTCACCGAGCAGACGTGCGAGCATTGCTCCAGCTACAACATGCTGAAACTGGCCCGCCATCTGTTTGCCTGGCAGCCGGATGGTGCATTGTTCGACTATTACGAGCGCACGCACCTCAATCACATCCTGGCGGCGCAGAATCCGAAAACGGGCATGTTCACCTACATGACGCCGATGCTGTCGGGGGCGGGGCGCGGCTTCTCCTCACCGGAAAGCGACTTTTGGTGTTGCGTATTGTCCGGCATGGAGAGTCACGCCAAGCATGGCGATTCCATCTATTGGCAGGCCAAAGACACGCTATACGTCAACCTGTTCATCCCTTCGAACCTCGAATGGCCGGAGAAGCACGCCAAGTTCGAGTTGCAGACGCGCTACCCCTACGACGGGCATATCTCCTTCAATGTGAAACAGATCACAGGCAAGGCGCCGCTGACGATCGCAATGCGTATCCCGGGCTGGGCACCCACCGTGTCAGTGTCGGTAAACGGCAAGCCTGCCGCGGCGGTGCACGAGCGGGGCTATGCGTTGGTGCGGCGCCTATGGAAAAGCGGTGACACCATCACGCTCGATATTCCGCTGGCCTTGAGACTCGAATCCGCGGCGGGCAACGATAAGGCCGTTTGCGTTTGCCGCGGTCCGCTGGTGCTGGCGGCCGACCTTGGTCCCGCCGACCAGCCGTTCGAAGGTGTCGCGCCGGCGCTGGTCGGATCGGATCTGCTGGCCGGACTGGTTCCGGTGTCGGTTCAAGAGGCGGTTTATCGCACCAATGATGTCGGCCGTCCCGATGAACTCGTGTTCAGGCCGTTCTATTCGCAATGGGAGCGGCGTTGTGCGGTGTATTTCAACCGCTACAGCGAAGCCGAGTGGACGGTGGCGCGTGCCGCATTCTTGGCGGATCAGGCGCGGCAAAAGGACATCGCGGCGCGGTCAGTCGACGTCGTTCATCTCGGCGAGATGCAATCCGAGCACGATCACGCTTTGCGTTCGGATAACTCCTGGCCGGTCGTCTACCGGGCGCATAACGGACGCGAAGTTCGCTCCGGCGGTTATATGGAGTTCGAACTGGCCGCCATGCGCGACGGCAAATCGCCCGGCCCGCTGATCCTTGAGGCCACCTATTGGGGTTCGGAAACCGGCCGCGTCTTCGACATCCTGGTCGGTGATACCGTCATCGCTCATGAAACCCTCAAGGCTCCCAAGCCTGGGGAATGGGTGGATATCGACTACCCGGTGCCGGAGAAACTCACCAAGGGCAAGGCCAAGGTCACGGTGAAGTTCGTGCCGCGCAACGGCACGACTGCCGGCCCGCTGTTCGGTGTTCGGCTGTTCAAGGCCAAGGCTTCTCAATAAGGGATCAACTGTCATGGCTGCCGCATATTGGCGTTACGGAGTGTGTGTCGGATTATTGGCCGCTGCGTCGTACGGCCAGGGCGTGCCGCAGGCCGTGCCTTTGCATGTTGCGCATAACCCTCTTGTGTCTGACGGCAGCTCCTATTCGGCCGACGCGGCGCCAGTCATGGATGGAGACACGCTCTACATTCTGGCAGGGCGGGATGAGGCCGCTCCTGATGTCAACGATTTCATCATGAACGAATGGCAGCTTTTCGCCACCAAGGATCCGGCCTCCGGAAACTGGCAGCACTATCCGCATTTTCTGCGGCCCGAACAGATCTTCAAATGGGCGACGCCGGGCCGCGCCTATGCTGGTCAGATCATTCAGGGCCGGGACAAGAAGTTCTATCTCTATGCACCAGTGATGCAGGCGCATTGCTCTGACAAGGATTGCATGGCCATCGGAGTGGCTGTGGCCGACCATATTATCGGTCCCTGGCGCGATGCTCATCCATCGGGCCCGATCATTTCCCAATCGGTGCCGCAATCCAACGATCTGCAGAACATCGACCCGACGCCGTTCGACGACGATGACGGCAAAGTCTACATCTATTGGGGCACGTTCGGGAAATTGCGGGCGATGGAACTCGCTTCCGACATGATCACACCGAAATCGGGCGAAGTGCGCATCGATGGTTTGACGGGCTTCTTCGAAGCGCCTTGGCTGTTCAAGCGCAATGGCACCTATTACCTCGTCTATGCCGATAATGACACCGATCCGGGGCGCGGCTGCACACCGGCATTCTATCATGCCTGCATTGCCTACGGCACGGCCACCTCGCCGCTCGGGCCGTGGACCTATCGTGGTGTGATCTTGCCGCCAGTATCGTCGACGACCTCCCATCCCGGCGTCATCGCGTTCAAGAACAAATGGTATCTCACCTATCACACGGCCGATGCCAAAGACGGCGGCCATTTCCGTCGCAGCGTTGCGTTGGATGAACTACAATGGGACGATACCGCGGCACCGGCGGCGATCAAAAAGGTGATCACCACGCCGCGTCCGGCGAAGACCCTGCCTCCTCAACGCAACATCGCAGCAGCGGCAAAGGTGTTTGCCTCCAACGAGCCCATCCCGGCGCAATATTGGATCAAGGCGCTGAATGACGGTATCGTGCGGCAGAACCCTCTACCGCCTGACATGTGGGGATCATGGGTCGGAAACAATCCTGCCCAGCCCTGGATTGCTTATCTTTGGAGCCAGCCCGTCACCTTCACGCGTTCGCGAATCTATTTCTGGAACGACCAGCCGGCCGGAGCGGGTGTCGGTGTGGCACCGCCAAAAGCATGGCACCTGGAATATTGCAGCGGCAAGGACTGGCTGCCCGTGAAGGCGACCACGCCTTATGCAACCGATACCAATCGCTGGGTTGTGGTCGATTTCGAACCGGTTTCGACGCGCTGCATGCGGGCTGTGTTCGATGCCTCGTCCAGCGGCAGTTCCACGGCCGCCGTTGCGGTGCAGGAATGGGAAGTCTGGGCGGACAAGCCTATGAGCATTTCGCTCGGCGATTAGAGCGGCTTGCGCCAAAGTGCCGGCGGTTTTGCACGAAAACGCCGCGGCAATCAAAATCTGTAGCAAAACGCCAAGCCCTTTGAAGGCGTTTTGCTCTAGCGATCAGGGCCAGACCTTCAGCAGGCGGACGCCATGACCGGGAACGGCGAAATCGTGCCGGTTCCTATCGAGTTCGGTGCGGGCCCACAGGTCGCGTACCTTGGCGATGTTCGGCAGGCCCAGCGTCCTCCAGTCCATGCTTACGGAGCGTTCGGCCGTATCGCGATTGAAGACGCCGACGGCAACGGCGCCGTCCGCCAGCTTCTTGGTCCAGATCTCGATCTTGCCATCCTTTTTTACCGGCAGGCCCTGGGCTCCGGCCGGGTCCTGATCGATGGCAATCACCTCGCGGTTCGAAAGCAGTTCCAGTGTCTCGGTGCTCATGCTGCGAATGTCGTTGCCGAGGATCAGTGGTGCCGCCATCATCGCCCACAAGCTGATATGCGTGCGGTATTCGGTCGTGGTCATGCCGCCATTGCCCGCTTCCAGCATATCGGGATCGTTCCAGCCATTGGGGCCGGTGTGCTTGGGCGTACCGTTTTTGTCGAAGCCGATCTTTGCCATCGTTTCATAGTTATCTTCGATGTCGCCGGTCGTGCGCCACAGATGCCCGCCAACGTCACGTCCCCAACTGCCGACATCGAAGCGGCCATATTCGCAAAGGCTGTACACGACCGGACGGCCGACTGCCGCGAGCGCTTCGCCCATCTGCTGATAGGTGCCATAAACCGTATCGGCCGTGTGATAGAAGGCTTCGCCGGAACATAGGTCATATTTTAAGTAGTCGATGCCCCAGGCGGCAAAGGTCTTGGCGTCCTGCTCGATATGGCCATAGCTGCCTTCATATCCGGCGCAGCTCTTCGGCCCCGGTGACGTATAGATGCCGAGCTTGAGGCCGCGCGCATGCAGATAATCGGCCAGGGCCTTCATGTCTGGGAAATTGGCGTTCGGTTGCAATACGCCCGCACTGTCGCGCTTGCCCTGCCAGCCGTCATCGATGTTCACATAGAGGTATCCGGCATCGCGCAGCCCGGAGCGCACCAGCGCGTCGCCGGTCTCGCGCACGGTTTTGTCGCTGATGGCTGTCGCAAATTTATTCCAGGAACTCCAGCCCATCGGCGGCGTCGGAGCGAGGTTTTGCTGCACAACCTTGCGGCGCGGCGGCAAAGGGTAGAGAGGAAAATCGAGCGCTTTTAGCTCTGCCGTTGAAGCGGCGGTGCCGGCAATATCGAACTCCTGCCACCAGACCTTGCCCTGCAGGCGGACACCAGTTTCGGTCCGTTCCAGGACGATATCGGTTTTGGGAACGCCGGAGTTGCCATTGGAGAGCTTGAAAACCAGCTGATCGCCGTTCAGCCGAACGCTCTGCATTTCCATGTCACCGTACCACGTCGTGGTGACGATACCGCTCCAGGTAGCGCCGTCGCGTTTGACGATAACGCGAGTGATGCCAGGAAAATCGGGCGACTTCGCGAACACCCATCCGCCGGCCGGCGGAGCTGCTTGCGCCGGAAAGCAAAGCGCCGAAAACAGAAGAACGTTCCCGAGCAAACGCCGTTTCATGTTTCGTCCTTCTCGTAAAATCGTATACGATTGCGATATTGATACCGGCATTTGCAGGACGATGCAAAAGCTTCTGCATGCATTTCTTGCCGTTCTGTCGCGCTTTCACGTTGATTGGTAAAATAATATACCGTATAATATTTAATCTTCAGGGGTTGCGGCAGCACAGCTCGCAAGTGCCGGATGGCGTATGATGTTCGCCGGTTGGGCGCCGGGATTCTCTATGGCAGACACGGCGGAGCACAATCGGATGGCGAAGGTGAAATCTGTGCGGCTGAGGGCTGCCATCGTGCTCGGCGGATGGCTTGCCACGGTATCGGCTGTCGGCGGGGATGGCGGACCATCACCGTTGCAGGCTGCAGAAATTGCCAATTTCGATACCTTTATCGTGGGGCATCCGCCAGCGGCACTCAAATTGGATCCGTTCTACACGAAATATGCGGACGCATCGGGAATTCCCATTGTGTCGTCCGGCAAGGTCCCCGATACGGCGCTTTTGCTGGCTCGCGACATTGTCCTCTATATGTTGTCAGAGCGCAGAGATGTCCGTCGCGCCATGATCCATGCAGGGGCGCGGGTCGGCATCATGGCGATGGATGAAACGACAACGGACATTCCCGAACAGCGAGACTGGAAGAAACCGGCGCCCGATGATCCCCGTTTGACGCCGGATGAGCGCCGAAATTACTCCAGCACGATCGGCAAAATGACGGATCGGGAATATTGGGCGCAACGGGCGCGCGGCATGGGCGGTCTCTATACCACGGGAGCGGTCGAGAACGTGATGGGCGTTCCCGGAACCCGGTATTACGGCGAGAACATTCTTGTCCACGAATTCTCGCACAGTATCTTCGATACGCTTCGCAGCGTTGATCCGAAGCTTGTTGCGCGGGTCGAACGAGCCTACCGGCATGCCCGCAAGAAGGGGCTGTGGACATGCGCGTATATGAACAACAATGTCGAAGAGTATTGGGCTGAGGGAACCCAGTTCTGGTTCAATTCGAATTTTGCCTATCACCACGGCGATGTCACGGTCGCGACATCGGCTGACTTCGAGGCACGTGATCCTGAACTTTACAAGATCATGGCTGAAGTCTACCGCCGCGATCATCATATTCTGGCGGATGTGTTTTACATGCACCCCGCACGTTTGCGGGTGGCCCCAGATAAGCCTGGGCGCTGTGAGTGACAAGCGGGTCAGAGCGTTTGCTGCAACCCGGTTTCACCTTGATAGTCAGCGTTACGGCAGCGGCGATTCACATATTGTTTCCCTGTTGAACCGAAAGTTTTCTGGCTGCTCGCAGCAATGCCGCGCATCGTTCGATGCAATCCGACGAAAATGCCCGCCCTGCGCATCTTGTGCAAGGCGGGCATGTCTTTTTGGATCAGCCTTTACTGCAGCTTATAGGAAATGCTGGCACCGATGAACCGCGGCTCGCCGGCAATGAAGGTCGGCAAGCCGAAGGTGTCGCCGGAGTTGCCGGCGTCCTTAATGAACTTCTTGTCGAGAACGTTGGTTGCGAAGATGCTGAACGTCAGCGGCGACCGTTCCGGCTGGTAGGTCAACTTCAGGTTCACTAAACCATAGTCGCCCTGCTTTTCGTCCTGCACCGTGTCGGGGATGATGTTGCTGGATTGCAGTGCCGGGATGTCGTTGTTGTCGTCGAAGAACATTGCGGATTGCCACGTCCAGGTCGGTAGGAATGTAAATGTGCCTCCGAACAGCTTCTGCGCGATCGAGGTGCCGAGCGAGAGCTTGTGATCGGGCGTAAGGCGGAACTGGTTGCCTTTGTAGATGCTCTCGCCGCCGAAACGGGCATGACCGTAGGCGTAGGTCACGAACAGATCGATATTCTCTGCCGGCATCCAGTCGATTGCTGTTTCGACGCCGGTGGCGCTCGCCTTGCCGGCATTGACGACGATAAGCTGGGTTCCGACCCGTTGGGTGGTGCGGAAATTGTTGTACTCATAATGGTAGAGCGATGTGTCGAAGCGCAGCGTGCCACCGAACTCCAGCGCCTTGTAGCCTACTTCGTAGGAGTCGACCTTTTCCGCCGCCACCTGCGTGAAGTTCGCTGCCCCATAGGGCGCCGAAGGCGAGGTTGGTGTGTATTCGCGCGGACGGCGGCCGCGGGCATAGCTGGCATAAATACTGCGTTCGCCGGTCAGTGCATAGCGTCCGCTGACGCGCCAGGTCAGCCCGTCGTCGTCGAACGACTGATAATAACGATCGCCGTTGTTGGACGTCGGCTGGGTTGAGAAGCCGAACACTGGAAGAAGCGAAGGCGAGATTGTCGTCAGCGAGGCCGCACCGGGTGTGGCAAGGGCGGCAAGGAGCGCCGTACGCGTGGTGCCGGTCTGCTTCATAGCCGCCAGAAATCCGCCGATGATGGAGCGGTTGCGGGCCGTCGAAGAATAGCCGGACCGCTTATCATCGTACGAATAGCGGATACCGCCAGTGAGTTCCAAGCCTTCCAGCGGTCGCACGGTGATGTCGGCATAGACGTCCGCCGACTTCGTCTTTCCGAGCGTGGTGAACTGATACCAATAGTTGCTTGGCAGATTTGCCGCAATGGCGGTCGCCGTCGCGGTGTCGAGAGCGTAGCCGTACTTTGCGGCCAGACCTCTGAGATAGGCGGGCGCGTAGGCCCCGAGATAGGCGGCCGAACCGAAATACGATACCGCGGGCGGGGCCGAGCGGTTCAACTGTCCGGTCAAAAGCGCCAGCATGATGCGTTCGTCATACTGGACCGGCGAACGGGTGGCCGAATTTTCGTAGAAATAGCTGGCGCCGGCAAAGGCGCTGATCATGCCGCCGGTGTTATAGTTGAGGCGGAACTCGTGACTGAACTGATCGCCGGCGGCTTGCGCGGCGGCGCCGATGATCGGCAGACCCGAACCGTCGAGATCGATTACTTCTTCCACATCGAAGCGGCGGTAGGCGGTGATCGAATTGAGGGTCAAGGCGGAATTGATCTTGTATTCGGTCAGGCCGGAGAAGCTCCACAGCGTGCGGCTGAGGCCGAGGTTTTTGCCGTCTTCCAGTCCCGGGACCGTGGTAAAGGTGGCACCTGAATTGGGGCTGAGATCGCCAAGGATCGTGCCGCTGTCGGGATTGCTCGGCATCACCGAGTTGGATTTGAACGGCGTGCCGCTCGATCCGTCGCGCTCGAAATTCACGATCAGATCGGTCGAGAAGTCTTCCGACGGTTTCCATGTGAGCGAGCCGCGCAGCGCCGCCGTTTCCAGCGAATTGAAATCGCGCGGGTTGAGCAGGTTTTTGACATAGCCGTCGCGGCGCTTGTAGCGGCCGGCCAGGCGCACCGCCACCTCGTCGGAGAGCGGCACGTTCACCATGCCGTCGATGAGGCCGTAGGTATAGTCGCCGGCTTCAACCGACGCGGCCATGTCAAACCCGTCGAGCTTGGCGTGGTTGGTCAGAACGTTGACGCCGCCGATCAAGGAGCCGCGGCCGAATAGCGTCGATTGCGGACCTTTGGCCACTTCGATCCGCTCAATGTCGAACAGTTCGACATAGGTGGCCGCCGCCCGCGAAATCGAGACGCCGTCCTGAAAAACGGAGACGCGCGATTCAACCGTCGCGTCGATCGAATCCGAGGTAATACCGCGCACCACAAAGCCGGGATTGCCCGGCGACTGGTTCTGCACCTGGAAGCCGGGTACGAACAGCGATAGCTTATCGAACTCCTGGATCCCGATCTTCTCGAGAAACTTGTCAGAGTAGGCGGTCAGCGCGATCGGCACTTCGATCGGATTCTGAACCCGCTTTTGGGCGGTGACGACCACCGATTCCAGCGCGTATGCGCCGTCACCGGTTGCGGCCACGTCTTCGGCGAAGGCGCCGGAGGCAAACAGCGCGATCGCACTGCAGGTGTAACTGAGAAAACGCTTATTCATGATGAACTCCACTCGGGTTTAGGCAATAGAAATCCGTATCGCGCCCGCATGAGCGCGATTGGTTGTGGTGTGGCGTTGGAACTGGTTGGTGCTAGTAGAGCAGCGTCTGTTCGGTTTGCCCCGCTTTATCCATCAGTCCGCTCAGACGAAGATTGGCGATGGCCGGTCCTTCCGGTTGAAGATTGACCAGCAGGATGTGATCCATCGTGCCGGGGCCGAGACGGAGTGGCGCGCCGTTCTCGCTGCCCATCGGGAAGATCCCGCCGGTAGTGCCCATGTTGATGTAGTCGGCGCCGTCGATCACCTCGTGCGTGAAATAGTGGGTATGGCCGGCCATGACCGTGTGCGGACGGCCGTGCAGCAGTTCCTGCATCTCGGAGAAGCAGTGGAACTCCTTCTTCCAGGCCGGTTTGTGCATGACGACGAAGGTCCACTTCGCATTGGGATGGCGTTTCAGCGTGTCGCGCACGAAGGCGATCTGCGGGTCGCCGAAACTCGCCGATTCCAGCGTGTCGTATTCCTTGGCGTTGCTGGTGCCAGCCGACAGGCGTTCGATCATGGCCTTTTGGGTCTTCTCAGGATCGGCCTTCATGGCGGCGATCAGACCGTAGAATTGGCGCGCCAGCTTTTCCGGCATCGGCTGCGGCTTGTCCTCGGTGTTGAGGACGATGAACAGCGCACCCTTGTAGGTGAAGCTGTAGTGACGCGGACCGCGCAACCGTTCCCAGGCGTCAGACGTTGTGGCGTTGTCGATGTCGTGATTGCCGGGCGTATGAACAAAAGGAATGCCCGCCGCCGCGATCGCCTGATCCACTTCCGACCACTGACGGCCGATTTCGGCACGATCGTCCGAATAGCCTTCGATCAGGTCGCCCACCGAAAGAATGAAATCGGGCTGCAGCAGCCGGATCTGGCGCAGTGCCTGCTCGAACACGCCGGGACGGGCGAGGCCGGTGCGATCGCCAATCACCACAAAACGTAATGGGCTTGGGCCGCCTGCCGGTTGCGCCGTCCAAGGTTGCGCGCCTTTGGTCCAGCCTTCCGGTGCAAAGCCGTCGGCAGCGCGGCCGGGCGCGGCGAGCGCCGTTGCCGGAAGCAAGATTGATGCAGCTCCAAGGCTACGAAGAAAGCGGGCACGTGAGATGTTCATAAGATGTGTCCTCAGATGACTAATAGGTCGCTGCGAGCGTGATACCGTAGGTGGTTGGGTCGCCCATGGCGGCGACATAGGCGCCGGGCAGAAGCGAGGAGTAGCTGGCGTAGTTGTCGACGACGTGCTGGTTGAGAACGTTCTTGCCCCACAGTGAGATGTCCCATAGCCGGTCGTCGCTCTTGAGGCCGAGCCTTAGGTTGACGAGGTGGTCGTTGCCGATCTTGGAATGGGCGCTGTCGTCGAGATTGCCGTAATAGGGCGCACGCCATGAATATTCGCCCGCGACATAGGCGGCGATGCCGTCGGCGACCGCGCGGCGGTAGACGCCGTTGAGGCCGGTGTTCCATTGCGGTGCGCCCACGACTGGCCGTCCGGTCAAGTCGCAGGAAGCGGTATTGTCGCCGGCACAAGGACCATTCGGATAGGAAACGTAATAGGCCTTGTCGAAGGCCGCGTTGAAATGCAGCGTCAGGTTTTCGTCGAGAGCTGCTGCCGCCTCCAGTTCGACCCCTTCGGTGCGGACTTTGCCGACATTGGTCGCTTGGGTGAGGATCGTGTTGTTGATGACCGCGTAATAGGTGGCCTGGAAATCGCGGACGTCGGTGCGGAACAGATTGAGGTTCACGGTCGCGCGGCCGCCGGCGAGTTCGCTTTTCAGTCCGATTTCGTAGTTGGTGGCGGTCTCCGGTTTGAACTTCAGCGAATCCGCTCCTCCGCCGCTGATCGGTAGCGATGCGTTGATGCCGCCGGCCTTCTCGCCCTGGGAAACGAGACCGTAGATCATCAGGCGAGGCGAAAGCCGGTAATCGGTAGCTACCAGAAAAGACGGGCCGGTGTTGCTGAGCGTAGTTCGCATCGGCGCGACCGTCTGGCCGGCGAGCGTCGTGCTGGCGGAGCCGTCGCTGCTGGAAACCGGATTGGGCCGCCAGATTGTCTGGTCTTTGTACTCGAAGGTCGCGCGCGCGCCGAGGGTGACGTTCCAGGCGGGTGTCAAGTGCCAGTTCGATTGTCCAAACACGGAATAACTGGCGGTGTTGCTGTCGGCCACCGTATCCCATCGGGTTCCGACATAGGTGAGGAGCGCCGCAACGGTCGGAGATTTTGCGGCATAGGACGGCAGCAAGGCGTCCGGAATTGCGGTCAGCCAGGCGGCAGCCTCTGGCCCATACGTCGCCGTTCCGTCGTAATACATGTTCTGCCGGAAGAAGTAGAAGCCGGCGACCGTATCGACGGCGCCAAGCGTGAAGGCGGCGCGCAATTCCTGCGTGATCTGCTGATCGCGCAGATCGACTTCGGTGGTGATCGCAGGTGCGGTCGAGCCATCGGCATCGGTGCGCGAGTGGTACGTCCAGTGACGATAGGCGGTGATCGAAGTCAGCGCCACGCCGTCTAGTCGCCAGTTGATTTCCGCCGATACCGCCTGTTGCCGCGTACCGGTTTCATACGGTCCATCGATGGCGGTCTGGGTGCCTGATGGTATCGCCACAATGGTCCCACCGGTCGCGTTCAGACGCGCCTTGATGACGGCGGGTGTCGA
>Ga0207816_1000056_pt1 | contig 32857 bp, 26 predicted proteins | sample LuqExpMetageno10_FD_187768 | JGI IMG/M metagenome (GOLD analysis project Ga0207816, IMG submission 187768) | Tropical forest soil microbial communities from Luquillo Experimental Forest, Puerto Rico - Sample 10 (SPAdes) | ecosystem: Environmental > Terrestrial > Soil > Tropical forest ... | reverse complement strand
CGGCCACGCCCGACTGGACGGAACTATTGATGAACTCTCCTCTGCCCACAACTGAACAGGTCTCCCGGGAAGGGCGCATGAGCGACACGCGCGCGCCGCTCACCGTACCTCGGGGGAAATTGCGGCTCGATCCGGTCAAGATCGCGCCGTACCTGTTTCTCGCGCCGTTTTTCCTGCTGTTCGCCGTGTTCCTGGCATTTCCGCTGCTGTTTTCGCTGTATCTCTCGTTCCAGAGCTGGGACGCGACGGCGGGGCTGGCGAGCATGAAGTGGGTGGGGCTGTCGAACTTCACGTTCACGCTGACTGACCCGTGGTACTGGAAATCGCTTTACAACACCGCCTCGATGGCGGTCACGTCGGGCGTTCCGCAGCACCTCATCGCGCTGCCGCTCGCCTTCTTTCTGCAGACCGCTTTTCGCCGCTGGCGCAATTTCGTCGTCGGCCTGTATTTCCTGCCTTTCATCACGTCGAGCGTGGCGATTGCGCTGATCTTCTCCTCGCTCTACTCGACCGACTTCGGGATGATCAACCTCGCCATTGCCGAAATCGGCAAGATTCCGGGGCTGCACTGGATCGTGCCTTCAAAGCCGATCGAGTGGCTGTACAACCCGGCCAACGTCAAGCCGGCCGTCTCGGTCGTAGTGTTCTGGCGCTACGTAGGCTGGAATACGGTGCTCTATCTATCTGCACTGCAGACCATTCCAAAGGACATCTATGAAGCGGCCCGCATTGACGGCGCGAATGGATGGCAGCAGTTCACGCGCATCACGATTCCGCTTCTCAAGCCGATGATCTTCTTCGCGGTGACGCTCTCGATCATCGGCGGCCTGCAACTGTTCGAAGAGCCGTTCATTCTGCTCCCGAACGAAGGCATGGGCACGAGTCAGTCCGGGTTGACCACGGCCGTCTATATGTATCGCACGGCATTCCACGACGGCGACTTCGGCACGGCCAGCTCGATTGCTTGGCTGCTCTTTATCACGATTTCCGCGCTGATGTGGCTCAACACGCGCATTTTTCACCGCAGCGGCATGAAAGAGGAGGCACAGCGATGAAGCTGTCGAACAACAAGGCTCGCTATACCGGCTACGCCATCGTGCTGGCGGGCGCGGCGCTGATGTTCGCGCCGTTCTGGTTCATGTTCGTCTTCGCGACGCACACGAGTTCCGAGATTTTCTCGATGCCGCCGCCGCTGTGGTTCGGCAACGCGTTTCTCGACAACATGGCGTCGCTCATGCGTCACATTCCGTTCTGGCGCAATCTTGGCTGGAGCTTCTATACGGCCACGATCCAGACTTTGCTGACGCTGCTCGTCACGTCCATGGCCGGCTACGCGTTCGCGATGTACGAGTTCCGCTTCAAGAAGACGCTTTTTGCCGTTGCACTCACGGCCATGCTGGTGCCGCCGTTTCTCAGCATGATTCCGACCTTCATGACGATGAACCTGCTCGGCTGGATCAACGAGCCACGCGCGCTGTACGTACCCGGTGCGGCCGCCGCGCTCGGCGTGTTCCTGATGCGCCAGTACATCGCCTCGGCCATTCCGTCCGATCTCATCGAGGCGGCGCGCATCGACGGCTGCGGTGAGTTCCGCATCTACTGGAGCATCGTGCTGCCGCTCCTCGGGCCGGCACTGGGCACGCTCGGGCTCATCAGCTTCATTCAGGCCTGGAACAATTTTCTCTCGGCGCTCGTCGTGCTGCGTTCGCCTTCGATGTACACGCTGCCCCTCGCGCTGCGCATTTTGCAGAGCCCGACCAATTCGGACTGGGGCGCGGTGATGGCGGGGTCCGCGGTCGCGGTGCTGCCCTTGCTGGTGCTGTTCGCCTTCACCTCGCGGCGCTTGATCGACGGTTTGACGACCGGCGCGGTCAAGGCCTGAGTTTCTCTCCATTCATTGCACGCCCGTTCACGCAAAAGCGGGCATGACTAATCAGGATACCTTTATTTATGTCGAAGTATCGATTCAAGGAAGACTTCGTCTGGGGCGTCGCCACCAGCTCGTACCAGATCGAAGGCGCAGCGCATGAGGACGGCCGTGGCGAGTCGATCTGGGACGCGTTCTGCCGTGTGCCGGGCAAGGTCGTGAATGGCGAAAGCGGCGACGTGGCGTGCGATCACTACCATCGCTTCGAGCAGGATCTCGATTTGATGGCGGATCTGGGCGTCAATGCCTATCGCTTTTCGATTGCGTGGCCGCGCGTTCAACCCGACGGACGCGGTGCATTCAACGAAAAAGGCATCGCGTTCTACGAGCGGCTGGTCGACGGTTTGCTCGAGCGGGGTATCCAGCCGTTCGCGACGCTGTATCACTGGGACCTGCCGCAAGCGTTGCAGGTGGAGCACAACGGTTGGGAAAGCCGTGACACGGCTTATCGTTTCGCGGACTACGCACGCAAGATCGGCAGCGTGCTGGGCGACCGCGTGGCTTCGATCGCCACGCACAACGAACCCTGGTGCACCGCGTGGCTCGGCAACGCGACGGGCTATTTCGCCCCGGGCAACGCCGACCTGAAGAAGGCGGCCCACGTGGCGCATCATCTGCTGCTTTCGCACGGCCTCGCCGTGCAGGCGCTGCGCGCCGATGGCGTGAAGGCGCCGCTTGGCATCGTGCTCAACCAGTCGCCGGCGCATGGCGCGACCGACGCGCCCGAGGATCTGGCCGCAGCGTCGCTCGAATATGCGAAGTTCGTGCGCTGGTACATGGACCCGATCTTCAAGGGTGAATATCCGGGCGAAGCGCTGCAGTGGTATGGCGATAACGGCCCGCAAGAGGTGATCCGCGAAGGCGACTTCGACATCATCGGCACGCCGCTGGACTTCCTCGGCATCAACTACTACACGCGTATTTTCGCGAGCGCCTCAGGCGAAAAGCGTCCGTCGGGCGTGCACGGTTTCACCGACATGGACTGGGAAGTCTATCCGGAAGGCTTGACCGAGCTGCTGACGAAGCTGAACGCGGAGTACGAGTTGCCGCCGATCTTCATCACCGAGAACGGCTGCGCGTCGAAAGACGTGCTCGAAAACGGCCGCGTGCAGGATATCGACCGAATCCACTTCTACGATCTGCACCTCGCCGCATTGTCCGAAGCGGCGCAAAAGGGTGTCGACGTGGCCGGTTATTTCGCCTGGAGCCTGCTGGACAACTTCGAGTGGGCGTCCGGTTACGACAAGCGTTTCGGCATGGTGTACGTCGACTACGAGACCCAGCAGCGCACGCTGAAGGACAGCGCGCACTGGTATGGCGAAGTCATCGCGGAACATGCCGCCGCCGAGGCGTCGCGCTGACGCGGGCACGCACAGAGGCGCACCGTAACCCGCGTGAGGCGCGCCGCAGCAGGGTGACCGCATGGCAACCTCGCGCGGGACTGCAAGCAAGAGCACTAAGGAGGACGTATCAATGGGCGAACTCGTATTGCGCAACGTCGTAAAGACGTACGGCGAAGGTCCGCAGATCATTCAGGGCATCGACCTGCATATTCCGGACGGTCAGTTCACCGTGTTCGTTGGACCATCCGGTTGCGGGAAGTCGACCATGCTGCGCATGATCGCCGGGCTCGAGGAAGTGAGCGGCGGCGACATTCTGATCGACGGCATCCGCGTCAACGATCTGCAGCCCGTGGACCGCGGCGTGTCGATGGTGTTCCAGAGCTATGCGCTGTATCCACATATGACGGTTGCGGAAAACATGGGCTTTTCGCTGAAGCTCTCCGGCAAGTCGAAGCGCGAAGTGAGTGAGGTGGTGGGGCGCGCCGCCGAGATCCTGCAAATCACGCACCTGCTCGATCGCAAGCCCAAGGCGCTTTCAGGCGGCCAGCGGCAGCGCGTGGCGATTGGCCGTGCGATCGTGCGCAAGCCGCGCGTGTTCCTGTTCGACGAACCGCTGTCGAATCTCGATGCGGCGTTGCGCGTGCAGATGCGCATCGAACTCGCGAAGCTGCACCGCGAGCTCGGCACGACGATGATTTACGTCACGCACGATCAGGTCGAGGCGATGACTCTCGGCGAGCAGATCGTCGTGTTCAACAAGGGGAACATCGAGCAGACGGGCGCGCCGCTCGATCTGTACGACCGGCCGGCGAACCGCTTTGTCGGCGGCTTCATCGGCTCGCCGCAAATGAACATGCTCGCCGCAACGGTCGTGTCGCACAACGGCGTGCAAACCGTGCTGGCGCTCGGGGGCGCGAGCCATCGCATCGCGCTGGCGGGTCGTCCGGATCGCGCGCTCAACGGCGCATTGACGCTGGGCGTGCGCGCCGAACACCTGAGCATCGGCCACGTGGACGAAGGCATCGCCGCTCGCGTGGAGCTGGTCGAACATCTGGGCGACGTCTCGATCCTGCACGCGCGCCTCGATGGCATGGCGCACGCCATTGCACTCAAGCTCGACAAGAAGGACGCGCAGTACGAGCCCGGCGCGCGCGTTGGCATCAAGGTGGCGTCGTCGTCGGTCACGCTGTTTGACGCGAAGGGCGAGGCGGTGGCGTTCGAGCGTCCCGCGGTCGGAGAGAACGTTCAAGCCGTTGTTTGACGTGCCCGATTGCGAAGGGGAGGCCGCGATGGCGAATAAAGGGTCGACGAAGGACGATTCCGGGTCCGCAGGGAAGGCCGGGGCCGGACATGGCGCGACGCCGGATGAGGCGTCCGCCGCAACGGACCGGGAGAAAAGGGAAAAACGGCGCGAGCCGTTGCACGCGTTCATCGTGCATTTCGACGCGGAGCCTTCGTCAAAGCCATCTGTTCTGGATTTTCCGGACGAGCAGGCCTGACGTAACTCAAATGGGGTCCGGCAGGATTACGAGCGTCACGAATGGGCGTTACGAATTTTCTTACCGTCCATTTAACGTTAGCCGGAACAGTGCCTTCCTGCGCTACCCTGTGGCCAGCTCGCGACGCGCTCCTGCCTTGCTGGACGGGGCTGAGGTGGTGTTCACCCGGACACTGCGGCAATTCGCCGAGCCCAGGTAAACCCCGCATGGCGACACCGGAACGGTGCATTTAACATGAATTAACGTTAAGGGTAACGTTATTATGTTTCTGCTTAATCGACGGTCTGCAGCAAGGGCAATCCACTCCCCCGACGCTCCGCCTCCCTGCGGCAGCGACCGAAGCGCCACGCGAATGGTACACGGCTATTCGCGCACGTCCTCCGGCACTCAACAGACCAGGTTGTCATGTCTCGCGGACCGCCCGAACATCAGTCGGGCCGCATAACGGGCACTCACTAGACGTATCGATTATATGAAAGCGCATGGGCAGCCGGGGCGTGTTCGGGCGAAATGTGTTACCGGTAAAAACCCGAATTTCGTGCGTGCATTCGCTCATGAGGGATTCACCGGCGTCTGGCGAGCCGGGCGTGTTTCAGGCAGCAAACCGTTGGGCAAGGTCGATAAAGAAACATTGGGCCGCGAAGGGCAGGCGATCGAACGCATGCGTGACGACGGCTCGATGCAAAAAATAACCGTTTGACATTTGATGGGTGGAGAGCGTCATGGAAAAGCGAGTATCCAAAGCCATTTTCAAGTCCCGGGCCTGCGAGCTGTTCCGCCAGGTCGAAACGCTGGGCGAGACCGTCATCGTGACGGACCGGGGACAACCCACGATTGAAATCCGGCCCTACCGCAGCAAGGACGAGAATCCGCTCGAGCTGCTGCGCGCGTCGATCACGCATTTCAATTTCAAGCGCGCGCTTGCACCGGTCGCCGCCGAGCAGGAAGAGTAATGATCACGCTCGACACGCTGGCGCTCGTGTGCTGGCTTGGCAGGCAGAAAGCGCTGAGCCAGGCTGCGCACGATGCGATCGACCGCGAGCTGGACGGCGGCGAGATTCTCATCTCGGCGATCAGCGCGCTCGAAATCGCGGAGTTCGTGAAGGCCGGCAGCCTCGGGCTCTCAATGGACGCCCGAAGCTGGCTCTCCACCTTTCTGAAGCTGGACGGCGTGCGCCTCGTTCCTGTCGATTCCGAAATTGCGTTCCGGGCGGCGACGCTGCCGCCCGTGCTCACTTCGCATCAAAGGCTGATCGTCGCGACCGCCCGCACGCATGGCGGCGCGCTCGTGACTTCGGACGCGAAAGTGCGCGCTTCGACTTACGTCGAAACGATCTGGTGACGTGAGCGGCGGTGCCGCGCCTTGACCGGTCCGGTCGAGTCGCGCACCACCAGCTCCGCAGGCAGCGTGATGCGCTGCGAAGCGGCGTCGATGCCGGCGATCTGCGCGAGCAGCGTATTGACCGCCGAGCGCGCCATTTGCTGGAACGGCTGGCGAATCGTAGTGAGGGCAGGATGAAACTGCTCGGACATGGGAATGTCGTCGAACCCGATCACGGAGATGTCGTCGGGCACGCGCAGGCCCGCTTCCCTTACCGCGGCGATCACGCCGAACGCGCTTTGGTCGTTGGCCGTGAATATCGCGGTGGGCGGGTCGGGAAGATTGAGCAGATCGAACGTGACGTCGAACGCCATCATTTGCGAGAGATCGCCCGCGGCCACCAGCGCGTCTTCGCGCGGCAGGCCGAGCCGGGCCAGCGTGTCGCGATAGCCGCGTTGACGGTCGCGCACGCCTTCTATCGTTTCGTCGCCCGCGAGGAACGCAATGCGTTTGTGGCCGAGTTCCGCGAGATGTTCGACCGCGAGACAGGCGCCGCCGTAATTGTCGACCGATACCGAGGGGAAGCCCGTGAGCGTGCCGCGCTGATCGACCACCACCACCGGCACTTTTGCCGTGGCGAGCGCTTCGAGGCAGAGCGATTCGCGCGGCAGGATGGCAAGAATGCCGTCCGAGAATTGCTGGATCAAGCCGAGCAGGTCGTGATGCGCATGGCGGTCTTCGTCGAACACGGTGTACACCAGCATCTCCATGCCCGCGCCGCGTGCCGCGCGGCCCGCGCCGAGAACGAGTTCGCTCGAGAACTGCGTATCGAGCGTGGGCGTGATGATGCCGATGATGCCGTTGCGGCCGCCCGAAAGTTTCTGGGCGGTGCGGTTCACGACATAGCCGATGTCCGAAGCGATTCTCAGCACTTCGTCGCGCGTCTCGCGCGACACGCCAGGGCGTCCGTTGAGCGCGCGCGACGCGGTCATCTGCGACACCCCGGCAAGCTTGGCGACGTGCTCAAGCGTGGGAGTTTGCTTTGCCATGCGTGGTGTGGGCTTACGAGTAGTCATGTCTGCGAAGACTCGCTAGGCACGTTAGCGATACCGTTTATGTGCCGGCTATTCTATCAGAAGCGCGCGAATTCATACTCCCCAGAGCGCACCAACATTGCGCGCAGCGCAAGCTCCAGCGGGCAGGCACCAGGAAAATCCCGCATAGCCGGAGTTCAGCTGGCCGATTAACATCCACTAACGTTAAGGCTAACGTTAAATCGTCGGATAGTTCAGGTAGTTCTCAAAAATCCAGAAGAGGGGACACAAACATGGCGTACCCAGGTTTCTCCAAGGCGCGGGCGATCGTTGGCGCCACGGCACTGCTGTTTTCGCTGTCTGCAGTTGTTTCGAACGCCGTAGCGGCGGATTCGAAGACGATCACGGTATGGGATCAGCAGACCAATGCGTCGTCGAGCAAGATCATTCGCGAAGCGTCGGACCGGTTCGAAAAGTCGGCCCCGGGCTACAAGGTCGAGAATTCGCACGTCCTGAACGAGGCATACAAGACGAAGCTGAAGGTTGCTTTCGGCGCGAACCAGCCGCCGTGCGTGTTCGAGAACTGGGGCGGCGGCGGTCTGCATGAGTACGTGAAATCCGGCCAGATCGTCGACCTCACGCCGTACCTGAGCAAGGATCCGGCGTATCGCAACCGCTTCATGCAGTCTTCGTGGAACGTCACGACGTTCGAAGGCAAGACCTACGGTGTGGCTGCGGAAAACGCGGCGGCCGCGGTGATTTTCTACAACAAGGAAGTCTTCAGGAAGTACGGCATCACGCCGCCGAAAACGTGGGATGAACTGATGCACGTCGTCGACGTGCTGAAGCAGCACGGCGTTGCAGCGTTCTCGCTTGCGAACAAGAACAAGTGGACGGGCTCGATGTACTACATGTACCTCGTCGACCGTATTGGTGGTCCGCAGGTCGTGAAGGATGCGCTCGAAGGCAAGGGCAAGGGCTTCGAAGATCCGGCGTTCGTCGAAGCCGGCAAGCGTATTCAGGAGCTCGTGAAGGCAGGCGCGTTCGCGCCGGGCATCAACGGTCTCGACTACGACTCGGGCGCTTCGCGCCGCCTGCTGTACACGGGCAAGGCCGCAATGGAACTGATGGGCGCCTGGGAAGCTTCGACTATTGCGAACGAAAACCCGGGTTTCTCGAAGGATCTCGACTTCTTCGCGTTCCCGAGCGTGCCGGGCGGCAAGGGTGACCCGCGTGACCTGATCGGTACGGTTGGCGACGGCTTCCTGAGCATCTCGACCGAGTGCAAGACGCCGGACGCGGCGTTCAAGCTGATCCAGGCACTGACCGACGACCAGGCGATGCAGGCTCGCGCTTCGGATGACCACAAGCTCCCGCCGGTCAATAACGTCAAGATCGACGATCCGTTCACGCAGCGTCTGCAGAAGATGATTGCCGCCGCTCCGAGCGTGCAGCTCTGGTACGACCAGGCACTGCCGCCGGCGCTGGGCGAACTGCACAAGGACACGACGCAGGAGCTGTTCGGCCTCTCGCTGACGCCTGAAGCAGCCGCGCAGCAAATGGAAGCCGCTTCGAAGAAAGGCAGTTAATCTCCAGTCCTAACGAAAAGTCCGGCCGGCGCCGCGAGGTGCCGGCCGGCATCAAAGCTCGTGAATATCGCACTTTCCGCCACACCCGAACGCAGGCTGAGGTTCTCGTCGCAGACGCTCGTCACGGTTGCGTTTCTTGCGCCGTCGCTGCTGCTGCTGGCCGTGTTCCTGCTCTATCCGCTCATCTCCAGTCTGCGGCTGTCGCTGCTCGACTGGAATGGCCTCGGCAACACTGCCCGTTATGTCGGGCTCACGAACTGGGCGCGGCTTGCCCACGACACGGTGTTCTGGCAATCGCTCAGGAACAACGTCATTCTCGCTGTGGCATCGATCGTGATCCAGTTGCCGATCGCGCTCGCGCTCGCCGTGCTGCTGGAAAAGGCCGGCCGCGGCTCACGCGTGCTCAAGGTTCTCTATTTCCTGCCGCTGCTCATGTCGAGCGTGGCGATCGGCGTGCTGTTCAAGCAGATCTACGATCCGAATTTCGGTCCGCTCAACGTCGCGCTGCAGGCATTCGGGCTCGATGGTCTCGCGAAGGACTGGCTGGGCGACCCGCATTTTTCGCTGGGCGCCACCATCGCCGTGATCATCTGGCAGAACGCGCCTTTCTACATGATTCTGTTCCTTGCCGGCCTCTCGTCGATGCCGGCCGAGGTCAACGAGGCCGCGCTGCTCGACGGCGCGTCCGAGTGGACCATTTTCTGGCGCATCAAGCTGCCGCATCTGCAAGGCACGGTGCGCACGGCTGTGCTCCTGTCCGTGCTCGGCTCGCTGCGTTACTTCGATCTCGTCTTTGTCATGACCGGCGGCGGCCCCGAAGGCTCGTCCGAGGTGATGGCCACCTACATGTATCGCACGGTGTTCAGTTCGTTCCAGCTTGGCTACGGCAGCACCATCGGCTCGGCGATGTTCCTGATCGTCATCACGGTGGCGGCGGTGTCGATGTATTTCACCCGTCGTTATGCAACCGAGGTCTGAACCATGAAAAAGACATTCCGCTTCCCGCGTGTGGGCATTCCGCTACTGGCGCTGATCTGGCTGGCTGTCACGACTGTCCCGTTCATCTTCATGGTCGCGTCGAGCTTCAAGAGCCAGGAAGAGACGTTCGCGACTTCCGTGTGGGCGCCGCCGGGCCACCTGTATCTGGGCAACTACGCCGCTGTGCTGAAGGGGCCGTTCTTCACGTATTTCCGTAACAGCCTGTTCACGGTGGGCGTGTCGGTGGCGCTGATCGTCATCATCAGCGCGATGGCGGCCTATGTGTTTGCGCGCATGCGCTTCCGGCTGAACAAGGTGCTCTTCGGTCTCGTGGTGGCGGGCATGATCGTGCCGCTGCATGCAACGCTCGTGCCGATCTATCTGCTCACCCGCAACCTTGGTCTTTACGATACGCAGTTCGCGCTGCTCGGCCCTTATGTGGCGCTCAGCCTGCCGGTGTCGATCTTCATCCTGACCGAGTTCATGCGGCAGATACCGCGCGAACTTGAAGAAGCCGCGCAGCTCGACGGCTGCAGCCCGTTCCGCATCTTCTGGCGTATTTTCTTCCCGCTTTCGGGACCGGGGCTCGCCACGGTGGCGATCTTCAATGGCATTGGCCTCTGGAACGAGTTCATCTTCGCGTACATGCTCACCTCGACGTCCGAGCACCGTACGCTGCCGCTCGCGATCTGGGACTTCATGGGGCAATACGCGTCGAACATACCTTCGATGCTGTCCGTCCTCGTGCTCACGTCGTTGCCGTTGATTGTTGCCTACGCGTTCGGTCAGGAGCGCGTGATCAAGGGGATGATGGCCGGCTCGCTCAAGGGCTGACCCGCATCGCATACCGCTTCGAATCGTGCGGGCCGCAGTGTCCTGATGTGGCCCGCACACCGAACTTCGCATAAACCGAATATGGCAAGCATTTCCCTCAATAACGTCCAGAAGTCCTACGCGAGCGGCAACGCAGTGATCCGCAACGCCAACCTTCAGGTCGGCAAGAACGAATTCTGCGTGTTCCTCGGGCCTTCGGGCTGCGGCAAGTCCACGCTGCTGCGCATGATCGCCGGTCTCGAATCGATCACAGACGGCGAACTGCACATCGACGGTCAACTGATGAACGACGTCGAGCCTGCAAAGCGCAAGGTCGCGATGGTGTTCCAGAACTACGCGCTCTATCCGCATATGAGCGTGTACGAGAACATGGCGTTTGGCCTGCGTCAGGCGAAAGTCGACAAGGCCATCATCGACAAGAAGGTGCGCAGCGCCGCGGCCGCACTGCAACTCGACACCTATCTCGAACGCCGCCCCGCAGCGCTTTCCGGCGGCCAGCGCCAGCGGGTGGCGATCGGGCGCGCGATCGTGCGCGAGCCGGGCGTGTTCCTGTTCGACGAGCCGCTTTCGAACCTCGACGCGGCGCTGCGCGTGCAAACGCGTACTGAAATCGCGCGTCTGCACCGCGAGTTCAGCGAGGCGAGCGCCGTGTACGTGACGCACGATCAGGTCGAAGCGATGGCACTGGCCGATCGCATCGTGCTCCTGCAGGCCGGCACGCATATGGAGCAGCACGGCAGCGTGGCCCAGGTGGGGGCGCCGCTCGATCTGTACCACCATCCGAAGAGCCGCTTCGTTGCAGGCTTCATCGGCTCGCCGAAGATGAACTTCTTCGCGGGAACGGTTGTGGGCGGCGACGATCGCGGCGTGGAAATCAGCCTCGAAAGCGGCGAGCGCGTGCGCGCGGGCGTGGACGGTTCGCGTGCTCGCGCCGGCATGAAGGTGACGCTCGGTGTGCGTCCGGAGCATCTGCGCGTTGCCGTCGATCCGCGCAACGAGCAGACACTGTCGAGCCGCGTGAAGCTCGTCGAGCACATGGGCGAGCACAGCTATATCCACGCGACGCAAACTGGCCCCGGTGCGGCGACACTGATTGCAAAAGTACCCGGTGACAGCGCGTTGACGCACGATGAACTGGTCAACCTTTCGTTGCCGCCCGAGGCCTGCCACGTTTTTGACGACCACGACATGGCGCTGCGACGTCTTATCTAGGTCCAGCGCGGCTTACGCCGCGCGCCCAGGCAACGCCTGGTTTGGAAGCACTACTAAATAGACGGCGAAAAAAACGGCTGTCTTTTGCAATTCCAGGGAGTGAACCGATGTCGCTTGAACACCTCACTGAGGTTCCGCTTTATCGCCGGTCCGACGCGCCGACCGGGCAGCGCGTTGCCGACCTGCTCGCGCGCATGACGCTGGACGAAAAAATTGCGCAGCTTCACGCCGCGTGGCTGAGGCTGTCGGCCGACGGCGACCACAAGGCGCGCAGCATCGATTTCGCGAGCAGCGCCAACGAGTTGACCGTCGACGAGATTCTGAAGCACGGCCTCGGCCAGATCACACGCCCGCTCGGCACCCACACGGTCGATCCGAAAGAGGGTGTGCGCGCGCTCAACGAGCTGCAGCGCAAAATGGTCGAAGACACGCGCCTGGGCATTCCCGTCATGTCGCACGAGGAATGCCTCGTGGGCCTGATGATCAAGGACGCCACGCTGTTCCCGTCGCCGCTGAACTATGCCGCGACCTGGAATCCCGGTCTCGTGGGCGAAGTGGGGCACATCATAGGCGAGCAGGCGCGCTCCATTGGTTGCCACCAGGGCCTCGCGCCGGTGCTCGACGTGTCGCGCGATCCGCGCTGGGGCCGCACCGAGGAAACGCTCGGTGAAGATCCGTATCTCGTTGGCGTGCTCGCGTGTCATTACGTGAACGGCCTGCAAGGCGAGCGTCGCGACGTGCTCGCCACGCTCAAGCACTTCGTGGGCCACTCGGCGAGCGAAGGCGCGCGCAATCACGCGCCCGTGCATGTCGGCCCGCGCGAACTCAACGACGTGTTTCTGCTGCCGTTCGAAATGGCGGTCAAGCTCGCGCACGCGGGCTCGATCATGCCCGCCTACCACGATATCGACGGCGTGCCCTGTCACGGCGACCGCACGCTGCTGCACGACACGCTGCGCGAGAAGTGGGGCTTCGAGGGTCTCGTCGTAGCAGACTATGCGGCGGTGGACCTGCTCTACAGCCACCATGCGGTCGCGCGCGACAGCGCTTCGGCTGCGGCGCTCGCGTTCAATTCGGGACTCGACGTCGAATTGCCGGGCCACGAGTGCGCCGTCCACCTGAAGGAGGCGCTCGATCGGGGCGAGATCTCGCAGGAGACCATCGACACCGCCGTTTCGCGCGTGCTGCGCACGAAATTCCAACTCGGCCTGTTCGAGCATCCGTACGCGGACCCCGAGCGCGTCGATGTGAAGGGCGCAGATGCGGGCGGCACGGCGTACCAGGTCGCGCTCGAATCGGCTGTTTTGCTGCGCAACGAAGGCGGCGTGCTGCCGTTGAAGGCCAACGATGCGGAAAAAATCGCGGTGATCGGGCCGACCGCCGACGACCCGCTCGCGCTGCTCGCCGGTTACAGCTTCCCCGTGCACCTCATCAACTCGGGCGAGCAGTCGGTCGCCACGATCGCCACGCCGTTGCGCTCGCTGCGCGCGCTGCTCGGCGAGGAGCGTGTGATTCACGCGAAGGGCTGCGAAATCATCAAGGAGCGCCGTGCGGGCGCGCCGGTTTTCCCGGGCGACGTCTCGCTCGACCTGAGCGGCAACACCAATCGCGATGAGCTGATCAGCAAGGATACCGGAGGAGTTGCAGCTGCCGTGGACGCCGCGCGGAAAGCGGGTGTGGCGGTCGTGTTCGTGGGCGATCTCGCGGGGCTGTTCCAGTCGGGCACGGTGGGCGAAGGCTCCGATACGGACAGCCTCGAGCTGCCGGGCGTGCAGTTGCAACTGCTCACGGCCGTGGTCGAGAGCGGCACGCCAACGGTCGTCGTGATGACGGGCGGCCGCCCGTACAACCTCGGCGGTCTCGAAGATCGTATCGCCGCGCAAATCATGGCGTTCGCGCCGGGCGAGCGTGGCGCCGAGGCGCTGGCCGACCTGCTTCTCGGTCGCGCCAATTTCAGCGGGCGCATGCCGCTTTCGGTGCCGAAAAGCGCGGGGGCCGTGCCGTATGTGTACAACCATCGCCTCAAGAGTGCGGGTACGCCTGTTGCCTACCACTTCGGATCACGCTATCCGTTCGGCTTCGGCCTTGGCTACACGCAGTTCCGTTACGGCGACCTTGCGGTTGCGCGGCCCGAAGTCTCGATCGAAGACGGAACCGTCGAACTGAGCTTCACGGTCGAGAACATCGGCGAGCGCGAGGGCACGGAAGTCGTGCAGATCTATGTGCGCGACCAGCACGCGTCGTCGGCCCGGCCCGTGCGCGAGCTGAAGGCGTTTTCCCGCGTGCCGCTCGCGGCGGGCGCCAGCGCGCGTGTGCGCGTGAAGCTGCCCGTCGACATGCTCAATTTCACCGATGGGCGCGGCGAGCGCATCGTCGAGCCGGGAGACTTCGATCTGATGGTCGGCAGTTCGAGCCGCGATATTGCGCTCAATGGCACGGTCACGGTGGCGGGCGACGCAGTGCGAACGCTCCCGCGCGACTGGCGCATGCTGAGCGCTGTCGAGGTCGCATCGTAAGTGGAAGGAAAGCGGCAGGTCAGGGCGGCGAGCGATCTGCGGCTCGCCGCCCTGTTTGGGTTCTGACAAGTCAACACTGGAATATCTGATGTCGTACGCAATCTATCCGAGCCTGGCGGACAAAACCGTCGTTATCACCGGCGGCGGCAGCGGTATTGGCGCCGCGATCGTCGAGGCATTTGCGCAGCAGGGCGCGCGCGTGTTCTTCCTCGACGTGGCCGAGCATGATTCGCTCGCGCTGCAGGAAGCGCTTCGCAATGCGAAGCATCCGCCGCAGTTCCGGCGCTGTGACCTGCGCAGCGTCGAGGCGATCGATGGCATGTTCGCATCGATCGTCGATGCCGCCGGTCCGATCGACGTGCTCGTGAACAACGCCGGCAACGATGACCGCCACGAAATCGGCGAACTGACGGCGAGCTACTGGGACGAGCGCATCGCCGTGAACCTGCGTCACCAGTTCTTCTGCGCGCAAGCCGCTGCAAAGGGCATGCGCGAGGTAGGGCGCGGCGTGATCCTCAACTTCGGCTCGGTGTCGTGGCACGTCGCGTTGCCGAACCTGCCGATCTATTTGACCGCGAAGGCCGGCATTGAAGGGCTCACGCGCGGTCTTGCGCGCGACCTGGGCGGCGCGGGCATCCGCGTGAACTGCATCATCCCGGGCGCGGTGAAAACGCCGCGGCAGATGAACCTGTGGCAAACGGCCGAGAGCGAGGCGAAGGTCGTCGCGGGTCAATGCCTGCGACTGCGCATCGAGCCGGAACACGTCGCGCGCATGGCGCTGTTTCTCGCCTCCGACGACGCGTCGCGCTGCTCCGGGCGCGATTACTTCGTCGACGCAGGATGGTACGGAGAATGACAGTGCGTGTACCTGTGTGCGTATGGCCAGTCGGCGCAGAGCTCGCCGAAGGGCCGCTGTGGCAGGCCGCGGAAGACGCGGTCTATTTCGTCGATATCAAGGGCCGCCAGATTCATCGCCTCGTGGTCACGACCCGGCAGCGCACGACATGGTACGCGCCCGACCAGCCCGGCTTCATCGCGCCGCTCGGGGATCGGGTGTTCGTGTGCGGCCTGCCTGATGGCCTGTATCGATTCGATGCCGTAGGCGGTCAGTTCGACAAGCTGATGGACGTCGAAGCGCATCTGCCCGGCAACCGGCTCAATGACGGTTTCGTCGACGCGCGCGGCCGCCTGTGGTTTGGCTCGATGGACGACGCCGAACAAGCGCCGAGCGGCACGCTCTATCGCGTGGACGCAGGCGGCGCAACGATCCCGCAGGACAGCGGCTACGTGATCACCAACGGACCGGCCATGAGCCCGGACGGCCGCACGCTCTATCACAACGACACGATGCGCCGCGTCGTCTACGCGTTCGACGTGGCTGAGGATGGGACGTTGTCGCGCAAGCGCATCTTCACGGCGATTTCCGGCGACGGCCACCCGGACGGCATGGCGGTCGATGCCGATGGCTACGTGTGGGTCGCGCTGTTCGGCGGCTGGCGCATCGACCGTTACTCGCCCAAAGGAGAACTCGTCGAGCAGGTTGCGTTTCCTTGCGCGAACGTGACGAAACTTGCGTTTGGCGGGGACGATCTGCAGACCGTCTACGTCTCGACCGCGTGGAAGGGCTTGACGCGCGCCGAGCGGGAGAAGCAGCCGCAGGCGGGCGGTTTGTTCGCGTTTCGCGCGCCGGTGCCGGGCCAGGCTCAGGCGCGCTGCACGGCAGCCTTTGCGCGACGGCAAGGCTGATGATCCTATGGAACCGGCTCGCGCGACGGCTAGCAAACAACGTGCTCTTTCTGGAGATAGCGCAGCTTTGCACTGACCTCTTTCCAGTCTTCCGCGTCCGGAAGGGGCGCCTGCCGGGTATCGATCGAGGGCCACTGTCTGGCAAGCGAGGCATTCAGTTCGACAAACGCGCGCTGGTCTTCGGCAATGTCCTCAGCCGACACAATGGCGTCAACGGGGCACTCCGGCGCGCAAACTCCGCAATCGATGCATTCATCGGGATCGATCACAAGAAAGTTCGGGCCCTGGCGGAAGCAGTCGGTGGGACAGACCTCGACGCAGTCGGTATAGCGGCACCGGATACAACTTTCGGTTACGACATAAGTCATTTGCGATCCTAAGTAACAGGCGGTGACAAGATGCCGGCCCGCCGGAGACGGGCCGGTTGGTTAGTGGTTACGCTCCGGCCGCTACGAGGGGTATCCCGGCTGCTGGTTCGGGAACATACCGGCCCGAATGCCGTGACATGATGTGTACGGTCTTGTGCGGCGTGTCTTCGTCGCTCTCGAAGAAGAACTTTTTTTCGCCGAAAGCGGGAACAAGATCATGGAGCCACGTCGCGGTTGGGTTGAACTTCGCATAGAAGGGACGACGCACCCAGTCAGGGTTGCGCGCCTGCAGCAACTGCAGGGCAAACACCTTTTCACCCGCGATCGTGACGATCCCGTCGATTACGACTTTGCCGGGGAATGCGCTCATCGACGGGCCACGAACGGTGCGCGCGAGGCCCGACACCTGCTGGTAGGCGGACTGGAATATCTCGTATGCCCTCGCGAGTGGCAACTGGAAATAGTGGCTGGGTCCAGTATCGCGTTCGACGAACATGTAATACGGAATGGCGCCTAGGCGCACGCCCGTCGTCCAGAGTTCCACCCATCCCTTGGGATCTTCGTTGATGTGCCGGATCAAGGGCGCTTGCATGCGAAGGGTCGCGCCCGTTGAAACGATCCGCTTGACCGCGCGCTGGGCCATTTCGGTTCGCAATTCGGCCGGGTGATTGTAGTGGCCCATGATCGCGAGATTTTTGCCCGACGCCACGACCTTCTCGAACAGCCGCATCAAGTCGTCGGCGTCCTTGTCCGTGACATAACGCTGAGGCCAGTAAGCGACCGACTTCGTGCCAATGCGGATGTTCTGTATATGCGAAAGCTCGGGTATGAGCAGGGGTTCGATATAGCCGGAAAGTGAACGGGTGTTCATGATGAGCGGGTCACCACCGGTTATCAGCACGTCGGTCACCTCCGGGTGGAGCTTGAGGTACGCAACGAGTTCGCTCGATTCGCGGGCGTCGAACTTGAGGTCGTCCATGCCCACGAACTGGGGCCAGCGGAAGCAGAACGTGCAGTACGCGTGGCACGTCTGCCCGGCGCTCGGAAAGAAGAGCACCGTCTCCTTGTACTTGTGCTGGAGGCCGCTCACGGGTTGCCCGTTCATGAACGGCACGTTGTGTGTCATCTGCCCGGCGGGGTGCGGATTCATCGCCAGGCGGATGCGGCGAACGGCGTCCTCGATGGCGGCTTCGTCCTTTCTCACGAGCACCAGGTCTCGCAGATTCGAATACTCCGCAGGCGAGAGCATGTCCTGATGCGGGAACGTCAGGCGATAAATGGGATCGTCGGGCACATGCTTCCAGTCGATCAGTTCGTCCATCACGTACTGGTTGGTGCGAAACGGCATGACACGCGATACGACCTGCACGGCTTCCCGGAGCGGCTCGGGAAGATGCTGCCATTGCGGCGCCTGGCTGATCGTCTGCCGGGTATAGGGTTTGAACTTTGCGGGGAGCGAACCAGAAGTCATAGCCTGTTCCTTCGTGAGGTCTGAGGTTAGTGTGCTGGTGAACACCGCCACTGTTACAGGGCGATGACGAATTCGAAACGAAAGCGATGTCGGCAAGGCAAAGCCAGTCGAACGGGCGCACAGGTTCGGCGTGGTGCGCCCCTCGGCAAGTCGGAATTTATTGTCTCGTCGTAGTCCAACGGTCAGCAAACGATATAAACTCGCGACGTTGTGCGTTTGAGGAAGGAACGTGAGGCGAAGAATTCCCAGTATCGAAGCGTTGATCGCATTTGAGGCCGCGGCCCGACATCTGAGCTTTACACGCAGCGCCGACGAGCTGGCCTTGACCCAGAGCGCGGTCGGCAGGCAAGTAGCGAGTCTGGAGGAGTATCTGGGCGTTTCGCTGTTCAACCGCGTCAAGAAACGGCTCAGCCTGACTGAGATCGGCCAGATCTACGCAAAACAGGTTCGCGAGAACCTTGAAAGGCTGGAGCGGGACACGCTGGCCGCAATGGCACACCGGGACGCGGGCGGCGTCCTCGAGATCGCTGTCATACCGACATTCGCCACGCGCTGGTTGATTCCGCGTCTTCCGCGCTTCTATGCGGAACACGAGCACGTAACCGTCAATCTGACGACGCGCGCGGAGCCGTTTTTATTTACCGACACACCGTTCGATGCCGCGATTCATTTTGGCGATCCGGTCTGGCCGGGATCTTTTGCAAAGTATCTCTTCGGCGAAGAGATGACGCCTGTTTGCAGCCCGCAGTTGTTGAAAGGGCGCACGAAGCTGCAGCCTCGCGAAGTCACGAATTACACGCTGCTCCATCAGTCGGCGCGACCGGATGCGTGGCGGAACTGGCTCGCGCTAGCGGGCATTCACGACGCCGACTGCATGCAAGGTCAGCGCTATGAACTGTTTTCGATGCTCGTGGAGGCCGCGCGTGCGGGGCTTGGCATTGCGCTCGTGCCTCGATTTTTCGTGTCGCACGAATTGGCGATGGGCGAATTGATTCTGCCCTGCGATCTTTCCTTGCGCAGCGATAAGGGGTACTACCTGGTTTATCCGGAGTGCAAACAAAATTTGCCCCTTTTGCAAGCCCTTGAGCGATGGCTGCTTTCAGAAGCCGGCCGTTACGTTCAGTTCGGGGAATGTTGATAACGGCTGCCGCGGCGACGCTATGTCAGGAGACACCACAGCGCGAGGAGCGGGGTCGTTCCCGAGCGCATCGCATGCATGCTGTTGCAGGTATTGTGCAGGCCGCCGCCGATGCCCGGATCGAACCAGTCTCCGTCACGTTGGCGGAACTCCCCTGGGCTGAGCAGCACATAGGCTTCTTCTGGAGGGTGTTGATGATCGGGGTACCGGGTGGCCGGCGCCAGCAATGAAAATCCTAGCTGGACGTCGTAACGGCTTTCCATCCCGCCGGGGCCGCAAATCATGCCGTGCACGTGGTTCTCGACATAGTCTTCACTTCCGTTCAGTCCGGATGTTCGCCGCTGCCACCCGATGGCGGGTTCGAGCAACTTGATCGTGCGTGCGGCTTCGCCGGGACCGGAGGAGTCGGCAAGAAGGGGGGCAAGAGCCGAATCGAGAAGGTCACAGGCCGGATAGCGCTCGCTGTTTCGCTTTCCGTCGTCGGACGGCCGATCGAGACGTTCGAATACCTTCACGGCCAATTCGCGGGCAGCTTCCGGGAGTGCGCGCGCCTGGAAAAGACTTCGGGCAACGCGGACGAAATGCTCGAGGTTCTCGTGTCGCTGATACATGGATGCTCCGGTAGCCCGGTTGCGGCATTGCCGCGCCGGTCATTCAAGACTCACGGCGCTCCGAACGGGCGCCGCATCCCGTTGAACGGCGCGCTGCCGCCCGACTTCGAGCATGGCGAGACTGCCGAGTATCAAAAGCATCGCCATGATTTCCAGTTGACCAACCTGCTCGCCCACGGCCCAGCCTATCAGGAGCGCGATGACGGGTGTGATATACACCGCCCCGGCGGCAGCGACAGCGCCTAATTGCTGCAAGAGGAAGTAGTAAAGCAGGAAGGACGCGCCGGTGCCCAGCAATCCCAGACCGATCACCACGCCCACCGTGGCGCGCCAGTCTTGCAGTATCTGGCCGGCACCGTGGAGGTCGGTCAAGACGAAGAGTATCAGCAAGGCGAGGCCCATCTGCCATGTCACGATGGCCAGTGGGGCCATGTTGACCGGAGAGAGAAAGCGCCGGACATAGATATACGACAGACCAAAGACGATCGAGCCAGCGATCGTCCACGCGACGCCCGCGAGGCTGATGGGGTCGCCGCTGCTTAGGGCGGACCACGGGCGCGCAATGAGCACGATGCCTGCCATGCCCAACGCAACGCCGCCTACCATCAAACGGTTCATCTTCTCGTGGCGCAGGAACAGCGTCGACGCGATCGAGGTGAAGATGGCCGGCGACCCTCCAAGCACGCCTGCAATGCCGGATGGAAGCAGCGAGGTGCCCTTTGCCATGGCGAAGTAGCAGAAGGCGGTTGCAAGAGCGGCCATGACCGTGAAGTGATGCAGATAGCGGACCTGGCCTGGCCTCAGCACACCCTGGCGGCAGGCGAGAACAGCCAGTGGGATGAAGCCGGAGAGTACGCGCAAGAACGATATTTGGCCTGGACTGATCCATGCCGCCGCCCATTTCATGTAGATGTAGTTCGATCCCCAGAAGAGTCCGAGAAGCAGGAAGGCGGTATAGGTCCGAATCACGGTACGATCCAAACAGGTTTGTCGGCCACGGGCAAATGCGCACTTCCAGCATACCAGGCGTGATCGGCGCGGTCGGCGACTTCAGCCGCGCTTATAGATAGCACAAGCGCCGTTCGATTCGTTGCCGCCGCTGATTCGCCATGCCCGGTGAGGCTATGGAAAAGGCCGAACAGCGGCCGTCGCGTCGCTCTGAGTATTGGATCGGGCAGAAAGCGTGTCAATGTGCGTTATTTTCGCGCTGGCATTCCTTCAAATCATGCGTGCGCCGCGGCGCATCGCGTCTTTGATCAAGCAGCGGTTATGCAAAGCGAAAGCCCGGCTTACGATACGGCCTGGCGCGGGCAATCGATGTACGTTCGCACAAGGACCGCCAAGGCGGCGGTCGCCACGCATCGTGACGGGGGGAGTCCATGCACAGCGAGATTTTCGGGGCGATTGCCCGCGGTGACAGGCCCGTCGTGGTGGTCGCGCCCCATAGCGGCAGCCGCGTGCCGGCGGAGTTGCTGTCGAACCCGGCGTGGGCGCCGATCGACGGGCGCCTTTCCGATCCGGCGGGCGTCGCGTGGATTGCAACTGCGCGCGAACGTGGCATGTCGGCTGTCACGGCAACCGTACATCCCTGTGTGATCGACTTCAATGTGGCAACCGACAACCGGTCGCTTTCGCCGCGATTGAACCGCGTGGGATTGTGCCGGACGCACACGTCGCGTGGGGAGCCGCTGTACCCGCAGGGCTGCGAGCCGGACGAGGCAGTGGTCGATGCACGGATCGCCGCTTACTGGCTCCCGTTCCATGAGATGGTGACTGCCGAGATCGTTCGCCTCAGAAAAATTCACGCGAATATCGCAGTCCTTGTTTCGCACGCGAGTTCCTGGCTCTCGCCGTACCGCGAGCAGGCAGGCGGGACCGACTTCAATCTGGGAACCCATCAGGGCGCTGCGAGCGATCGTCAGCTCGTCGCCGCGCTCACCGATACTGCCCAGGCGCACGCACGTTCATGGGTGGTCAACGGGAAGCTGGGCGGCGCCTTCGCTGCGCAGCACTATGGTGTGCCCGAAAGCGGCGTGCATGTCGTCGAGGTTGAGATTGCCGGCAAATGGCGTAGTGAGCTGGAGGCGAGCAGTGCGGCCGGGCTGGTTTGCAATGCGCCCCAGCGCGACATGGCGGCGCTTCTGGAGGCCGCAAGCGCCGCGGCGCTGAAACTCCCTGCTGGCGCCGATAATGTGCTCACGGCGCTCGAAGCCGTGAGGTGCGCGCACTAACGCGGCGTCCAGGGACGCAAAGGGACGCGCAGCGGAAGGCCGCGCGTCAGAGACGTGATAGATTTCGGGGAAGCCTTTGTCCGTAGCCATGAAAGACAGCGCGTCGCCAGAAAAGTATCCTGACTGGGACCTCCTCGCCAGCTGGGTGGCAGTGGTGGAGGCCGGTTCGATTTCGGATGCCGCCAGTCGTCTCGCCATTTCGCAGGCTGGCGTTTCGCAACGCATCAAGGCGCTCGAGACACTGCTGGATACGACCTTGCTCGACCGGGCAACGCGCCCGGCCCGGCCAACGGCGGCAGGCCAACGCCTGTTCGAGCACGCCACCGTCTTGCTGCAGGGCGCGGACCAGATGGTCGAGAGCGTGCGCAACGTGACGCGTGCAAAGCGGGTCGTCGTGCGGCTGGGGTGTGTCGATTCTTTTGCGGCAACGATCGGTCCCATTGCCATCAAGGCGTTGTCCGGCACATCGCACCAAATCCGCCTTTGGTCCGGCATCACGCCCACACTCGACGGTCAGCTCGAGGCCCGGCAGCTCGACATGGCCGTGACGACCAGCAGCTCGTCGCACGCGGCCGGCATCCGCAAGCGCAAGCTGTTTTCCGAGCCCTATGTCGTTGTCCTCCCGGGCAGCTTCGAAGTCGACCGCTTCACGACGCTGGCCGAGCTAAGCACCCACCTGCAGTTCATTCGCTACAGCGCGCGCTCGGTCATTGGTCAGCACATCGACTCGTATCTTTCGTCGCACGGCGAAAACATCGAGCGCACCTGCGAGTTCGACGCCACGGATCCGATGCTCAGTCTTGTCGCGGCGGGTCTAGGCTTCGCTATCACGACACCATTGTGCTTGTGGCAGTCGCGTCACTATGTGCCCGATGTGCGCGTGGTGCCGCTGACGGTGTTTTCCCGTCACGGCCGGCCCTATGGACGCCTGACCCGGTCGTTTTTTCTTTCGTATCGGGAAAACGAACTCGGCCATCTTCCCAACGACCTCTACGATCTGATTCGACGGGCATTCGAACGGCAGGTTGCGCGCGATATCGCCAAGGCGCTTTCGCTGAAGCCGGAAGAGGTTGGTGAGACCGACGACGCATAGCGCGACGCGCCGTCAATGCCGGGAAGTGGCGAGGCGTTGAAAGCTCGCTTTCCACCCCTGGTGGGTCGCGTTGTCGATCACGCCGTGAAAGATTCCCAGCACCTCGTCGATCGAAATCGTGCCGGCCACACGATGTTCGATCCACAGACCATGAACGAGCGCCAACGCCTGGATTGCATAGATGTTCGCCATCGTCGCGTCGCAGCCCGCCTGTCGAAAATCGTGAACGAAGTTCGAGCGCAGGCGCCGCGAAAACGCTGCGCACAAGCGTTGAACCTCGACTTCATGGGCCGACGAACTCCACATGTGCGGCCAGACATTGGCCGCGCCGGGGCTCATGACCTCGTCGCTGAAGCACAGGTCGACCATGAATTTCATGCGCTCGATCGGGTCGCCGACATCACGCCGCCCGGCAATCAGTTGATTGCGGACGCTTCGGATCATGTAGACGAATGTCTTGTAGACGAGATTGCTCTTGTTCTCGAAGTGATGATGCACGAGCCCCACTGAAACGCCTGCGTGTTCGCTCACCTTCCTGATCGTCAGGTTTTCGAGGCCGACCTGACCCACGACCTCGAGCGTCGCCGCGACCAGTTTCATACGCATGCCGTCGTACTCCACGGGCTCTTCCTTCCTCGCATCGACCTTGGCGGTGTGTTCCTCGTGGTGACGCATGGTGCTGTTGTCCTCAGTCAGGGAAGGGCGCTACGGCGGCGCCCCAAAAAGCTGAACAATCGTTCACGCGGAATAGCAGTATAGCGGCTTCCATTATCCTTTGTAGCTGAACAATTGTTCACTGATGATCGTCATTTCGACTTGGTGTTTACCCGTTATATACGCATAACGGGCTAAAATATCCGCGAAAACCCTGATCAAATCCTTTTTGATCTCCTTGGGAACGCATATATAGTCACCTCAGCGAACAATAATTTGAACAGATGTTCAGCGCAGGATGCGAGTTCGCACTGAACTGCGTTCAGGACGGTTGCGGCACGCGAGAGCGGTCATCGGGTTCGACCGGGGTTCATAAGGGGCAACGATTCACAACATCAAGCGAAGTTAAATAGTCGGTCGTCCTTTTTGCACCCTCTAGTCTGGACACTGAGCGTCGCTGGTGCCTCGAGAACCCCGCAACCCTGCGCTGGGCAAGGGTTCTCCCGGGTTTCGCCCGCTGGTCCCCTCGACGACCCGTCCAACTTTTCTGGTAAGGAGCAAGCGTGATTTCAGGTCCACAATTTCCGTTGCCGGCGAATGAAGCCGAAGTGCAATTTGACGAAGGCACCGAGTCCGGCGCCGCGCTGCGCACTGCGCTCGCGCAGCGTGACGTCGTCGAGATCCCGACCGTCATCGGCGGCAAGCGGTATTTCTCCAATGAAGTCACGGAGATTCGGGCTCCTCACGATACGCAGCGCGTGCTTGCGCGCATTCATCGTCCGTCGGAATCGCAGATCAAGGAAGCGATTTCCAGCGCCAAAAGCGTTGCCCGCGAATGGGCTGGCCTCACGCACGCCAGCCGCGCCACGATTCTCCATCGCGCTGCCGATATCGTCGCGACGCGGCTGCGTGCAAAGATCAACGCGGCGACGATGCTGGGTCAAAGCAAAACGCTCGACCAGGCCGAGCCGGACAGCGCATGTGAGCTCATCGACTTCCTGCGCTTTAACGCCTACAACGCGCAGCGCGTCTACGCGGAGCAGCCGATGTCGGTCCCGACCGCGGTGAACCGCGCGGACTGGCGGCCGCTCGAAGGCTTCGTCTATGCGGTGTCGCCGTTCAACTTCACCGCGATCGGCGCCAACCTGACCACGGCTCCGGCCATCATGGGCAATACGGTGTTGTGGAAGCCGTCCGAAAAGTCGGCACTCGCTAACTACATCTTCTTCGAAGCGCTCGAAGAAGCCGGCTTGCCGCCGGGCGTCATCAACTTCGTCCCAGGCGAAGCCGAATTGACGACGCGTGTCGCGCTTTCGTCGCCGGATCTCGCGGGCATTCACTTCACCGGTTCGTCCGCGGTGTTCCAGTCGCTGTGGAAGGGCGTGGCTTCGAAGGTGGACGCGTTCCGCACGATTCCGCGTCTCGTTGGCGAGACGGGCGGCAAGGACTTCGTGCTGGCCCATCCGTCGGCCAACGCATCTGAAGTTGCGATCGCGCTCGTGCGGGGCGCATTCGAATATCAAGGCCAGAAGTGCAGCGCGGCATCGCGCGCCTACATTCCGCGCAGCCTGTGGCCGGCGGTCAGCCAGCAGCTGCGTGAGCGTCTCGCCGGACTCGAGGTGGGCGATGTCGCCGATTCCAGCACCTTCATGGGCGCGGTCATCTCGGAGGCTTCGCATCAGAAGCTCAGCCGTGTGATCGCCGCGGCGAAGGACGACGCTGCCGTGAAGCTCGTTTCCGGCGGCAAGACCTGGTCGGAGCCGGGCTGGTTCGTCGAGCCGACCGTGTTCGAAGTGAGCGACCCGCAGCACGCGCTCATGAAGGACGAGCTCTTCGGCCCGGTGCTGTCGGTGTTCGTCTATGAAGATGCGCGCTGGGACGAGTCGCTCGAACTCATCGATTCGACGAGTCCATACGCGCTCACCGGCTCGATCTTCTGCACGGACCGCTTCGCGCTTCACCAGGCCGAAGCCGTGCTCGTCAATGCCGCGGGCAACCTGTACCTGAACGACAAGCCGACTGGCGCGATGATCGGCCAGCAGCCGTTCGGCGGCGGCCGCGCGAGCGGCACCAATGACAAGGCGGGTTCGTATTTGAACCTCCTGCGCTGGGCCTCGCCGCGTGTGGTGAAGGAAACGTATCTGCCGGCTCGTGACTGGAAGTTCGGCGCCTGACCACCGAGTGTGGCTTCCTCTGGAGAGTTGTGATGTCGACCATTGTCTCTTTCAAGAATGTTCAAAAGACCTACGACGGTGAGACCCTCGTGGTGAAAAACCTCAACCTCGATATTCGCGAGGGCGAGTTTCTCACAATGCTTGGACCGTCCGGGTCGGGCAAGACGACATGTCTCATGATGCTGGCCGGCTTCGAGACGGCCACGCATGGCGAGATTCTGCTGCAGGGGAAGCCGATCAACCGCATTCCGCCGGAGCGGCGCAATATCGGCATGGTCTTTCAGAGCTACGCGCTTTTCCCTCACAAGTCAGTGGCGGAAAACCTGGCGTTCCCGCTCAAGGTCCGCAAGATCGCGAAGGACGAAATCGCACGCAAGGTCAGCCGCGCGCTCGCGATGGTGAACATGGAGAAGTTCGCGAACCGCATGCCCGGCCAACTGTCCGGCGGCCAGCAGCAGCGTATCGCGGTGGCGCGGGCACTCGTCTTCGAGCCCGCGCTCGTGCTGATGGACGAGCCGCTCGGCGCGCTCGACAAGCAGCTGCGCGAGCAGATGCAATACGAAATCAAGCAGATTCACGAACAAAGCGGGCTGACGGTCGTGTATGTGACACACGACCAGAGCGAAGCCATGACGATGTCGGACCGGATCGCAGTCTTCAACAACGGCATCATCCAGCAGCTTGCGCCGCCCGCCGATCTGTACGAGAAGCCCGAAAACGCCTTCGTTGCACGCTTTATCGGCGAGAGCAACGAGCTGAAGGGCACAGTAGCCTCGGTCGAGAGCAAGGCATGCACCGTCAAGCTCGATGGCGGAGCAACGATCCGTGCGAGCACGGGCGCCGCGATTCGCGCCGCCGGCGCCGCGTGCGTGTCGCTCAGGCCAGAGCGCGTCGCGGTGGGCGAGCACGCGCGCGCGTGTGACAACGTGTTCAACGGCGGCGTGAAGGACCTCATCTATTACGGCGACCACCTGCGCGTCGTCATGCAGGTGTGCGGGCGCAATGACTTCATCGTGAAGCTGCCCAATGACGGTGTTGCACGACAGCTGCGTATCGGCGACTCCGTGGAGATTGGCTGGATGGCCGACGCCTGCCGGGCCTTGCAGTAGTGATGGCGTAGACCGGTTCCCGGATGTCAATATGAAGTCAATCCGTGATTCATGAGGCATCCTGATCGGTTGAGCCCCGCATAAACGTATCTGCAGTTGCTTTGAGGAGGAGGGCGCGGTCACGACCGCCGGACTACGATGATTCTACCGACTGATATGGTTATCCCCACAGGCGACGCCGCCCAGGTTGTCGTCGCTGACTCGAAAAGTCTCAAGGCGAAACTCCGCAGCGCAGAGCGCACGGAGCGAACGAAGGCCATGTTGCTGGTCTTCCCGTTGTTCGCCTTCCTCCTCGTCACCTTTCTCGTTCCGATCGGCAGCCTCCTGACGAAGAGCTTCCGCGACCCGACGGTCTCGCAGGAGCTGCCGCATGCCGCAACGCTGTTGCGCGCGTGGGACCCTGCAAGCGGGCAATTGCCGGGCGAGCAGATCTATGCCGCATTCGGGCAGGACCTGAGCGCCGCCAGGGGGACGGACAGTGTGAGCCGCGTGGCCGCTCGCCTGAACTACGACGAGAGCGGCATGCGCAGCCTCATCATGAAGACCGCGCGCCACATCGACGAGAGCAGCGAGAGGACTTGGCGTGAACGTCTCACGAATATCGACTCGCGTTGGGGCGATTTGCAGGCTTGGTCGACGCTGAAGTACGCCTCGTCGCCCTGGACCTTCGGGTACTACCTGAAAGCGTTCGATTTCGGGCGCGACGAGCACGGCGCCATCGTGCGTCAGCCCGAAGGCGAGCGCCTTTACGTGAGCGTGTTTCTGCGCACGGCGTGGGTGAGCCTCGCGGTCAGCCTGCTTTGCCTGCTGTTCGGCTATCCGGTCGCCTACTTTCTGGCGAACCTTCCGGCGAAGTACAGCAACCTCTTCATGATCATGGTCCTGTTGCCGTTCTGGACGTCCATTCTGGTTCGCACCACGTCATGGGTCGTCGTGCTGCAAACGCATGGCGTCCTGAATGACCTGTTGATCCATCTGGGTCTGTCGAAGCACGGCGTGTCGCTCATCTACAACCGCTTCGGCGTGCTGGTGGCGATGACGCACATTCTCCTTCCGTACGCGATTCTTTCGCTCTACAGCGTGATGAAGGGCGTGCCGCATATTTACATGAAGGCGGCACGCTCGCTCGGCGCCGGTCCCGTGCGCTCGTTTTTCCAGGCTTACTTCCCGCAGACGCTGCCTGGCGTGGGCGCAGCCGGCATGTTGACGTTCATTCTCGCGGTCGGGTACTACATCACGCCGGCGATCGTCGGCGGCCCCGATGACCAGCTTGCGAGCTACTACATCGCGAATCACGTCAATACCACCTTGAACTGGGGGCTCGCGAGCGCGCTCGCGTCCATCCTGCTCGTCGGCGTGCTCATCATTTACGGCCTCTTCGTGAAGCTCACTGGCGGCGGCATCAAACTGGGGTAATCACATGTTCAATTTTCCCGCCTATGTGACGGTCTGGGGCCGTCTTGGACGATTCGCCCACCTCGGTGTTTCGTTCGCCGTGCTGCTGTTCCTCGTGTTGCCCGTACTCGTGGTGATGCCGCTTTCCTTCAGCTCGCAGCCGTACTTCACGTACCCGCTGCCGGGCTTGAGCCTGCGGTGGTACCAGGATTTTCTCGGCAGCCCGGAATGGATGCTGGCGCTGAACAATACGCTCATTACCGCGTTCTCCTCGACGGCGATTGCGACGGTGCTCGGCGTAACGGCTTCGCTCGGACTGACGAGCCCGCGCCTGAAGGGCAAGGCCGTGATAACCGGCCTTCTCGTCTCGCCGATGATCGTGCCGCTCATCATCACGGCGGTCGGCGTGTATTTCGCGTTCAGCCCGCTGGGACTCACGGGCAGCCTTTCCGGGCTCATTCTCGCGCACGCGGCGCTCGGTGTGCCCTTCGTGGTCGTCACCGTGACGGCGACGCTGGCCGGCTTCAATGAAACGCTCTCGCGAGCGGGACGAAGCCTCGGCGCCTCGCCGCTGCGCGTGTTCCTGCAGGTGAAGCTCCCCATCATCGCGCCGGGCGTGATTTCTGGTGCGCTGTTCGCCTTCGCGACTTCCTTCGACGAAATCGTCGTTGCGCTTTTCCTGACCGGCCCGGACCAGAAGACGATTCCACGGCAGATGTGGTCCGGTATCCGTGAGCAGCTCAGCCCGACGATTCTCGCGGTCGCGACCCTGCTCGTCGTGATTTCGACGCTGCTGCTCGTGACGCTGGAACTGCTGCGCCGCAGGACCGAGCGGCTCAGAGGGACGGGCAGTGCGATTTAACGAGGTCAACGCTCGCCGCTGCATACTCGCGGCCATAAATTCGCAATCCGAAGCACCTTACCAGGCCATCCAATCATGTTGTCGGAAATGAAAGTCACTCAAACTGGCACGGCGAACCTTGCCGTCCTGCGCCAACGCATTGCTGAAGCTTCTGCGCTTCCCGAGGAGGCCGTGGTCCAGACGCTCATGCGCCGCGCGCAGATGGATGCTTTCACGCTCGCGAAAGCTCAGGAGCTCGCTGCGCGCCTGGCGCAGGGGGTGCGCGACGCGCGCATCGAGGCGGGCGGTGTCGATCTGCTCACGCAGGAGTTTTCGCTGGACAGCCGGGAGGGCATTGCCCTCATGTGTCTCGCGGAGGCCATGCTGCGCATCCCCGACACGGACACGCGCAATCAACTCATTCGCGACAAGATCGTCGATGCCGACTGGCGCGCCCATGTCGGCAAGTCGCCTTCGATGTTCGTCAACGCGACGGCCTGGGGTTTGCTCGTTACGGGCAAGCTGTTGAAGCAACCCGACGAAAACGCGCTGGCCGAAGCGCTGACGCGGGTCGTGCGCAAAGGCGGCGAAGCCGTGGTTCGCGCCGGCGTCGCGTACGCGATGCGGATGCTCGGCAAGCAGTTCGTGACCGGCCAGACCATCGAAGAGGCCATTGGCGCGGCGAAGGGGCGCGAAAGCGGCGGCTATCGTTATTCGTACGACATGCTGGGCGAGGCCGCGCTCACCGATGAGGATGCACAGGCCTATTTCGAGTCGTACCGGCACGCGATCGAGGCAATCGGCAAGGACGCGCGAGGACGGGGGCCCATTGATGGGCCGGGCGTTTCCGTGAAGATTTCGGGCCTGCACCCGCGCTACGAACTGGCGCAGCGCGAAAGAGTCCTTGCGGAACTTTACCCGCGCCTGCTCGAACTGGCGCAACTGGCCAGGAAGTACGGCATTGGCTTCCACCTCGATCAGGAAGAGTCTGCGCGCTTCGAACTGACGCTCGAGATGCTCGAACGGCTCTGCAACGACCCGTCGCTGCGCGGCTGGAACGGCATCGGCATTTCGCTGCAGGCTTACCAGAAGCGCGGCCATGCAGTCGCGGACTGGATCGTGGCGCTCGCACGCTCGACCGGTCGGCGCATCAATATTCGCCTCGTCAAGGGCGCGTACTGGGACACCGAAATCAAGCTCGCGCAGGACGCGGGTTTGCACGGCTATCCGGTGTTCACCCGAAAGGTCCATTCCGACGTGAGCTATATCGCGTGCGCGAAAGTGCTGCTGGACGCGCCGGACGCTATTTTTCCGCAGTTCGCGTCGCATAACGCCTTCACCATCGCGGCGGTCCATACGCTCGCAGGCAACAAGGAATACGAGTTCCAGTGTCTGCACGGGATGGGCGAAACCGTCTACGACCAGGTTGTCGGCCAGGCGAAACTCGGGCGGCCCTGCCGGATCTATGCGCCGGTCGGCCCGCATGCAACGCTGCTCGCGTATCTGGTGCGCCGTTTGCTCGAGAATGGCGCGAATTCGTCGTTCGTGAACCAGATCGTCGATCCGGCCGTGAGCATTGCCGACATCGTCGAAGACCCTGTCGCCAAAGCAGCGCGCACGCATGGCAAGCCACATGCGGGTATTGCGAGCCCCGTCGACCTGCTCCCGGGCCGGGTGAATGCGGCAGCCATTTCGTACGGCAATTCCGCTGATTTCGACGCCGCCGTGCGCGCCATTCGCGCAAGCCGCATTGCCGCACAATCGCTGGTGGCCGATAGCGGTGACATCGAATCCGATTCGACGCATCTCGTCTACAGCGCCGGCGATACGACCGAAGTCGTCGGCGGGGTGTCCTTCTGCCGCCCGTCCGCGGTTGCGCGCGCCATCGCCGCAGCAAAGGCGGCGTCCACGAACTGGGCGCGTTTCGATGCCGATCAGCGCGCCGCGGTTCTCGAGCGCATGTCTGCTGAACTGGAGGCGTCGAGCGCGCACCTCGGCGCGCTGCTCGTCCTGGAAAATGGCGCAACGCTTGGCGAAGCCGCCGAAGAGGTCCGCGCCGCCGTCAATGTGTGCCGGCTCTATGCGCTGCAGGTCAAGGCAGACGTGCGATTGCGCTCGGGCGGCAGCCTCGGCGTCGTGGCGAGCATCACGCCGGTCTCGTCGCCGCTCGCGACCTTCGTGGGACACGTCGCGGCGTCGCTTGCCGCGGGCAATGTCGTCGTCGCGAAGCCTTCCTCGAAGGCTTCTCTCGTCGCATACGAGGCGGCACGCGTCTTCCATCGCAGCGGTCTGCCCAAGGACGTGCTCCAGGTGCTCCTCGGCTCGCGCGCGCTGGCGGGGCGTGAACTGCTGATGTCTGAAGACGTCGCGGGCGTCCTGTTTGCCGGCGCGGCGGAGTCGGCGAGGGCGGCCAGTCTGCTGCTCGCGAAACGCTCGCGTCAGGCGAAGCTCGTGGCCCGGGTGGGCAGCGCCAACGCGATGATCGTCGACAGCTCGGCGCTCCCCGAGCAGGTCATCTCGGACGCCACGGTTTCCGCTTTCAGTTGCGCTGGGCAAAGCGCTTCGTCGCTGCGTCTGCTCTGTCTGCAAGACTCGACGGCGGAGAAAGTGCTGAAGATGCTCAAAGGCATGCTCAGCGAACGCCATACCGGCAATCCGCTGGTCGTCGGCACGGATATCGGGCCGCTCGCAACGCGCGAGGCGAAGGAGCGTGCCGAAGCCTATATCGAGCAGATGCGTCGTCTCGGCTACGCGGTCGTGCGCGGGAAGCTCTCAGCCGACCCGGCGAAAGGCAACTTCGTCGCCCCCGCCATCATCGACGTGCGCGATGTCGGTGCGCTCACGACGATCGACGCCACGATCGCCGGGCCCGTGCTCCATGTGGTCCGATACAGGACCGGCGAGATGGACGTATTGCTGGCAGCGCTGAATGCGATCGGGTGTGGTGCCCAGGGGCTGCATACGCGGATCAACGAGGCAGCCGGCAAGCTGCTGTCGGCCTCGAATGCCAACAGTGTGTGCGTCAACCGTTCCATGCATGGAACGGTGCCCGGCATGCAGCCGTTCGGCGGCGTGGGCGCCTGCGGAACGGGACCGATGCTCGGCGGCCCCCTAACGCTGTACGCGCTCACTGCGACGCCCGCACCGGCTTTCAACGCGGAGGCGGGGCCATTTGCACGGACGGCCCGCGCGACCAGCGAAAAGTTCTACGAATTCCCGATCGAGTCTGCCGGCGGGAAGCTCAGGAGCCGCCAAGGGGAAATGGCCAGACTCAGAAAATCCTGCCTTGATCAGGTGGATGCCCTGTTCGCGCTCGCTACGGCGCGTTGCGCCGATTCCGGTCAGCGCCAGGCGCTGGCAAAGCGCAAGCAGAGCCTCGACGAACTCGTGAGCCGCATCACGACACTGAGCTTGCCGGCGCTGACCGGTGAAGAGAACACGGTGGAACTCTTGCCGCGAGGTCAGGTTCTCTGCACCGGCGAAACGCCCACTGTTGTCCTTGAACAGGCGATGACGGCCAGCGCGTTCGGCAACACGGTGCTTCTGCTCAGGTCCCCGGTATCGGACGATATAGCGGATGACATCGCGCAGGTATTGGGTGCAGCATGTCGCGTAGTGAGCGCAACCGACGTGGCGGAAGTGATCAGAGGCGAAGTCGCTGGCGTGAAGCCTGACGCTGTCATGGTCGCGGCGAACCACCCGGCGCTGTCGAGCCTGCGCGTCGCTGCGGCAGGGCCTATGACGGCGCTCGTTCAGCCAGGCCCGGACGGTCA
>Ga0207816_1000052_pt1 | contig 36136 bp, 33 predicted proteins | sample LuqExpMetageno10_FD_187768 | JGI IMG/M metagenome (GOLD analysis project Ga0207816, IMG submission 187768) | Tropical forest soil microbial communities from Luquillo Experimental Forest, Puerto Rico - Sample 10 (SPAdes) | ecosystem: Environmental > Terrestrial > Soil > Tropical forest ... | reverse complement strand
CAAAACCATCCGCTTTTACCATAGCTTACAACGGGATGGAATTTACGCAACCACAACAACAAACCAAAATTACACGCGAACTACGCGCACAACAGGGAATCATCTCCTCAACTCCCTATCGCGCAAAGTGTCAGTTTGGGCACTGCGCGCTGCATTGTCCGCACGAAACCGGTCCGGACAAAAACAGCCGGCGGCCCGTTGGACCGCCGGCTGATCAACTCTGCTGCAACAGGCGGGTTAGTAGATCTCGAAGAATTCTCCGGTCCCCAGCTTGTGCACCTTCATCAGGTTGGTGGAGCCCCGCGCCTCCACCGGCAGTCCCATTATAATAACGATGATGTCGCCCTTCCGGTAGCCGGCCGCCAGCATGTTGCGTTCCACCGCCATGATCTGCTGGTGCATGTCGGCCATGATGCCGATGCCGGTGGCGCTTACCCCCCAGTAGATGGAGAGCCGGCGCTGGATCTCCGGCGACGCGGTGTAGGCGATGATGGGGATATGGGGGCGAAAATGGGAGATGAGCGCCGCCGTGCTGCCCGACTGGGTGAAGACGGCGATGGTCTTGGCGTTCAGAGCGGTGGCCGCCCGGCAGGCCGATTCGGCCACCGCCTGGGCGATGCTGGGCGTGGACAGGCTGCGGTCCACCGTACTCCAGAAGTCGGCGCTTTCCACATCCCGTGCAATGCGCACCATGGTTTCCACCGCCTCCACCGGGTAATCCCCCGAGGCGGTTTCGGCGGAGAGCATGACCGCATCGGTGCCGTCCACGATGGCGTTGGCCACATCGGAGGTTTCGGCCCTGGTCGGCCGGGGATTGCGCACCATGGATTCCAGCATCTGGGTGGCGGTTATGACCGGCTTGCCGGCCTCGTTACAGGCCTGGATGATCTTTTTCTGAAAGACCGGCACCTTCTCGGCCTCGATCTCCACCCCCAGGTCGCCGCGGGCCACCATGACCGCATCCGTCGCCTGGAGGATCTTCTTGAAGTTCTGCAACGCCTCGGGTTTCTCTATCTTGGCCACCACCGGCGTGTTCTTTCCCTTCAGGTAGATGATCCGCTTGATCTGCTCCACGTCCTCGGCGGTGCGTACAAAGGAAAGCGCCACAAAGTCCACGTCGGCATCAAGCGCAAAGTCCAGATCGGCCAGATCCTTTTCGGTCAGGGAGGGCGCCGACACATTCACGCCCGGCAGGTTGATTCCTTTATTGTTCTTCAGCACGCCGCCGGTCACCACCGAGCAGCGGACCCGCTCGCCGTCGATGGCCACGACCTTCAACTCCAGCAAGCCGTCGTCCAGAAGGATGCGCGAACCGGGATGCACGTCGTGCGGCAGGGAACGGTAGATCGTCGGGATGATGCCGTCCCGGCCGAGGATATCTTCGGTGGTGATGACGACCTCCTGCCCTTTGGTCAGGGTCATGGCGTCGTCCGCCATCTTGCCGGTCCTGATCTTCGGCCCCTGCAGGTCGGCCAGGATGCCGACCTGGCGTGCCGCCTTTTCCGAGGCCTGCCTGATGGTGCGGATCAGTTTCTGCTTCTGGGCGTTGTCCCCGTGTGAAAAATTGAGGCGAAAGATATCAACGCCGGCCGAGATGAGCCGGGCCACCATGTCGGGCGACGAACTGGCCGGGCCGAGGGTGGCTACGATTTTGGTTTTGTGGACTGCGGTTCTTGGCATTCATTCTCCTCTGTAGGGGGTTGTTGAAAAACCGCCATCTTAGCGCCTATCGGCGTCCCGCTCAACGGGATGACTACACTATGGCTCCGTCACCGATAATCGCCAGAGGCGATTATACTACGGGGCGGCGATCTGACTATTTTTGAACAACCTGGGATATTCAGCAGCCTGACGGGCTATGGCCGCTTTGATCTCATTTCACTCCTGGCTTTCGTGCCGTACGTAATTCAGCGTCCCGCCCGCCAACAGCTCCCTGCGCTGGCGTTCGGAGATATCCAGCTGCATCGTGACCTGTTTGCCCCCCACCTGTACCGGGATCTCTTCAGCGCCGCTCTCCACCAGGCGTCGCAGGTCCGGGAAAGAGACGGAAGCCCCCTGGTTGAACAGGTCATAATCGGCCGGAGCCTTGAAGGTCAAGGGCAGAATGCCGAAGTTGATCAGGTTTGCCTTGTGGATGCGGGCAAAGCTCTTGGCCAACTTGGCGCGGATTCCCAGGTAGCGCGGGGCAAGGGCCGCATGCTCCCGTGACGACCCCTGGCCGTAGTTCTCGCCGCCCACCACGATCCCGTTGCCGGCTGCCTTGGCGCGGGCCGGGAACTCCGGGTCAACCTGTTCGAAAACGTGCTCGGAGATGGCCGGGATGTTGCTCCGCAACGGCAGCACCTTGTTGCCTGCCGGCATGATGTGGTCGGTGCTGATATTATCCCCCACCTTGAGGACCACTTCCGTCTGCAGGGTATCCGGCAGCGCCTCGAATTCCGGGAACGGCACGATGTTGGGGCCGGTCTTGATTTCCAGGCCCGCCGTATCCTCCAGCGGGAAGATAATGCCGGAGTCGTCCAGCAGGTACGCGGTGGGGTTCCGCACCGCCGGGTAGGCCTTGATGGCCGCCAGCTTGCGCGGATCGGTAATCACGCCGTAAATGCCGGCGGCGGCCGCCGTTTCCGGGGAGCAGAGATAGACCTTGTCTCCTTTGGTGCCGCTTCTGCCCGGAAAATTGCGGGGGAAGGTGCGCAACGAGACCTGGTCGGTGCCCGGCGCCTGCCCCATGCCGATGCAGCCCAGACAACCGGATTGGTGAATAATCGCCCCGGCCATCAAGAGCGTTACCACCCCGCCCTGATCGGCCACGTTTTCCAGCACCTGGCGGCTGCCGGGATTGATATGGAACGACAGCCGGGGTGCGACGCGCTGCCCTTCAAGAATGCGGCAGACGGTCATCAGGTCGCGGAACGAGGAGTTGACCGAACTCCCCACCAGCACCTGGTCAACCGTGACACCTTCCACCTCCCGCACCGGCACGACGTTGTCCGGCGACGACGGGCAGGCGATCAGCGGCTCCAGCGCCGAGAGGTCGATTTCATCGTACTCGTCGTAGGTTGCTCCCTCGTCCGCGGCGAGGGGGTGCCAGCAATCTCCCCTCCCCTGGGAAACCAGGAACTCCCGCGTCCGCTCGTCCGAGGGGAAGATCGAGGAGGTGGCGCCCAGCTCGGCCCCCATGTTGCCTATGGTGGCGCGGTCCGTGGCCGAGAGGGTGGCCACGCCCGGACCGTAGTACTCGATGACCTTGCCCACGCCACCTTTGACCGTGTGGCGGCGCAACATCTCCAGGATGACATCCTTGCCCGACACCCAATCGGGCAGGCGCCCCACCAGCTTGACCCCCAGCACCTTGGGACAGGGGAGGTAAAAGGGATGGCCGGCCATGGCCAGGGCCACGTCCAGGCCGCCGGCCCCTATGGCCAGCACCGATATGCCGGCGGCCGTGGGGGAATGGGAGTCGGCCCCCAGGAGCGTAATGCCCGGAGTGCCGAAGCGCTCCAGATGCACCTGGTGGGAAACGCCGTTGCCCGGCTTGGACAGGTGTACGCCGAACTTCATGGCGGCGCTGGTCAGAAAGGCGTGGTCATCGGCATTTTTATAGTCGGTTTGCAGCAGGTTGTGATCGATATACTGGGCTGCCAGTCCGACCTTGACCCTCGGCAGTCCCATGGCGATGAATTCCAGCATGGCCATGGTGCCGGTAGCGTCCTGCAAAAGGGTATGGTCGATCCGGATGGCAATCTCCCGGCCGGGGACCAGATTTCCCTCCACCAGGTGATGTTCGAGTATCTTGGTTGTCAGGTTCTTTGCCATTAACATCATCCCCTTCCTTGGAATCTCATGCTGTAATCAGTATATCAAATAACTCATCTTAGCGGACTGTTGAAAAAAATCAGGTTGTTCAAAAATAGCCGGATCGTCGCACCCGCAGAAGGCCCCGCGGAGGCGTAGCAGCGCTACGCCGCACAAAGGGGACTTCGAGGATGGCGGCGAGATGGCTGTTTTTCAACAACCTATCACGCGTGGATTGCCTCCTTGTGCACATCCATGGCCGCCTCCCGCACCGCCTCGGGCAGGGTCGGGTGGGCATGGCAAATCAGGGCGATATCACGGGCCGTGCCGCCGAAACTCATGACGGCGGCCGCCTCGGCAATCAGGTCCGAGGCCCGCGGTCCGACGATATGAACCCCCAGGACGCGATCCGTCTCCTGGTGGGCCAGGATCTTGACGAATCCTTCCGTTTCATCCATGCAGCGCGCCCGGCCAAGGGCGGCGAAGTTGAACCGGCCGCTCCGGTAGGGGATGCCGGCCTCCCTGAGCTGCTCCTCGGTCTGGCCTACGGTGGCGCCTTCCGGCCAGGTGTAGACGACACCGGGGATATATTCGTACTCCACCACCGCAACCTTGCCCGCCATGCGTTCCACGCAGGCCACGCCCTCTTCCGAGGCCTTGTGGGCGAGCATCGGGCCGGGGATCAGGTCTCCTATGGCGTAGATACCCGGCACGGAGGTCTGGTAATCCCCGTCCACCGCCACCCTCCCCTTCTCGTCGAGTTTTACTCCCAACCCTTCCAGGTTGAGCCCGGCCGTCAAAGGACGGCGGCCCACGGCCACCAGCAGGCGGTCACAATCGATCTCCTCGCTGTCGGTGCCGGTGCTGTACTGGACAAGTGCCTTGTTGCCGATGCGCCGCACCCCGGCGATGCGCGTCCCCAGCTTGAACTGGATCCCCTGTTTGCGCAGGGAGCGGTAGAGGGTCTCTCCCGCCTGCCGGTCCATGAGCGGCACGATCCGGGGCATCATCTCCATCACCGTAACCTGGGCGCCCAGGCGGCGCCAGACCGATCCCAACTCCAGGCCGATGAAGCTGCCCCCGGCGACCACCAGGTGCTGGGGGAGTTCGTCGAAACACAGCGCCTCCCGTGCGCTGACCACCACCTGCCCGTCGAAATGGATATTGGGGAGTGTAGCGGCTTCGCTGCCGGTCGCCAGCAGTACGCGCGGGGCCTGGAGTTTCACGCTTGTCGCCCCGTCCGGCAGCAGGCTCTGCTGACCGGAGGACATCGCTGCTTCCGCGAGCGCCACCTCGACCTCGTGACGGTCAGAGGCGTTGCGCCCCGCAAGCCGCCCCGCGCCGCGAACCCACTCGATCCCGTTTTTCTTGAAGAGATAGGCGATACCGTCGGTATTCTTTTTGACCACATCGTCCTTGCGGCGCATCATGGCTGCCAGGTCGAGCCGGGGCGGGTCGATGCCGATGCCGTGCACGGGAAAACGGTCCCGCGCCACGGCAAAGAGTTCACTGGAATCCAGCAGCGCCTTGCTGGGGATGCACCCCTCGTTCAGACAGACGCCCCCCAGTGCAGCGCGCTTCTCCACGACAGCGACCTTCATCCCCAGTTGCGCGGCACGGATGCCGGCCACGTAACCTCCCGGGCCGGCGCCCACGACGATGAGATCGAATATGTTATCGGACATGATAATCCTCCCTGTGGAATTTAGCAGACTGTTGAAAGACCCAGGTTGTTCAAAAACAGTCAGATCGTCGCGCCCGCTAGACAAGCACTGAGGAGGCGTAGCAGCGCTACGCCGCACGAAAGGGACTTCGAGGACGAAGGCCTGATGACTGTTTTTGAACAACCTGCTACCCTTCCAGCAACAGTTCCTCCGGGTCCTCGATATACTCCTTCACCTTCTTCAGAAACCCGACCGCCTCGCGCCCGTCGATGACGCGGTGATCGTAGGAGAGCGCCAGGTACATCATGGGCCGGATGACGATCTGGCCGTCCCGCACCACCGGGCGTTCCTGGATGGCGTGCATGCCGAGCACGCCGCTCTGGGGCGGGTTGAGTATGGGGGTGGAGAGCATGGAGCCATACACGCCGCCGTTGGAGATGGTGAAGGTGCCCCCCTCCAGGTCGGAGATAGCCAGCCGGTTGCTCTTTATCTTCTCGCTGAAACCGCTGATTGCCTGTTCCACTTCATGAAGGTGCAGCCGGTCGGCGTTGCGCAGGATCGGGACCACCAGCCCCTTGTCGCCGCCCACGGCAATGCCGATGTCATAGTAATGGTGATATACGATGTCGTCGCCGTCGATACGGGCGTTCACGGACGGGAATTCCCGCAACGCCTCAACGCACGCCTTGACGAAAAACGGCATGAAGCCGAGCTTGACGCCATGACGCTGCTGGAAATGGTCGCGGCATTTGTCCCGCAACACGGTGATATGGCTCAGGTCGGCCTCGTTGAAGGTGGTGAGCATGGCCGTCTCCCGGCGCACCGCCACCAGGCGTTCGGCGATCCGCTTGCGAATGGGGGACATGGCCCTGCGTTCTTCCCTGCCGGCGGCGTAAGGGGGCGCCTCCTCCGAGCGGACCGCGCCGGCCGGGGCGGCGGGTACAGACGGAACAGGGGGGGCAATAGCGCCCGGCGGCGGGGATGGAGCTGCGGGACCGGACGTATCCGCAGGTGGTGCCTGTTTGGCTGCCGCCCCCTGCCGGGACTTTGCCGCTATGCCGCTGAACAGATCGTCCAGCGTGATGCGCCCCCCTTTGCCGGTGCCCACGACCGAGGCGGGATCAATGCCCTGTTCGCGCATCTCCCGGCGCGCGGCCGGCGTGGATGCCGCGGGGATGGAATCCACCCCCGGCCGCACCGGGGGAGGCGGCGTCGGCGCCGCTCCAGGTGGCAACGCGGCTGCGGCGGCCTGCTGTTCCGTTATGGAGCCGATGACCGTACCCACCGGAACCGTCGTCCCCCCGGCCACCGCGATGGAGAGCACCCCGGCCGCATTGGCGTTGATGTCCAGGGTGATCTTGTCGGTTTCCAGCTCGCACAGCGCCTCATCCCGTTGCACGCTCTCGCCGCTCTTTTTGAACCACTTGGCCAGCAGCGCTTCACGGACCGACTCGCCCACCTCGGGCACCCGTATCTCCATGGTCGAAACTCCTTTGAAAGGGTCCAGCGCCGTCTCATCGGGACGGCCGGATTTTATTCTAACGCATTTTCCCCGATACGCCAGCAAAAACAGGGGGCGGCCATACTGCGGCCGCCCCCGAATCCCCACTTTGCCGGGCGCGGCAAAGATCGTCGCTGCCCGGTTATTGCCCAAATGCTACTTAATTTCGTGGGAGCGCGCTACCGGGACACTGCGGTTCTTTCAGACCAATGGGCATGCCGGTGATGGATATCCGGCCAGCGCCTTGCAGGCCAACGGTGTTGTTACGAAGAGGATCACCGCCATGACAGCCGAATTCAGGCCTTTCTTCTCCGTGTCATGGCGACGCATGCAGTCCGTTCAGGCAGTCAACCAACTCCTGATGGCTGCGCGGATAGCCGGTGCCGTTATCCAACACCCCGAGCTTCATCAGGGTGTTGTGCAGCTCGGCGACGTGCGGGATGCCCAAACCGTAGGAGGCGAACCGGTCCAGGGCCGCCGGGATCTGCGGAATTTCCCAGGTGGCGTCGCACTGTCCCTTCGCCAGGATGGTGATCGTGTCTGCCCAGTGATAGGTGAAGTCGATGTCATGGGTGGCGATGATGATGGTCAGCCCCTCGGCATGGAGCCGGTCCAGTATCCGGGTGAATTCGGCCTGCATGGCGATATCCAGACCCGCCATCGGCTCATCCAGGATGATCACGTCCGGCTGCATGGTGAGCACCCCGGCGATGCAGACCCGCTTCTTCTGGCCGAAGCTGAGATTGTGCACCGGTTTGTCCGCGTAGCCGGTCAGTCCGACGGCATCCAGGCCGGCGCTGACCCGTTCCCGCACCACCTGCGCATCAAGACCCAGGTTCATCGGCCCGAAGGAGACATCTTCCCGTACGCTGGCGGAAAAAAGCTGGCTGTCCGGGTTCTGGAACACCAGACCGACCCGGGAGCGGAGCTTGTGCAGGCCGTGCCGCCCATAATCAAGCGGAGCCCCGTCGTACAGGACCGTCCCTGATTGCGGCCGCAGGATACCATTCAGGTGGAGGAACATGGTGGTCTTGCCGGCGCCGTTGAGGCCGAGGATCGCCGTCCGGCTGCCCCGTTCGATGGCGAGCGAGCAACCGTCCAGTCCCACGCTGCCGTCGGGATACCGGAAGGCAACCTCATGTAGTGCCAAAATGGGTGCGTTTGCAGTCATGATCATATTCCTGTCAGGGCAAGCACCATCAGCAGGCAACCGCCGATAGCCGCCACACATACATTTCGTTCGGGATGACGGAATTCGCCGCCGAGAAACCTCAGCGGCCCGTCGTTGTTGCGTGCCAGGGCAGCCAGGTGGAGGGCATGGGAACGCTGCCAGACCTGCATGGTCAGGTTAGCCGTCAGAATGCCGAGGGAACGCATGGCAAGGCGGGGCGTAGCGTACCCCAATCGGGCCGCCTGGGCGGTGGTCGTATCATGAATGGCCTCAAGGAAGACGAAGATGGTCCGGTAGCCGAGGGTCATGATGTCCAGAAACACCTCGGGAAACCCGAGCCGGCGCAAAAGGGCGATGATGTCCGACATGGGCGTGGTCAGACAGAAAAAGAGCAGCGACGTAATGCTGCACAGGGAGCGGCCACAGATCCGGGCGATATTATGCAGCTCGGGCTGGCCCGCCATATGGAACCGGATATGGCCGTCCCAACTCACCGAGACCGCCAGGGTAGCCACCCCCATGGCCAGGAACACCAGCTCCGGCAGCGCGACCTTGAGGTAGTGCCGTAGCGGCACCCTGGCCCCCAGCACGGTTGCCGCCAGCATGATGCCGGCTGGGATGATCGTGGCACGTGGCGACGTCGCCAGAAAGGCTGCAACAATCCCGCAGGCCGCAAACAGCCCCTTGGCGGCGGGGGAGACCAGCCGCCAGGAATTACTGTAGGCACACTGTTCGATCAGCATCAGGCCGTCTTCTTGGTATTTTCGTACTTGGCGCGGGTCCTGGCACTCCCCAGCCAGTACCCGACGAAACCGGCGCCCAGCGCCGCCTGTAAAGCAAAAAGACACGTTTCCACCTCGCCGCTGGGCGGTTCCATGAGCGGTTTGAACCACGGCTTATAGTCGGGGGTGATCTTGTTGATCATATTCTTGGCCTGATCGTCTGCCCCCTGGAAGATCTCCACTTCCTTGCCGTCCGCGCCAGGCGCCGGTTTCTGCACCATCCAGAGCGGAAACGCCATCAGCACGACGACACCGATCAACAGGATCAGGTTCTGATAGCGTTTCATGCCTGCACCTCCTGTGCGGATACGACCTTCATGTCCTGCAGCTCAGCCGGGTTGAAGCGTTTCAGGGCATTGAAGATCACCACGGTCAACAGCCCCTCGCTGATGGCCAAAGGCACCTGGGTAATGGCAAAGACCCCGGCAAACTTGAGGAACGAGGCGGTGAAGCCACCGGCCGGATCGGGGAAGGCCAGGGCCAGTTGCACCGAGGTGGTAACGTAGGTCAGCAGGTCGCCCAGGGCGGCGGACAGAAAGATGCAGACCCCGAAGGGGAGCCTGACGGCGCGTGACACCTTGAAGATCAGAGCGGCTGCAAACGGCCCGACAATGGCCATGGAAAAGACATTGGCTCCCAGGGTGGTCAGGCCGCCGTGGGCCAGGAGCAGCGCCTGGAACAGCAGCACGACCAGCCCGATGGGCGCCATGGCTGCCGGGCCGAACAGGATGGCCCCCAGGCCGGTGCCGGTGGGGTGGGAACAACTCCCCGTGACCGACGGCATCTTCAGGGCCGACAGGACAAAGGTAAAGGCCGTGGCTACGCCGAGCAGCATGCGTTGTTCCGGTTTTTCCTCGATGCGCTTTTTGACGGTGTACAGGCCGTAGCCGATAAACGGGGCCGAAGCGGCGCCCCAGCCGATGCAATGCCGTGCCGGCAGGAAACCTTCCATGATGTGCATGATCGTTTTCTCCTTTTTGCCTATTGCCTGCAAAATAAAAAAGTCCGCACCTGCAATCGCAGTATGCGGACTTTTCGTATTCAAAGCCTGATAATGGTTCCACTCTCCCTTTACCACGGGGATGCGTCGAGTGCTGAGATCAGGCAGGTCTTCTGGCTCGCGATTCATCCTCCGGGCACCTTCCCGGTCATTCGACCAGTGGTGTGTCGCCCTTTGTCATCGCTTACAGCGGCGGGTCCGCGGGGGAATGGCTCGCATGGCGGGCTGCACCCCTCTTCCCTTTTCACCCTTGCGGGCACCGTGATCCGATATTCGGTTGTCACAAACAATCTATATATTGTGCCAGACAAGTATCACGCCACTCTATACAGAGTCAATAACAATTTGGCGTAAAAAAGGAAATCGGGAACAGTGCCCCGTTCCCGATTCATCGCTGGTGCCGATAAAAACAATGGGAAAAGGCGATATCCCTTACCCCTGCCCCTTGAGAAACTCCCTGCCAAAGGGCGACATCTGCCGCAGATGGGCAATGACCGGCGGCAGTTCGCGGATGACCGTGTCGATCTCGGCGTCGGTGGTATAGCGGGAGAGAGAGAAACGGATCGAGCCGTGGGCGCAGGTAAAGGGCACCCCCATGGCCCGCAGCACGTGGGACGGCTCCAGGGAGCCGGAGGTGCAGGCGCTGCCCGACGAGGCGCAGATGCCCAGCTCGTTGAGCAGGAGCAGGATCGCTTCCCCTTCCACGAACTCAAAGGCGATGTTCACCGTGTTGGGAAGGCGTTCGGCGGCGCCGCCGTTGATGCGGGCATGGGGGATACGGGCCATCAGCTCGCTCTGCAACCGGTCGCGCAGGGCCTTGACCTGGGTGTTCTCGGTCGCCATGTTCTGCCCGGCAAGCTCGCAGGCCTTGCCCAGGGCAATGATGGCGGCGGCGTTCTCCGTGCCGGCGCGACGGCTCTTCTCCTGGTGGCCACCCACCATGAAGGGGCGAAACGGGACGCCGCGCCGCAGGTAGAGTACGCCGATCCCCTTGGGCGCATGCAGCTTGTGGCCGGAGAGGGACAGCATGTCGATCTTCGAGGCCGCCAGGTCGAGCGGCACCTTGCCGACGGCCTGGACGGCGTCCGTGTGGAACAGCGCCCCCTTTGCCTTGGCTATGGCCGCGGCTTCCTCAATGGGGAAGATCACGCCGGTCTCGTTGTTGGCGTACATCAGGGTAACTATGGCGGTATCTTCATCGACGGCGGCCTTCAACTCCGCCATGTCCAGACGCCCCTCGCTGTCCACACCGATCTCGGTCACCCGGTACCCTTTGCGGGTCAGATTGCGGCACGGGGTCAGCACGGCCGGATGCTCCACGCGGGAGGTAATGACGTGGCGTTTCTCCGGGAATACCTCAAGGGCCGAGCGGATGGCCGCGTTGTCGCTTTCCGTGCCGCAGGCGGTGAAGACGATCTCGTCCGGCGAGGCACCCAGGAGTGCGGCCACGCGCTTACGGGCCTCGTCCACCTTTTGCTGCACCTGGCCGCCGAAGAAGTGCATGGAGCTGGGGTTGCCGTACAACTCGCAGAAGTAGGGACGCATCTCCTCGAAGACCGCCTCGTCCACCTTGGTGGTGGCGTTGTTGTCCAGATAGATCTCTTTCATGCCGTGACCTCCTCGACCACGATATCCTCCGCCACCAGGTCGCGCAGCTTCTGCTCGACCACCCGGGAGGTGTAGCCGGAGGAAGCGCAGCCTGCGCACGCCTTGCGGAAGGCCACCTGCACCTTGGGTCCGTCGATGTCGATCAGTTCCAGGTCGCCGCCGTCGGCCCACAACAGCGGCCGGATATCCCGCTCCAGCACCTCCTGGATCATCTGCATTTTTTTCATATTCGAGAGTTTTTCCGGGCGCTTGCGGGGTTCGTCGGACTGTCGGCTGCCCATCACCTCGGCGATTAGCTCGTTGATCCGGGGAATGCAGCCACCGCAGCCGCCGCCGGCCTTGGTGAAGTGGGTCACCTGTTCGGCAGTGGTCAGCTTGTTGGTCTCGATCACCTTCTTCAGGAATACGTCGGTGATGCCGAAACATTTGCAGACAATAGTCCCTTCCTGGTCCGGATAGGCCGGGCCGTGGTCGTGGTCATGGTCGTGGGGCTTGACCTCATGGCCGCGGTATTTGGCAATGGCCACCTCCAGTGCTTCCTGCCCCATCACCGAACAGTGCATCTTTTCCTCCGGCAGCCCCCCGAGGAACTCGGCAATATCCTGGTTGCTGATGGCCAGGGCCTCGTCCAGGTTCTTGCCCTTGACCATCTCGGTCAGGGCCGATGACGAGGCAATGGCGCTGGCGCAGCCAAAGGTCTGGAACTTGGCGTCAACGATCTTGTCCTTGTTCTCGTCCAGCTTCAGGTAGAGTTTCAGTGCGTCGCCGCACGCCAGGCTGCCCACCTCGCCGACAGCGTCGGCATCGGGTATGTCCCCCACGTTGCGGGGGTTGAGGAAATGGTCTTTAACGGTTGGCGTATAGTCCCACATAGTGATGGTCTCCTTGTGCAGTTAAAGGTGTGTGCATAAAACTTCTCCTACCTTGCAGCAGGGATGGCCGGGAAACAACGTCAGCCCCGCATGGGGCATTGTCCCGCGCCTCCCTGTAATCTCCGCTCCGCTTGTTTATCCTGCGATAAACTTCCGTCCCGCTGCCATGACTTCCGCCAGCCTCGCCTCCGTGGCCGCCTCGCCGTAGAGACGCACCACCGGTTCGGTGCCCGACTTGCGGAAAAGGATCCAGCTCCCGTCTTCCAGCAGCAGCTTGGTCCCGTCGATCCTGATCACCTCCTTGATCCTGGTCCCGGCGACCTCGGCGGGAAGTGTCGTAATCCTTTTTGCATACTCGCTTTCAAGTTGCGGCGACAGCTTGAGGTTGTCGCGGCGGGTGATGAAACGCCCCACCTCCCCATACAGCCGCTCCAGCAGCTCCCGGATGGTCTTTCCCTCCCGGGCGACCATCTCCGCCACCAGGAAACAGGCCAGGATGCCGTCCTTCTCGGGCACATGCCCCTTGACGGAGAGCCCGGCGCTTTCTTCGCCCCCGATAACGATCTTGTCCTGACTGATCAGCTCACCGACGTACTTGAAGCCGACCGGCGTTTCAAAGACCGGGATGCCGTGTTTTCGGGCCACGGCATCGATCAGGTGGGAGGTGGCGACACTGCGGGCCACGCCCCCCTCCAGTTTGCGCACCCGGATCAGGTAATCCAGGAGCAGGGCAATGATATAGTTGGGCTCGATGTAGGAACCATCGCTGTCCAGAATGCCGAACCGGTCGGCGTCGCCATCGGTGGCCAGCCCCAGGCGCACGGCAGGGTCATTTTTGACCAGCGCGATAAAATCGGGGATATGGCTTTCGGACGGCTCGGGCGGTTGGCCGCCGAAGTAGGGGTCCAGATGGTCGTTGATAATAGCGTAGGGGATTCCGCGCTGTTTCAGCGGCTCGTCCAGATAGCCCCGAGCGGTGCCGTACAGGGGATTGAGCGCCACCTTCCCCAGGTGTGCAATGGCATCGAAGTCGATCTTGGCTTCCAGTGCCCTGAGATACTCCTGCCGGGGGTCGATGCGCTCCAGGAGCCCCTGGCGTGTCGCATCATCCAGGGACAGAGTCAAACAAGCGGCCGAGCCCAGCATCCGGTTGGCCCGCTCTTCGATATCGGTGGTGGTCTCGGGCAGGGCCGGCCCGCCCCACGATGGTGAAAACTTGACCCCGTTGTATTCGGGCGGATTGTGGCTGGCGGTGAAGTTGACCGCACCGGCGGCCTGACGCCGCAGTATCTCGAACGAGATGACCGGCGTGGGGGTATCGCGCCCGCACAGGTAGACCTTGACGCCCGCGCCCGCGAAAACCCGCGCCGCCTCTTCGACGAAGCGCTGTCCCATGAAGCGGGTATCACAGCCGACGATCACCCCTTTATGCTGCTCCCCGGAGGCGATGAGGTGGTCGGCGATGGCCCGGACAACCACTTTGACGTTGTCAAAGGTGAAGTCTTCGCAGAGAATGCCGCGCCACCCGGATGTGCCAAAAGCGATTCGCATGATGTGCCCCCCAAAAACAAGACATCTTTTGTCGTATTAAAGTAATACACCAAAGTCCGTCCGTCAAGTCAAACAGGTCATAATTGCAAGGATTTTTCCTGTTGACTTTTTTCAGCCATACTTGCTACAGTTATATCTCACTACAGAATACTTTAGGAGGAAGAAGCATGCAGTGTCAGACTGTACTTCCCGGTACCGAGTGTACCTTTTGGGGAAAACAGGGATGTGTTTTCCCGGACGGCTCCTGCCAGATCGTGGTTGAAAATTGTGAAGGATGCGAGCGCATCGTAACCGGTTCCATTGGCCAGGTTTGCAGCGCCTATCCGGCTCCTGCCAAAAAATGGGCCAACGGCCTCTGCAACTTCGCCAGCCACGTCAAGGTGGAAATCAAGGTGGAAGATGTCAGGGTCAACCCGCTCAAAGCCTCCAAGAAGGCCTCCGGCGGCAAGAAAAAGTAAGCGGCGTCTCTTTTCACAGAGAAACACCAGGGGGGAACACGGTTCCCCCCTTTTTTTATTTTCTCATCCGGAAACTCCGGATGGAAACGGGCAATTTTTCGTCATGGCCGGAAAACCAAGGGATTGCGCGGAGGCGCAGCAGCGCTGCGCCGCACAAGCACGAACGAAGATTGACGCCGCCATGGCGGAAAAGGGCCGTTTCCGGATGAAAACCATGTGCCGGGAGGTGGCGCCATGTCCTTCGATACACTCACCTGTCCCTCGTGCGGTTCTCCGGTCAGACAGTACCGCAACCCGTTTCCCACGGTGGATATCATTATCGAGATCGATGGCCGGATTGTGCTGATCGAGCGCAAGAACCCTCCCCATGGATGGGCGTTGCCGGGCGGCTTCGTGGACTACGGGGAATCGCTCGAAGCTGCGGCGCGACGGGAGGCCAGGGAAGAGACGTCACTGGAGGTAGGAAACCTGCGCTTATTGGGATGCTACTCGGATCCGGCGCGGGATGCGCGCATGCACACCATCTCGACGGTGTTCATGGCGCAGGGCGCGGGGACCCCCCGCGCCGCCGACGACGCCGCCAACGTGGCGCTGTTCAGGATCGGGGAACTGCCGTCCCGGCTCTGTTTCGACCACGCCCGGATTCTGGCCGACTACGCCGCCGTTGTCGGCACGGGATTATGACCGGCACGAATCCCTGCTGTTTGTGATCAGCAGCGCGCCGTCATCGCCTATTCGAAAAAATGCAGGTCAGGGGCCACGGGGATCAGACCAAGCTCCGCCGCATAACGGTAGAAAAGCCGCAGCCCCTCTTGCTGCGCCGGTCCCAGCTCGTAGGAAATATTCTCCCGCCAGTATTTTATAAGCCCCTCGCGACCCATCCATGCCGCCTCAGGCGACGCTTCGGCAATGAGTTCCCGCTCCCGCTCGGCATACCCTTTGGCCAGAACAAGCTGTTCCGCCAGCACCCGCACCTCCTGATACCGCTCCCTTGCCGCAGACCGGGTGCAGAACCAGAGGGCAAAGGCGAACGGCAAACCGGTCCATTCATACCAGAGCGACCCCAGATCATAGATATGCAGGCCGGTTTCGGACAGGGCGGAGCGCAACGCGGCATCCCCGATCAGCAGCATGGCGGGCGACGTGCGAAGCGCCTCGGTCAAGGGGCCAGAGGATACGGTGTACCGGCAGGAGTGGCCAAAGCGCTTACTCAGGAGGATTCGGAGCAGGTTGACGGATGTGGCCGATTCCGCGCTCAGGAGGATCTCCCTACCGTCAAGCTCCTCCACGGGAACACGGGAGAAGAGCAGGACACTGGCCACGGGACCGACACTGCTGATGGAGAGATCGGGGAGGATGAGGTAGCGCTCGGAGTGGGTGGCGTATTCTATGGACGACGAAGGACAGACGTCGATCTCGGCGGCGGCGAGCAGGGCGTTCAAATGGGCCGGGACGCCGCCGGTAAACCGGTAGCCGGCGCACGGGAAGTGTTCCTGCAAGGCGTGAAACAGGGGAGTGACGTTTGCGTAGTCTATGCGGCCTATAGTGAGCATCAGCGTATATTCCTGTAAAGTTTGTCCGTATCACCCTCCACGACGCGGATGCCGTGACGTTCCAGCAGCTCCCCGGTCGCCTGCCACAGGTGGGTAATGGCGTTGTCATAGTTGACCGTCGCCGCAATCTGGTTGTTTTTGGCCGCCACAAGGTCGTTTTCCACATCCAGGATATCCTTGTTGGTGGCCAGGCCGACATCCTTCTTGCGCAGGTAGGCCTTAAGCCGCTCTTCGGCATAAGCCCTGCCCCGCTCGGCAACGGCGATCTGCTTGTAGGTGCTGCCGATGCCGCGGATAGCGCTCCTGACGTCGTTGGCGGTGCTCTCCTCAAGGCTTCGGAGCTGTACCGCGGTCTGCTCGGTCTTGAGACGACTCTTGCGGTAGTCGTTTTCCGCAGCATTATTGCCCAGAGGGTACGTAAAGGTCAGACCGAGGCTCCAGGCCGGATTGTCTGCCGAAGAGAGGGTTTCCATAGTGCGGGGATAGCTATGGCCGAGGCCGACCAGGGAGGTGGAGGCGGAGAGCGAAAGGTCCGGCTGGATCTTGTTGCCGAAAACGCGGGTCTGCAGTTCGGCGATGTCCAGATTGCGGCGCTGTTCCTTGATGCTGGGCCGTTCCATGGCCTGCTTGAGCGCAGCATCCTCGTTCACGTCATAGGGGTCGTGCCGCGGCACATCTACCGTGACGATATCCCCTTTTCCCTCGATCTGCAGCAGCAGGCGCAGCACGTCAACCTCATCACTGACCGCCCTCTCGGCATCGATCAGGTCTTTCTCCCGTGCGTAGACGCCGAATTCGGCATTGATGATCTCCATGGCGGGCAGAACGCCGGCCGCAACCTGGGCCTTGGTGTCGCTCAGGATCTTGCGCGCCAGTTCAAGGGAGGTCTTTGCCACCAGCAGTTGTTCCCGCAGGCTGTAAAGCTTGAAATATTCGGTTCTGACCTGGGTGACGGTATTCAGCAGAACGGTATTGAAGTGTTCCAGCGAGGCAAACTTGGAGAGACGCGAGACGTTGATGGTGATATCGGTACTCGCGCGCCCGAAGTTCTTCAACAACGGTTGCGTGACCGTGAAGCCCAGGGAAGACTCCCAGTAGTTGCTCAGCGTGCCGATGGTGTTGGTGCTGTTGTACGTATTGTTGAAGCCGGCAGTGACCGTTGCGCCGGTCCAGAAGAGCTGCGCCAGGGAGGCGTCGGCCTGATAGGCGCGGCCATAGGTGGAAGTGGTAGTTCCCGTGGTCGTGGAGGGCACGGTGGAGTCGCTGTAACTGGTCTGCAGGGTCAGGAGCGGGTCGTAGATCGCCGCGCTGCGGTTGATATCCGCCTCGAATTGGGCGGGGTTATACCGTTCAGCCCGCACGTCCAGGTTTTTCTCCACCGCCATACGGATCGCCTCGTCAAGCGAAAGCGGGATCGGCGCGTCGGCGGCCGCCGCAAGAGACGGTAAAAACATCAGCGCACATGCCAGTACCATTGGGAAACGCACGTCCGGTTCCTTTCAGCGGGCTGTTGAAAAGCTCAGGTTGTTCAAGCGTAAATTATGCATGAGCATAATTATCGGTGACGGAGCGACAGCGTGTCATCCCGTTGAGCGGGACGCCGATAGGCGCTAAGATGGCTGTTTTTCAACGACCTCCTAAAACAAGAGGGCGGGATAGGCACCTATCCCGCCCTTTTCAGCCCATATTCAATGAAAATCAATCCTTGTTTTCCACATAGTCGGCATAGTCGTCAGCCGACATGAGCCCCTTCAATTCGTCCCGGTCATTGATCGTGACCTCCAGCAGCCAGCCGCCGTCATAGGGATCGTCATTCAACAGGGCCGGGTTATCGACGGCCTCGTGGTTGACATTGCGCACCGTTCCGCTGAAGGGGGCATAGATGTCGGCCACGGTCTTGCGCGCCTCGATGGAGCCGACGGAATCGTCCTGCTCAACCTCATCACCCTCTTCCGGCAGTTCGACGCCGGAAACGGGTCCCAACTCTTCCTGGGCAAAATCGGTGACGCCGATTACGGCTGAATTGCCTTCAACCCTGACCCAGATATGTTCCTTCGAATATTTCAGTTCATCGGGGTAGTCCATAGCGTTACTCCAGCACAATCCTTTCGAGGAAGGAGGTGTCGATGTCCCCCTCTATGAAATCCTTGCTTGCCATAATCCGTTTATGGAAGAGTACCGTGGTCTTGATCCCTTCGATGATGTACTCGTCAAGGGCCCGCGCCATGCGCCGGATGGCGTCTTCACGCGTTTCGGCGTGGACGATCAGCTTGGCGATCATGGAGTCGTAGTACGGCACAACGGAGTACTGGTCATAGACGAATGAATCCACTCGCACCCCCAGCCCTCCCGGCGGATGATAGGCGGTGATCTTGCCGGGACAGGGGGTGAATTTAAGCGGGTCTTCGGCATTGATGCGGCATTCGATGGCATGACCGTTGATCCTGATGTCCTCCTGCTTGTGGCGGAGCGGCACGCCGGCCGCGGAGAGGATCTGCTCCCGGACGATATCGACGCCGGTCACCATCTCGGTCACCGGATGTTCGACCTGCACGCGGGTATTCATCTCCATGAAATAGAAATTGTTTTGCTTGTCCACCAGGAATTCCACCGTCCCGACGCTGTTGTAGCCGACGGCGGCGGCGGCGTTGACTGCGGCGCTCCCCATGGCCTCGCGCATCTCGGGGGTGATGACCGTGGAAGGAGCCTCCTCGATCAGCTTCTGGTGCCGGCGCTGAATGGAGCAGTCCCGCTCCCCCAAGTGGATGACGTGGCCATGCTTGTCGGCCAGAATCTGAATTTCCACGTGGCGCGGCCGCTCGCAGTACTTCTCGATGTACACCTCGGGATTGCCGAAACCGGCCTGGGCCTCGGTGCGGGCCGTGGCAAAGGCATTGGGCAGGGCAGCCTGGGAGTGGACGATCTTCATCCCCCTGCCCCCGCCGCCGGCCGTTGCCTTGATGATCACCGGGAAGCCAATCTCTTTGGCGATCCTGATCGCGTCCTCGACCGTCTGGACCCCTTCCTTGGTTCCGGGCAGGATCGGTACGCCGTGCTTGATGACCGCCTGGCGGGCGCTGATCTTGTCACCCATGATCCGCATGCTTTCGGGGCTGGGGCCGATGAACGTAATGCCGCATTTTTCGCAGACTTCGGCGAAATTGGCGTTTTCCGAGAGGAAGCCGTAACCGGGATGGATCGCTTCGGCGTCGGTCAACTCGGCGGCGCTGATGATGGCGTTGATATTGAGATAACTCTGGGCGCTGGGCGCAGGGCCGATACAGACACTTTCGTCGGCCAGCTTCACATGGAGCGAATTGCTGTCGGCCTGGGAATAGACCGCGACGGTCTTGATGCCCAGCTCCTTGCAGGCCCGGATCACGCGGATGGCGATCTCGCCACGGTTGGCGATGAGAACTTTATGGAACATGGAGGTCAACCCCTTGTACTTTAATATAATATTAGCAGACCCGTTAAAAAAACTCAGGTTGTTCAAAAATAGTCAGATCGTCGCACCCACAGAAAACCACGAGGAGGCGTAGCAGCGCTACGCCGCACGAAGGGGTTTTCGAGGACGGCGGCGAGATGGCTGTTTTTCAACAACCGCCTAGGCCTTCTCGACAACGAACAGCGCATCGCCGAACTCCACCGGCTGTGCGTTTTCCTTGCAGATCTTGACGATCTTGCAGCGGTATTCGGCTTCGATCTCGTTCATCAGCTTCATGGCTTCGACGATGCACAACACCTGGCCTTTTTCGACGACCTGGCCGACCTCCACATAGGGAGCGGCATCCGGGGCAGGTGCCCGGTAGAAGGTTCCCACGATGGGCGAATTGAGGGTCTCCCCCGCTTCAACGGGTGCGGCAGGCGCGGCGGCCACGGCCGGGGCAGCGGCAACGGGGGCCTGCTGCGGTGCGGCAAAGGCCTGGGGAGCGGGAGCGGCAACGGTCACATATTCGGTCTTTGAGCCACGCCGGATGACGACCTTTTCGTCGGAGTTGTCCATCTCGAACTCGGTAATGTCCGTCTCGGTGATCATCTTTATCAGTACTTTCAAATCCTTAATGTCCATCACATTTCTCCTTTGAATGCAGTTTCATGGTACCGGGGATGGATATCCCCTTCTCTATCCTGCTGCCTGAATCCGTGGCGCCGTTATGCCGTAGCGTCCGGAAGAGCCGGGGCCCGCACGCCGCCGGACCGTGACAGCCCACTCGCCCGGCAGGTCCTCCGCCTGATGGCCGAAAGCCCTGCAAACGCAAAGGCAGAGGCCTTCCGGACCAGCGGAGGCATGGAGACGTCACGGATTCAGGCAGCTACAGAATGAACAGTTCCTTGGGCGCCGCGGTCAGCACCCGGCAGCCATCGCCCGTGACCGCGACCGTATCCTCGATCCTGACGCCGCCGAACCCGGGGATATAGATGCCCGGCTCTATGGTGAAGACCATCCCCTCGGCAGCGACCGCATCGCCGCGGGGGGAGAGCACCGGCTTCTCGTGGATGTCCAGGCCGACGCCGTGCCCCAGCCCGTGTCCGAAGTAGTCGCCGTAACCGCGCTCCCGTATGTAGTCACGCGCCACGGCGTCCAGCTCCTTGCAGGGGATGCCGGGCCTGACCGCGGCTATGGCCAGATCGTGAGCGGTCCTGACAATTTCGTGGATGGCCCGTTGCCGCCCGTCGGGATCGCCTATCGCCACGGTCACCGTTTCGTCGGAATGGTAGCCGTCCTTCATGGCGCCGAAGTCGATCGTGACCAGTTCACCGGCCTGCAGTACCTTCCCGGAGGCGGCGCCATGGGGCATGGAGCCACGCACCCCCGAAGCGACGATAAAATCGAACGCCCTGCCGTCCGCGCCGCGCCGGCGCATCTCCAACTCCAGCTCCAGGGCTATCTCCGTCTCCCTGGTGCCCGGTTTCAGAAGCGGCCGTATCGCCATAAGAGCGGCCGATGAGAGCGCTGCAACGTCGGAAAGCCGTTGCAGTTCATCCGCATCCTTGCAGGAACGGATGTCATCCAGCTCAGCCCCCAGAGGCACCAGTTCATGGCCGGCCAGGGCGGAGGAAAGCGTTGTGAAGAATGCCACGGTGGTATGGGCAGCCTCGAAACCGATGCGTGAAAACCCCTGTTCCCTGACCAGCGCGGCAAGAGTCTCCTGCTTTGACGTGAATTCCAGGACCTCCGCCTCGCCTACCTCGGCGGAAGCCTGGGTGGTATACCGCGAGTCGCAGAGAAACCAACCCGCATCCCGCGTCAGCAGCAAGGCGCCTTCCGAGCCCCTGAAACCGCACAGGTAACGGATGTTGCGCAGATTCGCGAACAGGATGCAATCCAGCGAATAATCTTCAAAGAACCGGACCAGATGAGAGCGCCTGCTTTTTAGCATAAATGAAACCATCACCACAAATAGTTTTTGCTCAACACGTCACTGACTCTGTCATTACGGGAAGAATTCGACGTGCCTGACTGACTAGCGGTTTTTACCATAACTAAAAAGCGCCCGTAATCCAAGCAGATAACTGTCGCGGCCGAAACCGCAGATCTGCCCTACCGCCAGAGCCGCAGTCAGGCTTTTGTGGCGGAACTCCTCGCGACGATGGATATTGGAAAGATGAACCTCGACAAACGGCAGGCCTACCGAGGCCAGTGCATCGCGAATGGCAACGCTGGTGTGGGTATAGGCGGCCGGGTTGATGACGATGCCGTCATAGCTTCCCGCGGCGGCCTGGATCGCGTCGATCAGGGCGCCCTCCGAGTTCGACTGCAGAAAAGCCACGGAACACCCCAAATCAGCGGCCAGCGCTTCAATGGCGGCGTTTATCTCTTCCAGTGTCAGCGTGCCGTAGACCTCCGGTTCGCGTCGGCCGAGCAGATTCAGGTTGGGACCGTGCAGGATAAGGAATTTCATGGTCATGCCAGCTCCCGGGCCAGGTCGTAGCCCCTGAGACGCAACAGATAGCGGCCCTTGCCGAAATTGCCGTCTCTGGTCATTATCAGGACCGTAAACAGGTCGTCGTTCAGAACGCGCAGGGCAACCCTGGTCCGGTTGGTGGTTATGGAAACCTCCTCCAGGGCGCCGGCCTTGACGAGCTCGGCGGCACGCTTGATTTCCTTGAGAACCGTCGCATATTCCACCGACAGGGATTGAAGATCAAATTCGGACGGGGAAACCGTAATCTCGTCGATGGAGATGCCGTCATAGGCCATGACCATCGCAGCCAAACCGCCCTCGACATTCTCAACGATATCCTTAAGGGTCTCCCTTATCGACATGCCTTGATCCTCCTGATATTTTCAAGCCACCCCTCAAGGGTTGCCAGGGCATTATCGGCCGCTCCCCGGGGCCGGAGGCCCGCGTCGGCTACCGCGGCTGCTGCGGGGGGAGGCTCGAACCGCGCTTCGCCGTCGGCATATGCTACCGGTTCCGAGCCGCCTGTCGTCACCCCTGCGGCATCTCCGCAGGGAATCTCCTGGCTCGCGCCGGCAGCGGCAAGCTCGGCAACCCGCGCCAGGGCAACGCCGTTCGCGGGGTCGTCGGCAAGTATGGAGCGGTAGATCTCGAGCGCCTTGGCAACAAAACCCTGTTGTACGTAGAGTTCGGCAAGGGTGGTGGTGGAAAGCGGATCGTGGTGGACACTCGCGTCCGGTTCCGCCTCATCTTCTCCATCCTCGGGAATTTCCTCGATCAGGTCGCCTTCGTCCAACTCCAGGATGTCCAGCTCCTCGATGATCTCCTCTTCATCGTCATAGGCGACGAATTCCTCATCCCGGCACTCCGGGGGAACCACCGGCGTCCCGGCGGCGGGCTCGGACCCGACGGCAACGGCCCCGGAAATGCTGTGCTCAATGGCCTCCAGCTCCAGGCGGCACTCCTCGTCAGCCGGGTTCAGGTCCAGCACGGTTTTCAAGGCCCCGATGGCGGCGCAATCGTTTCCCGATCCGACATAGAGCCGTCCCAACAGCTTCAGAGCTTCAACGTCTTCCGGTATCGCCGCCACGACCAGTTCCAGTTCGGAGCGGCACTCTTCCGTCAGCCCCTTGGCCTGGCAGGCCAGAGCCAGAACCCGATGGCCGGCGATATGGCCCGGATGCCTTGTCACGCCTTTTCGGGCGACATGGAGTGCATCGTCCGTCAAGCCGACCTTGAGATAAATCTCCGCCAACCGGGCAAAGCAGAAAGAATCGGGGTTTGCCGCAAGGCGCTCCTCGTATGCCTTGATATCAGTCCAGAATGACCCGCTGTCCTGCTGCATGATCACACCCCCAGCCCGCTCAGCTCAAGTAGTTCTTCCGACGAAAGTTGTGCAACGGTGTAGTTGCCGATCCCCTGATTGCAGATGAAGTTGATGGTCCCTGCCCGGCTTTTTTTATCCTTGAGCAAGGCATCCAGCAACTGCGAACGCTCCACCGCCGGCGGCGTGACGGAGAGGCCGAGGCTGCCGAGGAGCGCCCGTATCCTGGCCACGTCATCATCCCGGCACACACCCCGCAGGGAGCAGATGCGCGCCGCCAGCACCATGCCGATCGCCACGGCCTCTCCATGGACCAGGCTGCGGTAGCCGGCCAGGGTCTCCAGGGCATGGCCCAGCGTATGGCCGTAATTGAGCACTTCGCGGAGGCCGGCTTCCTTTTCGTCCCGCTCGACCACCATGGCCTTCAATTCGCAGCAGCGCTGGATGACCGTCATGAGGCACCCGCGGTCCATTGCCGACAGGGCGTCCACATGCTGCTCCAGGTACTCGAAAAAAGCGGCGTCGAGGGCTATGCCGTACTTGACGACCTCGGCAAGACCGGCGCGGTATTCCCGCTGCGGCAGCGTTGCCAGGGTATCAACGTCGATCAGCACCAGCCGTGGCTGGTAAAAAGCGCCGATGAGGTTCTTGCCCCGGGGGTGGTCAATGGCCGTTTTGCCCCCCACGCTGCTGTCAACCTGCGCCAAAAGCGTTGTCGGCACCTGGACGAAAGGGATGCCGCGCAGAAACGTCGCCGCGGCAAAACCGGCCAGATCGCCCACCACGCCGCCGCCAAGGGCGACGATGAAAGATCTCCGGTCCAGGCCGGCTTCTATCAGGGCGTCATACACGCTATTGAGCGTGGCGGTATTCTTGAACTCTTCACCATCGGGCATTTCGATCAATGTGACCGGATAACCAGCTTCGGCCAGGGAATGCCGTACTGCTTCACCATACCGTGCATTCACCGTCGGATTGGTGACAACAGCCGCCCGGCCGGTCAGACCGAGGGAGACGCACCGCTCCCCGAGCGTCGGCAATGAGCCGCTGCCGATCTGGATATCATAACTGCTTTCCCCAAGGCTCACGGTTACAACACTCACGCAGCCAAACCCCTTAAATACCCCAGAATCTCCGCCGCCACATCTTCCACGGATTTTCCATCCGTGTCAATTCTAATATCGGCGTCGCCATAAAATTGTTCACGTCCCTCCAGCAGCGTCTTCACTCGTTTTACCGGGTCATCACCGGCATACAGCGGCCGGTCTGCGGCACCCGCGAGACGCTCCGTGATCCGTTCAAGCGAAGCCGTCAGGTTGATCACCACCCCCGATGCCCGCATCAGCACGCGGTTGGCTTCCGCAATGACCGCGCCGCCGCCGGTTGCGACCACCACTCCCCCCCGGCTCAGGGTATGCTCCAGGCATGCGCTCTCCAGGATGCGGAAAGCCGCCTCCCCGTCCTCGGCAAAGATGGCGTTGATAGACCGGCCCGCACGGGCTACGACCTCCGCATCCAGATCGATGAAGGGACACGCGAGCTTGCTTGCCAGCAGACGTCCCACGCTGCTCTTGCCCGCCCCCATGAAACCGGTAAGGATCAACGGGCGGTTAAGCATTGCTCACCTGGGCCAGGTACCCGTCATAGTTGCGGCGGATCTCAAGGACCGAATCGCCGCCGAATTTTTCCAGGAAAGCGTTGGCGATTTCTATGGCCACCACCGCTTCGGCCACCACCAGGGCGGCCGGCACCGCGCAGGTGTCGGAGCGCTCCACAGCCGCCTCATACGGTTCACGGGTCTGCATATCCACCGAGCGAAGCGGCTTATAGAGGGTCGGTATCGGTTTCATGGCCGCCCTGAGTACGATAACCTCGCCGTTGGACATGCCCCCTTCGATGCCGCCGGCGCGGTTGGTCTGGCGAAAATAGGCGGTTGCCGCCCCCTGTTCAAGGCGCTTCTCGTCCCGGAACAGTTCGTCATGCACCTGGGAGCCGGGCTTGCGGGCGGCATCGAAACCGATGCCGACCTCGACCCCCTTGATGGCCTGGATGCTCATCAGGGCCATTGCCAGGCGGGCATCCAGTTTCCGGTCCCACTGGACATGGCTGCCCAGGCCCGGGGGGACGCCGCTGATCTGAACCTCCACAACCCCACCCAGGGTGTCGCCGTCAGCCTTGCTGAAATCGATCATGCGCTTCATTTCCAACTCGGCGTCACGATCGCAGCAGAAGAGCTCCGACTGCGCGGCGATACGCCACATCTCCTCAAGCGGCAGGTCGGGACGTTTCGCCGCCACCCCCCCGACCTCGGTCACGAAGCCACCGACCACGACGCCGAATTCGCGCAGCAGCGCCTTGGCCACGGCGCCCACCGCCACCCGCACGGCTGTTTCGCGGGCGCTGGAGCGCTCCAGGATATTACGTACATCCTCATGCCCGTACTTCAAAGCACCGGTCAGGTCGGCATGCCCGGGTCGCGGGCGGGTCACCGCAATGTCCTCCATGCGATGCTCCGCCAGCGGCGACATCTTCTCCTGCCAGTTTTCCCAGTCGCGATTGCCGACCACGAGGGTCACCGGAGAACCGAGGGTTTCGCCCCAGCGGACGCCCGACAGAATGGCGACCGTATCCGTCTCGATCTTCATCCGGTCGCCGCGACCGTAGCCCTGCTGACGCCGCGCCAGGTCCCGGTTGATGTTGTCGACGGAAAGCCGGGCGCCCGCCGGAAGGCCTTCGATAATGGCCGTCAATTGTGGTCCATGGGACTCTCCCGCTGTCAGGTAGCGAAACGTAGTCACAAAAAGCCTCCAGTAAATCTCTCAAGGTGCGCCTAAATTAGCATCTAACCCCGCTGGACGGCAAGTCAAAACAGAAGAAATCAACGACCGTTGCTTTCAGGGAACCTCTCGCCCCATCATTATTTTGCAGGGCGTTTTTCCGCCGCGCCCGGCTTGCACACCCAAGCGGTACCAAGGCCTCCTGCCCCAGTGTCCCTTGCCGGATAGCCACAAAAAAACGGCGGTGAATCAAATTCACCGCCGTTTGGATATCGGAGTTGCAGGAAGAGAATCAGGATCTCTTGTTCATCCTGCGCTTGCTGGCAATAGCGATTGAAAGCAGACCGATTCCCAGCAGGAGCATCGTCCCGGGTTCGGGGACCGGAGCGACATTCACAAGACCATCGATACTTACGGATGAATTACCCGTCAGGGTGGCCGTTATGATCTCTTCGAGCGAGAAGGTGTTGCCGACGGTCGCCAGTCCGGAGGCTGTGGAATTGCCCATGCCTGTCACGCTCGTGGCGACACCCGGGACGGAACTCCCATTGACCAGCACGTCAGATGTCAACTGCACATTTGAACTTGTTGTGTTTGACAGGTACTGGACAATACTGATGTTGGGCGATATTGCATAGGTGTTCAGGGCAAGCCCGGAATCGGTCAACTTGATGGTTATGGTACCCGTACCCCTGAAAACAAAAGAACTGAGATCAAACGATCCGTTCTTCGGGTCGAAAACAGACGTTCCGATTGCGCTTACACTGATACCATTCAAAACACCTGAATAAATGATGCTACTTGACGTTGGATCAAGATCGGGGCGGATATTTCCGCTTGTCACAAGGCCATTATCATTTACGACGACGGTCTGCCCCCCGCTGCTCAAGGTCATGGTGAACGCTTGCGCCATCGAAGCCAGCCCCAGCAAAAATATCGTTCCGACCAGAAATAATACCGATCTTTTCATTATTCATCCCTCCTTGATGTATTAATTTCGGCAAGACAAGCAAACATTCGCTTGTTTTTGTTAAGCAATATGTCAAGCTGTTATGCAAACTGAATGCCAATTAATAACAATCTGATTTAATTTGACTTTTTGTATTAATTTTAGATTGACTTCACATGTGTAAAATTATCCGACGCGGCAGGAACACAGGAACAACCGGACGGTACAGGCAGGATTCAGGGAGGGAGAAACACCCATCGGGCGTGAATGGAGGCCATTCTTGACATAATGAGTTGTTGGGGGGAATTCCGGACAAAACACGCGACGTTGCCTGGTTGCGGCACCTTGCGGATACGGCCGGAGCGCTACCAGAAATACCACTTTCCCGTGTAAAGCACGTACAGTGCGAGGGACAAATTGGTTACCGAATGGGCAAGCATGCACTGGGCAAGACTGCGAGTGCCGTAGAGGACAATATTGTACAGGGCGCCCGCCGCCATCCCGGCAAAAATGAAATTGTGCTCAAGGCCAAACAGAAGGGTCGTGATTATAAAGGACGGGAGTGTGAAAAAACCGGTGGGAACTTTTGTGAAGTCACTGTCTACTGTGTATCGAACCAGAAATGACCGCCAAAAAAGCTCCTCCATGATCGGGACGACGCCTATGGCGCCTCCAACCCTGAAAGCGGTCATGCCGGCTTGCAGTTTCCTGTCTGTAAAGAGATTCGGATTAAACCCTTTTGGAGATTCCGCCACGCCGAACGACCAATCCATGTGCACCCAAAGAATAAACACCAGGATTCCCGTGCAGCAGACCGCGAGCGTAACGGGGAGGTTTTTCAGGTCCGTGAGCGAAATTTCGGTATATTCTTTTCTGTATCGATATAAAAGCAGGGCTACAAGTACGGTTTTTACGGGATAAAGGCCATAAAGCGCAGTTTCCGCAACGCTTATGATCCCTCTCTCCGCTAGCAGGCGGCATGCTTCATCGAAACCCACGAACGCCATAAAGACAGCAAATGGCAGGCAGCGGACAAAAGCGGCATATCGCAGGGACGTCACTGCTCGCCCGGCCCTTCTTCCGGTTTTCGGCTCCAGTTGGTGAAATTATGTTTTTTCATCAGATCGTAGAGGGTCGGCCTGCTGACATCCAGATCTTCAGCCGCCTTCAGGATATTGCCGTGTTGTCGCTCAATCGCCACGGAAATCACCTCTCTTTCGGCCATATCCCGCGCCTCCTTGAGAGATATGATCTCCTTGGCCGGTTCGGACCAGGCCGCCTGATTGTTGCTGCAGCCAAGGTCAGCCGGCTCAATGGAGGATGAGTCGCTCATGATTACCGCCCTCTGGACCTTGTTCCTCAGCTCGCGAACATTGCCGGGCCATTCATAGCCCTTCAGAAAGCTTAAGGCTGCCGCGCCAAAACGCCGGACCCTCTTCTTGTGCTCATCGTTAAACAGCCTCAGGTAATAATGAGCCAGCAGGAGGATATCGTCCCCGCGTTCCCTGAGCGGGGGGAGGTTAATTGTGATCACGCCAATCCGGTAATACAGGTCCTCCCTGAATTTTCCTTCACTGATGGCTTTGAGAATATCGATATTGGTGGCACAGATGGTACGGGTATCAACCTGGATATCTTCCCGGCCACCAACCCTCTGAATGGTCCCTTCCTGAAGAAATCTGAGCAGTTTCACCTGAAGATTGACCGGAAGTTCGCCGATTTCGTCAAGAAAGAGTGTCCCCTTATGGGCATATTGCAGTTTTCCCTGAACCGTCGCATGTGCGCCGGTAAAGGCGCCTTTCTCGTGACCGAAGAGCTCCGACTCCAGAAGATTTTCCGGAATTGCCCCACAGTTGATGGGGATGAACGGGGCGCTTTTACGCAGACTGGCCTCCTGAATGGCGCGGGCCACCAGTTCTTTTCCCGTGCCGCTCTCACCGGTTATCATAATCGGCACATCTGACGAAGCGACCTTCCTGATCGTCGTGAACACCGACTGCATTTCGGCGCATTGGCCGATAATGCCGCCTGCAACGGTGGATTTCAGCTCAAGGGAGCGCTGCAAGGCACGGTTCTGCTCCTCGATATTTGCCACATGGAAGGCACGAGCTATGATCACCTTGAGTTCATCGAGAATCGGTGGTTTGGGATAAAAATCATAGGCTCCCATCTGTATGGCTTGCAGGGCATTTTCCCGTTCGCTGTTGCCGGTGAGCATGATGATCTTTGCGTTCGGGTTGTGATCGAGCATCTCCGCCAGGCATCGGAATCCCTCAACGGAAGAATGTTCATGGGGTGGAAGCCCCAGGTCAAGGACCACCACGCGAGGCTGTTGTTTCTTGAAAATTACAAGCCCTTGCGGGACGTCTCCAGCCAGAAGGATTTCGTATTGTTCTCCCAATCCCCATTTGAGCTGCTGACGGATATCCGGATTATCATCAATGATGAGTAGATGTTCCATTGGCTTATTCCTTTTTACTCAGAGTCTGTTGAAGACGCCCCCATGAATTCCGTGCCCAGGGGAAACCACACCGTGAAAACCGACCCGCTTCCCTCCTTGCTGGTTACCTCGATCCTCCCACCATGGCCTTCGATAATTTTGCGGCATTGATACAGACCGATCCCGAGCCCCTGTTTCTTGGTTGACTTGAAAGGCTTGAACAGCTTGGTGTGGATGTACTCGTCCGACATGCCGCAGCCCTCATCCGTAACCCGGATAAAGGCCGCGCCGGATGCATTTCCCACTTCAGCCCGTATGGGCCGTTCATGGTCCGACGCCTCCATGGCATTGATAAACAGATTCATGACCACCTTCTGGATCTCTTCACCATCTGCGACAATCTTCTCAGCCTTTCCCGACACGGTGACTCTTCCGGCCGCAACCATAGTTGCGGTCTTGGCAACCAAATCGAGGAGATCGACGGAATGCACGTTGTAGAGGTTTTTATCCCCCAGGTTTTTCAGCCTGCCGATCAAAGCCCCCATCTTTTCAGCCGTGTTGCCCAGCGATGTCAACATGTCCTTCTGAAAATCCGGGTTCGGCATATACCTGTTTGCATTGTCGATGATAAGCGAAAGCGTCGCCACAAGGTTTTTCAGGTCATGCACCACAAAGGTAGCCACATTATTGATAGCTTCCATCTCAAGCGCCTGGGCGACCTGCTCGGAGAAGCGATGGTGCAGTATGGCCTGAGAAGCCTGACGGGCAATGGTTTTCATCAAATCATAATCTTCATAGATATAAACCTCATCCTGTTTGATGATACGCCCTAATGCAATGAATCCCTCAAGACGCTCACCATTAAAGAGCGGAATGACAAATGATATGCTGTTTGCTTCAAGAAAGCGGCTATTTTCTTCCCTGATCGCTTGATCACAGTCCTTTACGTTAATCACCCAGCCCTTCTTCTTCATGACTCCGACAAGCATATTGTCCGGGCTGATGACATCGTATATCGGATCCATCTCGTAGGTCGCTTTCGCGCAGTATCTTTTTTCTCCCTCCTCGTAAAGAAACAGGGTCGCCCCACCCATCCCGAATATGTCGCAATAGGCGAAGAGTATCCGCTGAAGAAGTTCCTCGCCCGATGTCGAAGTGGAGAGCTGTTCCGTAAAGCGAAGCCACTGGGCCCGATAATCATGTTTGTTCTGATAAAAGTTCTTATGCAGGACAACCCTGACTTCCCGCCTGAATCTCTCGGAGAGAAGCAGGATCAAAAGGCCCACCCCGGCCAGAAAGGCAAGAGAGATGGTCACGGAATGGGTGAAAGCCCCTCCCAGATAGCTCATCCCTTCGCCCAACAGGCCAAGCATGATTAAATATAAGCCAACGGCAAAAAGGACAACCGATTTGAACGCGACCTGGCGGGAAACCTGGATCTGGACTCTGCCACGCCGGTACCACTTGGAATAGGATATCATGGCAACTGCCGCAATAACCATGATCGAGCGGAGCAGGATATAATTCATGTTAAGCGTTCTGTACAAGAAGGCCTGGCTGAAATAGAACGCAAAAACCGTCACAATGGTGCCCAGGCCGATGATGTCCAATTTGATTTGCCAGAGGGCCTCAGGCGACGCATTTACCAGCGTTGCCTCGAAGTTCACCAGGGTAACCACGAGGCAGGCCAATATGCCAAGGTAATAATAGAATCCGGTGTTGCCCAGAAAGAGGATGTGCTCACCAGGGAAATCCGGAGCGTAAAAAAAAGCGCTGAAAGGGAACATCATGGGGATGAAGCAGAACAGGAAGGCAACGGCAACCAAGCCCTTCTGCAGGCGCCCTATCTTCCAGGGACCCGGTTGCCGGGCGTAGGTTAAACTGCTGAGAATCCAGAACGGCGGCAAAAAAGCCTCGGCAAAGAGTCCGCACTTTTTCCAGAAGATTGCGTCCATGCCACGTGCAAGAGCCAAGAGATCGAACAACTCGAGGAGTGCGGTCACGACGAGGGCTGCACAAAGGAAAAGACCCTTTTGAGGGCGTTCCCGAAACAGGGTCCAGACACCCGAGAGTAACAGCGAGATTATCGCAATAATAATTATGACAACGTTGCCCGCGCCCATAATACAAGTCCGATTATAAATTCGAGATAACCACCATATGTCTTCCGGCCAAAACGGCTCCTGCCGGTTTGGGACCTTCTGCCGAATACGCATTCACCAACCTCAGGCGTGCCGGCGTCCTGTCCCGAGCGGCCTGAACATCTACTGCGGGAGGAACTCCCGGATCGTCGGGGTGATGTCGCGCACAAACTGTTCGCCCCTGGAAAGCGCCGAAGAGTCATCGCCTTCGAACGGCACGGATACGCGAATAAACGAGGTATCGCGGCGCCGATACAGCAATGAACCGGTTATTTCAGCAAGCTTGAGGGAAAACTCGTCGTTCATCGAATGCCCGCGAGCCTGGAACCAATAGAGGAACAGCTCCTTGTTTTCACCTTTCTGATAGACACTGCGCACCAGTTTTACGCTTCCGCCGGCGGGAATCTCCAGTGTGCCGCGCTTCGCGGATACTTCGTACCAGCCACTTCCCGGCAGACAATTCCGCGGGGAGTGTATTTCGCCGCTCTCCTTGCCGCCGCCATGGAAACCGATGTAAAGCCCCACCACCTTGCCGTCGGCGCCTTTGTACTGGCGATAGAGATAATCCGTCGGTTTGAGGACACTGAGAACATTGGCGCTGAATTCGGATTGCCCCGCCATCTCCCACCCCTTTACCTGCATCGGGAATTCGGTGAAGGGACGGTTTGGCGGCACCATGACGTCGCTATGCAGATTTATGAAAAACGCTACGCCAATCAGCAAGGCATATACAGCATAATAGCTTTGCAGGCGGGGAGCAGGCGCCGCCCCGGCACCAGTGGCCGGGACCGGTGATGGAACAACGGAATGTGCCGTTCCCGCGCCGTTTTCCAACCTCCCCTTGACCAGGAATCCCACCATCACCAGCAGTACGATTGCGAGTAAGAATACCACCATCCCGGCAAATTCGTGAAAAAAACCTTCCGCCGCCCTGCCCCCCCACCACTGGGCCAGAATGCCGGTAATAATAACCCGCAGGGCGTTTGTCGCAATGGCTACCGGTACGGCCGCGACAATAATGATCCAGCGCCGGATAGTAGAGGTCTGCACGAAAAAGGCATAGGCGACCGCCAGCGCGAGGAGGGACATGAGAGAGCGGATGCCGCTGCATGCGTCGGCAACCTCAAGAGTTGTGGTCGGAAACATGATGATGTTCCCTTCCCGCAGCACGACGACGCCAACAAGCCGCAGGAATTCGACCGAGGCTTTTGTTACGAACAACTTCAGCGGGAAAGCGAGCATGTCGTAAACAATATAGGGGAGCGGCACCATGAAGATCAGATACCCCAAAGGCAGCGCCATCCATTTCAGAATGTCCCGGCCAAACCAGAAGAGCACAAGCCCTGCCAAGACCACGATCAGAGAGGAACGCATGGTAAAATACTCTGACGCCAGCCAGGCCACCAGCAGTTGCGCCCCCCCCAGGGCAAGCACCACCAGGCCATAGCCGTTCGGGGCGACCTTCCGCTCCTTTAGGCCGGGCCAGCGATGCCAGAGAAAGTATCCAGCGATAAAGGGGACAAGGAAACCATGGGAATAGTTGTCGTCATTTGCCCAGTCGCCGACCATGCCGGGTACGATCTTGAAATAGAGCCCGACAAGCAAAGGGATCGCAATCAGGAAATGTGCCTTGTACTGCTTGCATGCTTCGCTCAATGTCATACCACTGATCTCCGGAAGTATTTCATATCCCCCCACGCTGGATGGCGCCACTGGACAGCACATTCAGATTACCGGTGTATATCATCGGCCGGGCCAATAAGGAAGCGGTTCGTTGCCTCGCCCGCAGAACACGTTTCCGAGGCGCCGCTTCCTCCCGGGGAATACCATACCCAATGAATAGGCTGAAACGCGTTGCCCGGTCAAGTATTGTTTACAGGCCAAAGCGTGGACAGGCCGGACGAACGCTCCCGGCGCACCTCCTTATGCACGCCCGGGCAGTCATTTTCAACCGGATTCATCGGTATAATACCGAACTATCTGATTATTTCAACGGAGGGGATTCAAGGAGTAGTTGCCAAACGGTGGAAAGATGATATTATTAAAAAACATAATTTTTAAATATATTTAATGAATCATTCTCTTCATTTACTTTGCTATTACTCTTCCACCGCAACGAATATCGTGCATGAAGATGGTACTGCTTCAAGGCAAGGGGCAGAAACAAAAAGCTGTGAACGGTGCTCCTTAATGTCACGAGAGAGGTGCAAAATGATCTGGAAGGCAGACCTGCGACTGAAACCCGACAACAATATCATCAAGAACATCCCTTTTTTCTCGGGACTTTCTGCTGAAGAGGTCAGCCTCATCGAAAGCCTGATCGTCAAAAAACGTTATGCCAAAAACCAGATCGTGCTTAACGAGGAAGATACAGCCAAGTATATGTATATTGTCTATTCCGGCAAGGTTCGGGTTGCCAAAATCAATGAAGACGGCAAGGAGCAGATTATCAGCATCCACAAAAAAAACGACTTCTTCGGTGAAATGGCATTGCTTGACGGGAAGACCTCGCCAGCCACCGTTATTGCCTACGAAGAGGCGGTCATTGGACTTCTGTCCAAATCGGATTTTGAACGCTTCGTTCTCAACAACGATGCGACCCGCCATAAGATAATCGGCCTGTTGTGTGACCGGCTCCGCGACTCCTGGGCCATGATCAAGATATTGAGTTTCGACAATGCCGAACATCGCGTGCTGGCGGTGCTTGACAGGTTGCAGGACTTGTACGGGGTTGCGGACGACAGGGGCACCATCATCAATGCGAAACTGACGCACCAGCAGATCGCCAGTTATGCGTCAGTCGCACGGGAGACGGTAACGAGGATATTGAACAAACTGGAAAAGGACACCATGATTCAAGCCCTGGACAATAAATCCATTTTATTGACCAAAGCCTTTTATGCGAGACAGAGGAGCACCTGACAACCGGCTAGTTGAACGTCGCTTTTGCGTAAGCGTTCGGCAGGACACCCACGTTATTGAGATCGCTGGACCAGAAAGAAGCGCTATAGCTGATATCATTAACATCCGGCGTGTAACCGATGGGGACATCACAACGGATTGTCAGGAATTCTCCTGCATAGCCGGATGAGCTGCCATCGATAATCGTCAGCTTGTTCGATGTGCCGGAAGTTGTATCATACGTAACGCCAGCACTGGGCAATGAACCGGAAAATTGCCCTGACAGATAGACCACCGACGAAAGCGGTGCACCAGTGCTGTCGGTCTTGACGGTGACCTCTTTGGGCAAGGTTACCGTCAAGGCAAAACCACCTATCTGGCTACTGGTGCTATAGGATGAGAAAACGAGCGTCGCCGTTTTCGTGGCACTCCCGCCGGTCGCACTTCCCCCTCCCCCGCCGCAGCCTGAAATCACCATAATCAGAAGGCTTGCCGCAGCAGACCAAAGTATCACCAATTTCATGTTCGATTCCCTTCGGCTCCGAATTAAGAAGGCGACTTTTTGCAAAGTCGCCTTCCATGATATCTGCTCATGAATTTATTTCAAGCAGGTTATTTTACAGGATACTCTTTCCAACGATCTTCGACATGATCACGATGACATCACCCGGATCAATCTTGCCGTCCGGGACCGACTGGCCGTTCACTACAGGGGCCACATCCAGGCTGGCCAGTTGGGCTGCAGTGGCGGTCACCTTGCCGCTTGCAATCCGGAGCGCCAGCAAAGCATCGCTGACAGTATAGCTTGTCGTATTCGGCAGGGTAATGGTCACCGTGGCGCTCTTGGCGGCCGAGACGTTGCCCGCGGCGTCCTTGGCCCAGGCATAGGCGGTCTTGCTGCCGGCGGCCGAGAAGGTGAAGGTCGTCGGGACGGTGCTGCTCCACCCGGTGGCCGAGGCCGACGGCGCGGTCGAGCTTTCCGTTACCAGGTAGCCGGTTACGCCCACGTTGTCCGTTGCGGTAAGACTGGAGATCGCCACTGCCAGGGAGGAGGCCGTGGTGGGCAGCGTAAAGGCGCTGACCGTCGGGGCCGTCGTATCCGGAAGGGTGATGGTCACCGTGGCGCTCTTGGCGGCCGAGACGTTGCCCGCGGCGTCCTTGGCCCAGGCGTAGGCGGTCTTGCTGCCGGCGGCCGAGAAGGTGTAGGTCGTCGGGACGCTGCTGCTCCACCCGGTGGCCGAGGCCGACGGCGCGGTCGAGCTTTCCGTTACCAGGTAGCCGGTTACGCCCACGTTGTCGGTGGCGCTGAAGGAGGAGATCGCCACTGCCAGGGAGGAGGCCGTGGTGGGCAGCGTAAAGGCGCTGACCGTCGGGGCCGTCGTATCCGGCAGGGTGATGGTCACCGTGGCGCTCTTGGCGGCCGAGACGTTGCCCGCGGCGTCCTTGGCCCAGGCGTAGGCGGTCTTGCTGCCGGCAGCCGAGAAGGTGTAGGTCGTCGGGACGCTGCTGCTCCACCCGGTGGCCGAGGCCGACGGCGCGGTCGAGCTTTCCGTTACCAGGTAGCCGGTCACGCCCACGTTGTCGGTGGCGCTGAAGGAGGAGATGGCAACGGTCAGGGCAGTAGCCGTGGTGGGCAGAGTAAAGGCGCTGACCGTCGGGGCCGTCGTATCCGGCAGGGTGATGGTCACCGTGGCGCTCTTGGCGGCCGAGACGTTGCCCGCGGTGTCCTTGGCCCAAGCGTAG
>Ga0207816_1000046_pt1 | contig 41628 bp, 41 predicted proteins | sample LuqExpMetageno10_FD_187768 | JGI IMG/M metagenome (GOLD analysis project Ga0207816, IMG submission 187768) | Tropical forest soil microbial communities from Luquillo Experimental Forest, Puerto Rico - Sample 10 (SPAdes) | ecosystem: Environmental > Terrestrial > Soil > Tropical forest ... | reverse complement strand
CCGATGTGCATGATCAAGCTCGTTTCGAAGCCGAAGTGCCGGAAGAGCGCCGCATGTCCACCCGTGGCATCGAAGTCGGCCAGATCTTCTATTTCGGCACCAAATATTCCGCTCCGATGAAGGCCAATGTCACTGGCCCGGATGGCAAGGATGTGCCGGTGGAAATGGGCTCTTACGGCATCGGCGTGTCGCGTCTTTTGGGCGCCATCATCGAAGCCAGCCACGACGACAAAGGCATCATCTGGCCGGAGCCGGTGGCGCCGTTCGATATCGCCCTCATCAATCTCAAGAAGGGTGATGCCAAGACGGATGCGGCTTGTGAAGAGCTCTATGTCAAGCTGAAGGCGCTGGGCAAAGACGTGCTTTATGATGACCGCGACGAACGTCCGGGCGCCAAATTTGCCACCGCCGAGCTGGTCGGTATTCCGTGGCAGGTGGTGGTCGGTCCGCGCGGGCTGGAGAAGGGCGTCATCGAGGTGAAGCCCCGCGCCACCGGCGTGGCCGAAGAGCTGTCGGCGGACGAGGTGCTGAACCGCTTTGCGAAAGCGTAATGCCTGCCGCCTAGGCGTTAAGCTTTGCTGGGGTATAATGGGGCATGGACCGATCGGACGTCATCGACCGCCTGCACCAGAACCGCACCCGGCTGGAAGCGCTGGGTGTGGTGCATGCCTATCTGTTCGGTTCTGTGGCGCAAGGCGCCGCAGGACCTGACAGCGATGTCGATGTGATGGTCGATCTCGATGAAGGTCCGAACGGGCGCAAGCCGCTGTTCAGTGCTTTTGATGTGGGCGCCATCCAGTTCGAGCTAACGCAACTACTGGGGCGGCCGGTCGATCTGGTCGTGCGCAGCGACGCGCTTAAGCCAGGCAAGAGCTTGCAGGCTGTTGCGGAAAGCCAACTTTCCCATGTCTTCTGACCGCGTGATCCTGACCATCCGCGAAGATCTTCCGGCGCTCGATACAGCGCTCTCCGTTATGCTGGATGTCCTATGAACAAGCCTGAAGTGATCCCGGAGCAAGGGGCTCGACGCCGTGTGCGTCCCTTTTCTCCTTTCGAATGGATGCTGGCGCTGCGCTATCTGCGCGCCAAACGGGCGGAGAGTTTCATCTCCATCATCTCGGTGATCTCGCTGGTCGGCATCGCGCTCGGTGTCGCCACGCTCATCATTGTCATGGCGGTGATGAATGGCTTCCGCCACGATCTGATGAGCCGCATTCTCGGCCTCAACGGCCATATCATCGTGCAAGGCTATGAGGGCCAGGGCATCGCCGATTACGACGTTATGGCCAAGCGCATCGCCAAAGTGCCGGGTGTGCTGCATGTGGCGCCGCTGATTTCCGGCTTTGCCGCGGTGCAGGCCAATGGCATTCCCACCGGCGTGCAGATCCGAGGGCTTCGCAAGGAAGATTTGCAGGCCCTGACCATGGTCTCCAAATCCATCGCCCCGGAAGCGCTCAACGCTTACGGCAATGACACGGTGATGATCGGCGTGCGGCTGGCGCAATCGCTTGGCTTGGCGCCGGGGCTTGATCTGACTCTGATGGGATTGAAAGGTGATGTCACGCCCTTCGGCACCACGCCGCGCATCAAGACCTACAAGGTCGCCGGGCTCTTCAACATCGGCATGAGCGAATACGACCGCACCATCGTCTTCATGCCGCTGGATCAGGCGCAGCTCTTCTTCAATATGGGCGACAGCGTGCAAAGCCTGGAGGCTATGGTTGCCGATCCCGACCGGGTGCAGGATCTGGTCCCGGCGGTGCAGCAGGCGGCTGGTCCCAATGCCCGCGTCCTTACTTGGCGCGACACCCAATCGACCTTCTTCGATGCGGTGCAGGTGGAGCGTAATGTGATGGCGCTGATCCTTACTTTGATCGTGGTGGTGGCGGCGCTCAACATCGTCTCCGGCCTCTACATGCTGGTGAAGGACAAGTCGCCGGATATCGCGATTTTGCGCACCATGGGCGCGACCCGCGGTGCGGTAATGCGCGTCTTCCTCATCGCCGGCATGAGTGTCGGTGTTGCCGGTACCTTCATCGGCTTTCTCATTGGCGTCTTGTTCTGCGCCAATATCGAGACCATCCGTCAGGTGTTGATGAAGCTGACCGGCACCCAGCTCTTCAATCCGGAAGTCTATTTCCTCTCGCATATGCCGGCCGAAATGGATCCGGCCGAAGTGACGGTGGTGGTCATCGTGGCTTTGGCGCTGTCGTTCCTGGCTTCGGTCTATCCGGCTTGGCGCGCGGCCCGGCTCGATCCCGTGGAGGCGCTTCGCTATGAATGAGACCGCTGTAACGCCAGCTCTCGAATTGCAAAACATCGTCCGCGTTTTCCGTGAAGGCGAAGGCCAGCTCGAAATCTTCCGCGATGCCAATGCGGCGCTGATGCCGGGTGAGATCGTTGCGCTGGTCGGTCCTTCCGGCGCGGGCAAGTCTTCGCTCCTGCATATCGCAGGGCTACTGGAAGCGCCGACCTCCGGCGAGATCGTCATCAATGGCGCCGCGGTGTCCCGCCTTTCCGACAACGAACGCACCGCCATCCGCCGCGAGACCATCGGCTTTGTGTATCAGGCCCATCACCTCTTGCCAGAATTCTCGGCGCTGGAGAATGTCGTCATCCCGCAGATGATCGCGGGCGTCTCCCGCAAAGACGCAGCAGCCGAAGCCGAACGGCTTCTCACTTTGATGGGCTTGCAAAGCCGTCTGACCCATCGCCCGGCGCAATTGTCCGGCGGTGAGCAGCAGCGTGTCGCCATCGCCCGGGCTTTGGCCAACAAGCCGCGCATTCTTCTCGCCGATGAGCCGACCGGCAATCTCGATCCGAAAACCTCCTCAGGCGTGTTCGAGACGCTGGTCAATGTGGTGCGGGCTGAAGGCGTGGCGGCGTTGATCGCCACCCACAATCTTCAACTCGCCGCCAAGATGGATCGCGCCTTGGTGCTGCACGAAGGCAGGCTGATCGATGCCGGAAAATTGAGCGCGCAGGCCTAAGCCGCCATCGCCCAATCGACCGCATAAAGGCAATGCAAGTCGGTGGAGGAAAGCTGCGGAATTGGCGTTTGCGGCAAGAGAACCGGCAATTCGGTGCAGCCCAAGATCACCGCTTCGGCGCCTTGCGCTTGCAGCCGTCCGATGATGGTCAAAAACGCCGCGCGGTCTTCGTCAGTGTAAACATTGGCGCACATACGCGAGAAGATCGCCGTGTCGATGTAACGGCATTCGTCGTCATTCGGAATCAGAATCTCGGCGCCGCTCTTTTCGGCGATGCGGCCGCGATAAAAGCTTTCCTGCATGGTATGGCGGGCGCCGAGCAGAGCGACTTTCTTATAGTCTTTGGCGCGGATCTCGGCCGCCAGCGCATCGCCCAGATGCAGCACCGGCACGGGCACGGCCGCCTGAACGTGATCGTACATGCGGTGGATCAGGTTGGAGCACATCAGCACCCCATCGGCGCCCGAAGCATGCAACCGGCGAGCGGCATCGCGCAGGATTTCGGCGGCGTCATCCCAGCGATCGGCATGCATGGCGCCTTCCAGCTCGGCGAATTGCACATTGTAGATCACCATCTTGCAGCAGTTGAGGCCGCCCAGGCGCTTGGCCACTTCCTGATTGAGCACCCGGTAATATTCGATCGTCGAGGTCCAGCTGGTGCCGCCGATCAGGCCGATGGTTTTCATGGTAAATACCCGCTGCTTTGCCAGGGAAAACTTGTCCAGCGATACGCTGTCGTGCAATTGTTCTATTGTGAACCGAACAATATCAAATTGTATGACGCACAATCCCTATCGCCTGGATTGGATCCCGGAGCTCGAAGGCCGGGACGGCGACGTCTATCAGGCGATCGCAGATGTGATTGCCGAGGACGTCAAAACCGGCCGCCTCAAACCGGGAACGCGTCTGCCGCCGCAGCGTCTGCTCGCTTATACGCTGGGGCTCAATCCCGGCACGGTGAACAAGGCCTATCGCCTCGCCATGCAGCGCGGGCTGTTGTCAGGTGAAGTGGGGCGGGGCAGTTTCGTGCGTGGCGCGGCGGGCAGCGGTGTCTCTTGGCCGAATGAAAATCCTTATGCCCGCGCCATCGATTTTTGCGACAACTTTCCTTGTGCCATCAAGAATGCCGAGCTCTTCAAGAAGCAGCTCTCTGCGCTGGCCGCGACGCCCTATTTCGCTCAGCTTCTGCAATACCAGCAGAATAGCGCTTGGAGCGGCCATCAATCGGTTGCGGCGTCCTGGGTGTCGCGTTGCGGCGTGGAAGCCGAGCCGCGCAACATCCTCATCACCTCTGGCGCGCTGCATGCCGGCTTTATCAGCCTGATGACCTTATGCCGGGCTGGCGACACGGTGCTCACCGAAGAATTCACCAGCCAGGCGGTGAAAGGGGCGGCGCAACGGCTGAAACTGCGCCTCATCGGCATCAAGATGGATCGCCAAGGCATTGTGCCGGATCATCTCGAATGCCTGCTCAAGTCGAACAAGGTGTCCGCCGTCTATCTGGTGCCGACGTTGCACAATCCCACCGCCACGCTGCTCTCTTTGGCGCGGCGCAAAGCCGTGGCCAAGCTCTTGGAGCGACATGGCGTGCCGCTGATCGAGGATGATGTTTTCGCGCCGCTCCTCGACGAGCCGGTGGCGCCGCTTTCCAGTTTTCTGCCGCAATCGGGCTTCTACATTGCGGGGCTCTCCAAAGCCTTGGCGCCGACCTTGCGGCTGGCTTTCCTCAGCATGCCCGAACGTTACTATCAGGATGCGCTCAACAATCTGCGCATCACGAGCTGGCTTGCTTCGCCTTTACTGATGGAGCTGGCGAGCAATCTGATTGTCCGCGGCGATGCCGATAAGCTGATCAAGGATCAGCGTGCCGAAATCCACCGCCGCCAGACGCTCGCCAAAGAGATGTTGAGCGGCTGCGAGGTGACCTCGCACATCAACGCACCGCATCTCTGGCTGAAACTGCCCGCACCCTGGCGTGCGGCGCAATTCAAGGACGCTTTGGCGCGGCGCGAAGTGCTGGCGGAAGCCACCGACTCCTTTGTGGTGGATCGCGGCAATCCCACTCACGCCATCCGGATTTGCCTCGGCACGCCGCCGTCATTCGAGCGCGTCAAGGAAGGCCTTGGTATTATTCGTGAGACTTTGGCTGACGCTTGAACAGTCCGTGCGGCAAACGCTAAGCCTGTTGTCCAACCACGAGGGACGGGACCATGGCCGACGCGATTTGGACAAAAGTCGATACTTACCTTGAGGAAGTCGCGATCAAGCCGGATCCGTCTTATCGCGGCGTGCATGAGGCCAGCCGCGCTGCGGGGCTCCCCGATATCGCGGTCAGTGCGGCGGAAGGCAAACAGCTGCATCTCTTCGCCAAGATGAGTGGCGCCAAACGCATTCTCGAAATCGGCACCCTCGGCGGCTATTCCACGCTCTGGCTCGCCCGTGCGCTGTCGCAGGATGGCAAGCTCATCAGTCTCGAATATGATCCCAAACATGCAGCCGTCGCCAAAGCCAATCTCGACAAGGCTGGCGTCGGCGATCGCGTCGAGATCAAGATCGGCTCTGCGCTCGACACGCTGCCCTGCCTCGCAGGCCCGTTCGACTTCTTTTTTCTCGATGCCAACAAGGATGGCTATCCCGACTATTTCCGCTGGGCGGTGAAGCTGTCGCGCCCGGGCAGTGTGATCGTCGCCGATAATGTGGTGCGCGACGGCAAGGTTGCGGACACCAAATCCTCCGATGCCCTGGTCCAAGGCGTGCAAAAGATGCTGGCGCTGGCGGGAGAGGAGCCGCGGGTCTCGGTCTCGGTGATCCAGACCGTCGGGGCGCGCGGCTATGACGGCTATATGCTGGCGGTGGTCAGCTAGCTTTTCCAGGCACTTCCGGCTTTGTGGGTGTGATCACGTTTTGTTCTTGACAGAACGGATGGAGAACAATAACCTGTGCGTAAAGCTGTGGACAAGCGGTGGATATTCCTAAGGAGGGTGCGATGGCTTGGTTGAAAGATGCGGTGGCAGGCGTTGGTCTGGTTATCTTTTTGGCTTCCGGTCTGTTTCTGACGGGCGCCGCGCAGACCCTTCTCACGGCAGGTTAAGGCGGTTGTTCCGGTCGGGCCATGTTGCTGTGGATGACCGCCTTTCTTTTCTCGCGAGCGGGAGCGGAACGCGGTAGCGGTGACCCCCTGGTAAGGCGTGGTGGGGTCCGTGGCGGTCACGAGTTCGACAGCAGAAGTGGTGGCGCCGAGCCGGGCTGAGCTTCACGCCGCTTTGGGCAAAAGTGCCTCGGTATGGCCGGGCATCATTTCGGGACTTGAGGAACGATTCTCGCCATTGGAGGTCGAATGGCGCAGCTCCAATCTCACCTTCGGACGGATGTGTATGGTCCGCCACAAGGAGCGGGTTCTGGCCTATCTCTTGCCCATGGCCGGGCAGCTTCTGGTCGGGGTGGCGTTGGATGAACGGGCCTATGAACTGGCGCAAATCTCGGTCTTGCGCGAGGCCATCAAGAAAATGTTACGCGATACGGCTCCGGCCCCCGATGGCCGCGGCATCCGTTTTGTGGTGAAGACGGCTTCCGACATAGCGCAGGTTTTGCTTCTGGCCGAATGCATCATGGCTTCGGGGTGAGGACGAGATGGCAAGCGTGAAGACCAAAAAGGCGCCTGGCAAAAAGCAGACTGTTACGACGAAAATCCCGGCTCCCAAACGCGCCAATCCGGCTAATGCCATGCCGGCGCCCTCGGCTGGAGAGCTTGTTTCGCTGCTGGGCGATGCTGCCCCGGACTGGAAGAACATTCTCACGGCGATGGAAAAGCGCTTTGCGCCCATCGAGCCGCAATGGCGCAAGGCCAAGACACTGGCGTTCGGCCGTTACTGCATTCTGCGCCACAAGGACCGCACGCTGCTTTACATGCTGCCGGGCAAAGGCAAGGTCGAGGTTTCGCTGATCCTGGGGCCGCGCGCTTACGAAGAGGCCATGGCTTCCGGGCTGCGTCTGGAACTCAAACAAGCCTTGTCCGAGGCGCGGCCTTATGCCGAAGGGCGTGGCATCCGTTTCGGAGTGGAAGGAGCGGGAGACCTGGAGCAGGTTTTGCTGCTGATCGCCTGCAAATTGGGAGAGACCAGTGTCTGAGGCGCGCAGCTTTGTCCATTTGCGGGTGAAGAGTTCCTACTCGCTGATCGAAGGTGCCATCCGCCCCAAGGAGCTGGCCAAGCTTTGCACCGAATATGGCATGCCGGCAGTGGCGGTGACCGATGCCGCCAACGTCTTTGGCGTTTTCGATTGGACCGATGTGGTGGCCAAATCCGGGGTGCAGCCCATCGTCGGCTGTCTTTTGCCGGTGGAGCTCGTCGGCGCCACGACGCTCGGCTCCAAGCCCAAGCCGCCGGCCCTGCCCATTTATGTCCAGAATGAGCAGGGCTATCTCAATCTCTGTAAGCTCTTGTCTTCGGCTTATCTCGATGTGGCGCCAGGCGACTGGCCGCATGTCAAAGCCGAGAAACTGGCCCAGCACAGCGAAGGCATCATTGCGCTCACCGGCGGGCCAGGCGGCCCGCTCAACAAGCTGGTCGAAACCGGTCAGCTTGATGCCGCCGGGGAGATTCTCGGCAAGCTCACGGCGATCTTCCCGGATCGGCTTTATGTTGAATTGCAGCGTCATGATTTGCCCGAAGAGCGCGCCGCCGAACCCGGCCTGATCGATTTTGCTTACGCGCGGCGGCTGCCGCTGGTCGCCACCAACGATGCCCATTTCGGCAAAGCGGAGATGTATGAGGCGCATGATGCGCTGCTCTGCATTGCCGATGCCGCTTATGTTTCGCAGCAGGAACGCCGCAAGGTGACGGCGGAACATCGCTTCAAATCGGCCTCGGAAATGATCGCCAAATTCGCCGATCTGCCCGAAGCCATCGCCAACACGCTGGAAATCGCCAAGCGCTGCGCCGCCAAGCCCAAGAAGCGCAATCCGCTGCTGCCGGTGTTCGAGCCGGTGTCGGGGCTTTCGGCTGAAGAGGAATTGAAGGCGCAGGCGCGCTCGGGCCTGGAACGGCGTCTGGCCAAGAACGGGCTTTATGCCGATCGCGAGGCTTACGATAAGCGCCTGGATTATGAGCTTGATGTCATCATCAAGATGCAATTCCCGGGCTACTTCCTGATCGTCTCCGACTTCATGAAATGGACGCGCGCCCAAGGCATTCCGGTCGGTGTGCGTGGTTCGGGCGCCGCTTCTCTGGTGGCCTGGTCGCTGGACATCACCAACCTTGATCCGCTTCGTTTCGGTCTGTTCTTCGAGCGCTTCCTCAATCCGGAACGTATCTCGATGCCGGACTTTGATATCGACTTCTGTCAGGAGCGGCGCGACGAGGTCGTGCATTATGTGCGCGACAAATATGGCCATGACAAAGTCGGCCACATCCTGGCGCTGGGGTCCTTGCAGGCCCGTGCTGCCATCCGCGACGTTGGCCGTGTTTTGCAGATGCCGCTCGGTCTGGTCGACCGCATCGCCAAGCTGATCCCGGCCCCGCCGGGCAAGCACATCTCCATCCAGGAGGCGATGGATTCCGAACCGCGCCTGTCGCAGATCGCCGAACAGGAACCGATCGCGGAACGTCTTTTCGACATCGCCAAGAAGCTGGAAGGGCTGTACCGCAACGTCTCGACCCATCCCGCCGGCGTCATCATCGGTGACCGGCCGCTGGATGAGCTGCTGCCGCTCTATTTCGATCCGCGTTCCGACGTGCCGGTGGCGCAGTTCGACTACAAAGGTGCCGAAAAATCGGGTCTGGTGAAGTTTGACTTCCTCGGCCTCAAAACCTTGACGGTCATCGCCAAGGCGCAGGACCTTCTGAAGAAGCGCGGCATCGAACTCGATACCCAGTCGATCGACTTCACCGACCGCCCCACCTTCGAGATGCTGTCCAAAGGCGATAGTGTCGGCGTCTTCCAGCTCGAAAGTACGGGCATGCGCGATCTGATGCGCAAGATGAAGCCCGACCACATCAACGACCTTGTCGCTCTTGTGGCGCTTTATCGCCCGGGTCCGATGGATTCGATCCCGAAATACATTGCGGTGAAGAACGGCAAGGAAGCGCCGGAATATCTTCATGAGAAGCTCGAGCCGATCCTGAAAGAGACCTACGGCGTCATGACGTACCAGGAGGACGTCATGCATATCGCCCAGGAGCTCGCGGGCTACACCATGGGGCAGGCCGATAATCTGCGCCGCGCCATGGGTAAGAAGATCGTCGCCGAGATGGTGAAGGAGCGTGAGCGCTTCCTCAAAGGCGCGGGCGAACGCGGCGTCTTGAAGGATATCGCCGAACAGATTTTCGATCAGGCCGCCAAATTCGCCGGTTACGGCTTCAACAAAGGTCACGCTGCCGCTTATGCCCAGGTCGCTTATCAGACGGCCTATCTCAAGGCGAATTACCCGGTCGAATTCCTCACCGCCTCGATGACGCTCGATATCGGCGCCACCGACCGCCTCAATGTCTTCCGTCAGGAAGCCCAACGTCTCGGCATCAAGGTTTTGCCGCCGGACATCAACCGCTCCGAGGCGGCGTTCTCCTGCGATGCCGAGAAAAAGGAAATCTATTACGCCCTTGCCGCCGTCAAAGGCGTCGGCCGTCAGGCGATGGATCATGTGGTGGACATCCGCAAAGCCGGCGGCCCGCTCAAGAGCCTTACCGATTTTGCCGGCCGCATCGATCCCAAGCAGGTCAACAAGCGCGTCTTCGAAAACCTGGCGCGGGTCGGCGCCTTCGATTGCTTCAACAGCAACCGCCGTCAGGTCACCGAAGGCGCCGATGTCATTCTCGGTGCGGCCCAAGCTTCAGCCTCCGAGCGCGAAAGCGGCCAGTTCAGCTTGCTTGGCGGGCCGTCGCAAAACAAAGCCGAATTGCGTCTGCCGCAGACCCGCGATTGGGCTCCGCATGAGCGCTTGTCGGAAGAATTCGGCGCCATCGGTTTTTATCTCTCGGGCCATCCGCTGGATCAGTACCGCGTCGCCTTGAAGCGGCTGCAGGCGGTGACCTTCGCCGAAGTGCTGGAAGACCGCCGTTCATCTTCGCAGCCGATCGTTGCCGGCACCGTGATCCGCAAGATGGAGCGGCGCGGCAAGAACGATCAGATGTATGCTTATGTCTCTTTCTCCGACGCCACCGGCATGTTCGAAGCGATGTTCTTCTCCGAAGTGCTGATGGCCTCGCGTCACCTGCTGGAGCCGGGCAAATCGGTGCTGCTGAAATTCTCCGCAGTGTGGGAAGGCGAAGAGTTGAAGCTGCGTGCGGTGTGGGTGAAGGACCTCGATGTCGAAGCCGCGCAGGCGGGCGAGGGGCTGCGGCTGCACCTTTCCGATGCCGCGGCGCTGCCCAGCATCGCCGCCCAGCTTGGCAAGCCGGGCAAAGGCCTCATCTCCATCGTGGTCCCTGACGGGCTGGGGCAGGAGGTCGAGATCGCCTTGCCCAAGCGCCATCACGTCACCCTTCAGATGAAAGAGATCCTGCGCGAATTGCCCGGTGTGGCGATGGTGGAGTCGGTTTAACCGGCCAAAAACCACCCCAGAAGCCTGAAATTTTCCTGCGTTGTGCGGTCGCTCAGTGTAAGTACCTGATTTATCATGGTTCTGTCGGTGAACGGGGCCGTATCTCCCCTTGCTTGCGGGGGAATCACCCCCTATAACCCCGGCCATTCCGCGCGCGAGGTTGGGTTTCGAAGGGAGTTCCTTCGTCCCCGTCCGGTGTCCGGCATAGCCGCTAGGCGAAGCCGGATAACTCCTCGCGCTAGGTCAAACCGGAAAAGAGGAAATTTTCCATGGCACTGCCAGAATTCTCCATGCGCCAACTGTTGGAAGCGGGCGCGCATTTTGGTCATCGCACCCAGCGCTGGAACCCCAAGATGGGTCCCTATCTCTATGGCTCGCGCAATGACATCCACATCATTGACCTGACCCAGTCCGTTCCGCTTCTGCACCAGGCGCTCAAGACCCTGCGCGATGTGGCGGCTGGCGGCGGCCGTATTCTTTTCGTCGGCACCAAGCGCCAGGCGGCTGAGCCGATCGCTGCGGCAGCCAAGCGCTGCGCCCAGTATTATGTCAACCACCGCTGGCTCGGCGGCACGCTGACCAACTGGCAGACCATCTCGAACTCGATCAAGCGTCTGCGCTCGATCGAAGAGACCCTTGGCAGCGGTCAGGGCTCGGGCCTGACCAAGAAGGAACTGCTCAACCTCCTGCGCGAGCGCGACAAGCTCGAACGTTCGCTGGGCGGCATTAAGGAAATGGGCGGCCTGCCGAACATGCTGTTCGTGATTGACACCAACAAGGAAGCGATCGCGATTCAGGAAGCCCGCAAGCTCGGCATCCCGGTCACCGCGATCCTCGACTCCAATTGCGATCCGGATGGCATCGCTTATCCGATCCCGGGCAATGACGACGCCGCCCGCGCTATCGCGCTCTACTGCGATCTGGTCGCCCGCGCTGTGATCGACGGCCTGTCGCAAAGCCAGGTTGCGGCCGGCGTTGATGTCGGTGCCGCCGAAGAGTTGCCCGACACCCAAGCCGCTCCGTTGCCGGCAGCAGAAGCGGCCCCAGCCGAGTAACCACCCTTTAGGGAGACACGTTATGGCGGAAATTACCGCTGCACTCGTGAAGGAACTGCGCGAAAAGACCGGCGCAGGCATGATGGACTGCAAGAAGGCGCTGAACGAAACTGCGGGCGATCTGGCCGCGGCGGAAGACTGGCTGCGCAAGAGCGGCGCGCTGAAGGCGGCCAAGAAAGCCACCCGTACCGCGGCCGAAGGCCTGGTCGGTCTGGCTGTTTCGGGCGGCAAGGGCGTGGTTGTCGAAGTCAACGCCGAAACCGACTTCGTGGCCCGTAACGAGCAGTTCATCGGTTTCGTGAAGCAGGCTGCGGAGCTGGCCCTGAAGGAAGGCGCCACCACCGAAACCCTGGCGGAAAAGAAGCTGGGCGGCCTCACCGTCGCGCAGACCTTGACCGAGCTCATCGCCAAGATCGGCGAGAACATGAGCCTGCGCCGCGTCGGTTCGATCGCGGTCGAGCCGGGTGTCGTCGCCGCTTATGTGCACAACGCTGCTTCGCCGGAAACCGGCAAGATCGGCGTTTTGGTGGCTGTGAAGTCGGCGGGCGATGCCGAAAAGCTCGCCAAGTTCGGCAAGCAGGTCGCCATGCACATCGCTGCGACCTCGCCGCTGGCGCTTTCGACTGCTGAGCTGCCGAAGGAAAAGGTGGAACACGAGCGCGAAATCCAGCGCGAACTGGCCCGCCAGTCCGGCAAGCCCGAGAATGTCATCGAGAAAATGCTCGAAGGCCGTATGCGCAAGTACTACGAAGAAGTGGTGCTGCTGGAGCAGGCTTTCGTGATCACGCCCGACATCACGGTCAAGAAGGCCGCTGAGAACCTCGCCACTGAGATCGGGACTCCGGTCGAGCTGACGGGCTTCCTGCGCTTCCAGGTCGGCGAAGGCATTGAGAAGGCCGCTGACGACTTCGCTTCCGAAGTCGCCAAAATGGCTGGTAACTAATCACACCGTAAACCGAGGGGCTGCTCTATGTCATCGACACCGAAATACCGTCGCGTTCTGTTGAAGGTATCCGGTGAAGCGTTGATGGGAGAGCAGCCTTTTGGCATCGATATCGCCACCGTCGATCGTATTGCGGGCGAAGTGAAACAGGCCGTCGAGGCCGGTTCGCAGGTCTGCATGGTGATTGGCGGCGGCAATATCTTCCGCGGTGTCTCCAATGCCGCCAAAGGCATTGAACGGGCCACCGCCGATTACATGGGCATGCTGGCAACCGTGATGAACGCGCTCGCCATGCAGGCCGCGCTCGAACGCCAGGGCCTCGACAGCCGCGTGCAGTCGGCCATCCCGATGCAGAGCGTTTGCGAGCCCTATATCCGCCGCAAGGCCATCCGCCATCTGGAAAAGGGCCGGGTGGTGATTTTCGCCGCCGGCACCGGCAATCCCTTCTTCACCACCGATACCGGCGCCGCTTTGCGCGCTGCCGAGACGAATTGTGACGCCCTGCTCAAAGGCACCAAGGTCGATGGCGTTTACAGCGCCGATCCCGTCAAAGTGCCCGATGCCGAGCGCTACGACACCCTGACCTATCACGACGTATTGGCGCGCGACCTCAAGGTGATGGACGCATCCGCCGTTAGCCTTTCGCGCGAAAACAAGATTCCGATTATTGTGTTCTCGATTCACGACCGTGGTCAGCTTGCTGCGGTGCTGAAAGGCGAGGGGCGGGCGACGGTCATCGGGGAAAGCGCATAGGAGGCGCATATGGCCGAGACCTATAACAAGGACGAGATGGTACGCCGCATGAAGGCGTGCGTGACTTCGGCAAAGGACGATTTCGCCGGCCTCAGAACCGGTCGCGCGTCGCCCCACATGCTGGATCCCGTGGTGGTTGACGCCTACGGCCAGCAGATGCCGATCAACCAGGTTGGCACTGTGTCGACCCCTGAGCCGCGCCTTCTGTCGGTGCAGGTCTGGGACAAAGGCATGGTCAAGGCGGTCGATAAGGCCATCCGCGATGCTGGTTTGGGCCTCAATCCGCAAATCGACGGCACGCTGTTGCGTATTCCGGTACCGGAGCTCAACCAGGAGCGCCGCAAGGAATTGGCCAAGATGGCGCATAAATATGCCGAACAGGGCCGCATTGCCGTGCGCAACATCCGCCGTGACGGCATGGAACTGCTCAAGAGGCTCGAAAAGGACAAGAAGATTGGCCAGGACGAGCAGCACAAGCATGGCGACGAACTGCAAAAGCTGACCGATGCGCACATTAAGGAAATTGACGATGCGCTGGTGGCCAAAGAAAAGGAAATTATGCAGGTCTGACGCGGTTGCGGGCTTGCCGCTGTTGCGCTGGGGCCTGGGGAAGGTCAGCATAGGGCGTCCGGGTTGGCGCACGAAGGACTTAGGCTATGGCCGCAGTGCAGCGTAACGAGAGTCTTCCCCGGCATGTCGCCATCATCATGGACGGCAACGGGCGCTGGGCGCGCAAGCGCCACCTGCCGCGCCAAGCCGGCCATGTGGCGGGCGTCAATGCCGTGCGCGACGTCGTGCGGGCAGCGACCGATGTCGGTTTGGAAGCTCTGACTCTCTATGCCTTTTCCAGCGAGAACTGGAAGCGGCCCGCCATCGAAGTAGGCGCGCTGATGGGGCTGTTCCGGCTCTATTTCCGCAAGGACATGGACGAGGTGATCGGGCGGGGCGCCAAGGTCCGCATCATCGGCAGCCGTACCCGGGTCGATCCCGACATCCGCAGCATGATCGAGGACGCCGAGCGTAACTCCGCTGGCAATAACGGTCTCAACCTGACCTTTGCCTTCGATTACGGCGGACAGGAAGAGATCGCGGCGGCAGCACGCGAACTTGCCCGGGCGGCCAAGGAAGGCCGTCTCGATCCGGAGAGCATCACGCCGGAACTGGTGTCTTCGCGCCTCTTCACAGCCGGACTGCCGGAACCCGATCTTCTCATCCGCACCTCGGGCGAGCGGCGTTTGTCCAATTTTCTGTTGTGGCAGTCCGCTTATGCCGAGCTCTTGTTCGTCGATACGCTGTGGCCGGATTTCGGCCGCGAGCAATTCCTGGATGCGCTGAAGCAGTTCACCAAACGCGAACGCCGCTTCGGGGCTTTGCCGGAAGCCGTCGCGTGAGCAAGCCGGGCGACAGCATAGCGGTGCCAAAGAGCCCGGTTGGCGGTCTCAGGATCGGCGGCAAGCCTCTCAAATTCTCCCGGGATTGGATCACGCGGCCGGTCTTCGCGGTGCTGCTGGCCAGCGCGATCATTTTCGTCATCTTCGCCGACAAGCCTTATCTCGAAGTTGGTGCAGGCATCTTTGCCGTGCTGGCGGCGCGCGAATGGCATCGCATGGTGGGTAAGGGCCGTTTCATCGCCGAAATGGTCCTGACGACGGCGACGGTATGGTTCGCTTTGGCTGCCTTTCTGATCTCGCCATCGCTGCCGCTTTCCGCGCTCATTCTGACCATCGGCATGCTGGTGGTGCTCACCACTGCGATGCTGCGCAAGAACAATCCACTCTGGCATGCGGGCGGGGTGCTCTATTTCGGCCTGCCGGCGCTTTCCATCATCGCGCTGCGCGATTTCACGTCTCATGGCGAATGGGTGCTGATCGGCCTTTTCGTCATTATCTGGGCAGCCGATACCGGCGCTCTAGTGTTCGGCAAACTGATCGGCGGGCCGAAACTCGCGCCTGTGCTTTCACCCAACAAGACCTGGGCCGGAGCCATCGGCGGCGTCATTGCGGCGGCGATCGTGGAAGCCATCTTCATCCTGATCATGGGCGGCAATGTCATGCTCGGGGCCGTCTTCGGAGCTGGCATCGGCGTCGTGGCGCATCTCGGCGATCTCTTCGAGTCCTGGGTCAAACGCTGTTTCCATCTCAAAGACTCTGGTGCGATGATCCCCGGACATGGGGGCGTGCTCGACCGTATTGATTCAACACTCGCCACTTTGGTGGCCGTGGCCGTGCTTGTGCTGGCGCTTAAGCTCGACCCGTTATTTGGAGCCTATTCATGAAGCCGCTTGCTGCATCGCGGGTGAAGGGTGACCTTCCCGATCTCAAACCGGTTCTCCACCGCTCGGTTACGATTCTCGGTTCCACCGGCTCCATCGGTGTTTCGACGCTCGACGTCATCATGCATGCGCGCGGCAAATACGGCGCCGGCAGTTTTCCGATCGTCGCGCTGACCGCCAACGGCAACGTCGCCAAGCTGATCGAGCAGGCCAAGGCGGTAAAGCCCAAGCTTGCCGTGATCGGTGACGAAAAGCATTTTGCGGCTTTGAAAGAGGGCCTTGCTGGCACCGGCATCGAAGTTGCGGCCGGCCGCAAGGCGGTGATCGATGCCGCTGCCCGTCCCTCCGATTCCGTGATGGTGGCGATCATGGGCGCCGCGGCGCTGGAACCGGCGCTTGCCGCCGTGGCGCGCAGTGCCATTGTCGCGCTCGCCAACAAGGAATGCATCGTGGCGGCGGGAACGGTGTTTCACCGCGTCCTGTCGGCCTCGAACGCCACGGTGTTGCCGGTCGATTCCGAGCACAATGCAGTGTTCCAGATTTTCGATGCCTCGCATGATGATGTGATCGAGAAGGTGACGTTGACCGCCTCCGGCGGGCCGTTCCGCACCTGGGATATTGAACGCATCCGCGCTGCCACCCCGGCCCAGGCCGTGGCCCATCCCAACTGGTCGATGGGGGCCAAGATTTCCGTCGATAGCGCCAGCCTGATGAACAAAGGCCTGGAGCTGATCGAAGCGCATTTCCTCTTCGGTCTTCCGGCCGAGAAGCTGGGCGTGGTGGTGCATCCGCAATCCATTATCCATGCTATGGTCACGTTTGAGGATGGCACTACGCTGGCGCATTTGTCGGCCCCCGACATGCGCACGCCGATCTGTCATGCCCTGGCGTGGCCGCGCCGCATTTCCTCGCCGTCGCGCCGCCTGGATTTGCCCGCCATCGGCCAGCTCACCTTCGAGGCGCCTGATACGGATCGCTTCCGCTGCCTGAAACTGGCCCTTGAGACACTCGACCGGGGTTGCATGTCTCCGACGATCCTTAATGCCGCCAACGAGATCGCCGTGGATGCCTTCTTGAAGGGCCGCATCGGCTTCATGGACATCGCTCATGTCGTGGAAGACACGCTGGACGAATGCCCGGGCGCCAATATCGAAGCGGAAACGGTTGAAGGTGTATTGTATACCGACCTTCGGGCACGGGAGATCGCGGCGGCTGCCTGCGGTCGCCGGTCAGTCTAAGGTATGTTTGTGAGCAGGGGTGGATTGGAGACGCGATGCTGACGATGATTCACGACCTGATAGCCTGGGCCCCGGTGGGCATCCCGGCTTTCGTCTTCGTGATCGCTTTCGTGGTGTTTTTTCACGAGCTCGGCCATTTTTTGATGGCTAGGGCCTGCGGGGTTGCGGTCGAAACCTTCTCGATCGGCTTTGGCGGCGAGGTCTTCGGCTGGACGGATTCCAAGAAGACCCGCTGGAAGATCTGCTGGCTGCCTTTGGGCGGCTATGTGAAATTTGCCGGTGACGAAAACGCGGCCTCCACGCCGGACCGCGAACGCATCGCCCAGATGAGCGAAGAGGAGAAGAGAGGGGCCTTCCCCTTGAAGCCGCTATGGCAGCGCATGCTGGTGGTGGCGGCCGGACCGATCGCCAATTTCATCTTGGCCTTCGTGGTCTTCACGCTTTTGCTGTCCATCTGGGGCGCCCAGGGCCGCTCGACTTTTGTCGGCGGGGTCCAGAATGGTTCACCGGCGGCCATTGCCGGGCTCAAACCTGGGGACAAAATCACCGCCGTGGATGGGCGAGAGGTCAAGCTGTTCTCGCCGGAATTGCAGAGCCTGATTCACAACAGCAACGGCCGGACGGTGGCGCTGAGGGTCGAACGTGACCACAAAACTTTGCATCTGAATGTCACGCCGCGACAGATCGAGTCCAAGGACATCTTCGGCGGTACGGTTAAGAGCTTGGCGATTGGGGTCTTACCGGCCGATCCCTTCCCCGAAAATACCGTTTATATCCCGGTTCCGCTGACCCGGGCCCCGGTCATAGCGGCTTATCAATGCTGGGGAATTGTCGATACGTCGCTGACATATCTGTGGCGCATCGTGTCGCACAAGGCCGATGCCAGCCAGGTGGGTGGCCCGATCGGCATGGCGAGGATGGCCAAATCGGCAGCCACTTACGGCTTTTACGATCTCATCTATCTGGCAGCTTTCATTTCTGTAAGCATCGGGTTGATCAACCTTTTTCCAATTCCGCTGCTCGACGGGGGCCATCTTCTGTACTATGCATGCGAGGGCGTTTTGGGTCGTCCGCTTTCCGAGCGGGTCCAGGACGTGGGGTTCAGGCTCGGGCTGGCGCTGGTATTGGGTCTTATGATCTTTGCCACCTGGAACGACCTTGTCAGATAGCTTGGGAGGGTCTCGGCAGAGCCGTACATGGCATCCCGCCATGTGCTGCGGTCTGAGACGTGTCAGAGACGAGTGAATGAACACTAAGGCCCTGTTCGCCCGGTTGAAGCGCGTGGCACCGGCGTCGTTTGTCCTTGCCTCTGTTGTGATGGCAGGGGCTGCGGATGCGCAACGTGCTGTGCCGCAAGGCGCGGCGCCGCCGTCGGGCACAACGCCCGACGCCGCGCAGCCTGCGGAAAACGCACCGCCGGCCGTCGTGCGCCGTATCACCGTGCAGGGCGCTCAGCGCATCGAGCCGGCGACCATCCTCACCTACATCACGCTGCACGAAGGCGACACCTATTCGGAAGCTGCCGCCGACCGCGCCTTGAAAGCGTTGTTTGCTACGGGCTTGTTTTCGGATGTGAAGATCAACTGGGACGGCACTTCCATGACCGTCCATGTGGTCGAAAATCCGATCATCAACCGCGTCGATTTCGAGGGCAATTCCAAGGTCACCACCAAGGACCTCGAAAAAGAATCGCAGATGAAGCCGCGCATGGTCTTCACCCGCGCCAAGGTGCAGTCCGATGTTCAGCGCATCATCGAGCTTTACCGGCGCAATGGTAAGTTCGCGGCATCCGTCGATCCGCAGATCATCCAGCGCCCGCAGAACCGCGTCGACCTGATCTATTCGATCAACGAAGGCCCGACCACGGGTGTTTCGCGCATCACCTTCGTCGGCAACAAGGCGTTCGACGATTCGGCCTTGCGCAAGCAGATAGCCACCGAGGAAAGCGCCTGGTGGCGTATCCTCGCCACCAACGACAATTACGATCCGGACCGCTTGTTGTTCGACCGCGAGCAGCTGCGCCGCTATTACACCGCCCGCGGCTATGCCGACTTCACGGTGAAATCCGCAGTGGCCGAACTGACGCCGGACCATTCCTCCTTCTACATCACCTTCACGGTGGATGAGGGCAAGAAATACGCTTTCGGCAAGGTCGAAATCCTTTCTCAGATCAAGGAACTTCCTTCTCAGGCCTTGAAGCCGCTGGTCGACATCAAGGACGGCGATCTCTACGACGAAAGCCGCGTCGAGAAGATGAAGGACAAGCTGGTCAACGCCGTCGGTTCGAAAGGCTATGCTTCGGCCGATGTCGGCGTGCGCCTGCGGCGTGATCCCGAAACCCACAAGATCGACCTGATCCTGCGCATCCAGCAGGGCCCGCGCGTCTACATCGACAAGATCAATGTCGTCGGCAACAACCGTACCCTTGATCGCGTCATCCGCCGCGAGCTGCGTTTCGAGGAAGGTGATGCCTTCAACCGCGATCTGATCGACCGGTCCCGCACGCGTATCCGGGCGCTCGGTTTCTTCAAGGATGTCACCATCAAGAATTCCTCCGGCTCGCGTCCCGACAAGACCGACATCTCGGTCAATGTCGAAGAAATGTCGACCGGCGAGGTCTCGCTGGGTGCCGGTTATTCGTCGACCAGCTCCTTTGTCGGCGAACTGTCCTATACCGAACGCAACCTGTTCGGCCGCGGCCAGTTCCTGCGTGCCAGCGTGTCGATGTCCTCGATTTCCAAGCAGTACCAGCTCAGTTTCACCGAGCCATGGTTCCTGGATCGTCCGCTGGCGGCCGGTATCGACCTCTACAAATGGGTCACCAACTACAATCAGGCCAATTATCAGGGCGATGTTACCGCGGCCGGTCTGCGCTTCGGTTTCCCGACTTCGGAATATGGCAGCGTGCAGCTGCGCTACACCTTCCGCATCAACAAGATCACGCCCTATAGCGGTGCGCCGACCTCGTTGCTGCAGGAAATCCAGCTCTACGGCGATTCCACCAACACCTCGCTGATCGGCTTCACCTTCGGCTACAACACCTTGGACGACTATCTGAAGCCGACCAAGGGCGTGATGTTCTCGCTCAGCCAGGATTTTGCCGGCATGGGCGGCGGCCTCAAATTCCTCAAGACCGAAGGCAGCTTCACGGGCTATCGCCCGCTGTTCTGGGATATGGTCGGTCAGCTCACACTGGGCTCCGGCTTCATCCAGGGTTATGGCGGCAATACCGTGCCGATCGAAGAACGCTTCTTCCGTGGCGGCGACAGCTTCCGTGGCTTCAAGCTGGCCGGTATCGGCCCGCGTGACACCAGCTACTCCGGCGACTATGGCGCGCTGGGTGGCGACTTCTACGCGCAAGGCTCGTTCCAGGCGCGCCTGCCGGATATTCTGCCCGCCGATTACGGCATGCAGTTCGCGCTGTTCAGCGACTTCGGTACGCTCGGCCATCTTGATACGCCATTCCGCGGTGCCGCTTATCCGAACGTGAAGGACAATCTGGCCTTCCGTGCTTCGGCTGGTGTCAGCGTGAAATGGAAATCGCCGTTCGGCCCGGTGCAGATCGACCTCGGCGTGCCTATCGCCAAGACCTCTTACGACAAGACCGAATTCATCCACTTCAGTGCCGGCACAGGAATGTGATCCATGACTAAGACCTCCATTTTGACCCGCATCTTTGCGGTGGCTGGAATGATCCTTCTGGCCGCTACCACAGCCCAGTCCTCTTACGCGGCGGCTCCCGCCGCAAGCGGCGCAGCACCTGTCGCTCGTATCCTCATCATTGATCTTCGCCGCGCTATTGCCGCTTCGAAGGTCGGCCAGTCGATCCAGCAACAGGTCAACGGCCTCAAACAGCAAGCCCAGACCCAGCTCAATGGCGAAGCCGAAGGCTTGAAGCGTCAGCGCGCCGAGATCGAACAGCAGGGCGCTATCCTCGCGGCCAATGTGAAGGCCCAGAAGGTGAAAGACTTCCAGCTCCGCGCTGCGGCTTTCGAGAAGAAGGTGCAGGAGCGTGGCGGCCTCATTCAGGGCGGCATGCTGAAGGCCAATCAGCAGGTGGAAGAGGCGCTTGGCCCGATCCTCCAGGGCATCATGCAGGAGCGTCAGGCGACTGTGTTGCTCGACCGCGGCGCAGTGTTGCTGGCTCCCAACGCCATCGATGTGACCGGCGTTGTGGTGCAGCGCCTCGACATGAAGATGCCGTCGGTGAAGGTTGATCTGACGCCTCTGCCGCCGGGTCTGGCCCAGGCAGCTGCCCGCCAGCAAGCGCAGCAGTAATACGGCCGTGGCCGATCCGCGCTTTTACGATAACCGCGGGCCGTTCACACTGGCAGAAGTTTGCGCCAAGCTTGGCGTGACTGTACCGGACGGTTCCGATAGCGAGGCCCGCATTTTCGATGTGGCCTCGCTTTCTGGCGCGGTTCGCGAACATCTGACATTCTTCACCGGCGACAAGAACAACGCCGAGTTCGATCAAACGGCTGCCGGTTTCTGTCTGGTCTCTGCCAAAGCCAACCCGAAAGGGCCCGAGCACAGCGTGCTCATCCCGGTTCCTTCGGTGCAGCATGCCTTCATTGCGGTCGTGGAGATGTTCTATCCCGATTGCCACCGTTTTGCCGGTCCCTTCAACGCCGGTGTCGATCCCGCAGCCTTTATCGGTGAAAACGTCCGGCTTGGCGCTGGCGTGGTGGTGGGGCCGGGTGCCGAAATCGGTGACGGTACGGATATCGGCCCCAACACGGTGATCGGCCGCGGTGTCGCGATCGGGCGCAATTGCATTATCGCCGGCAATACCGTGATTGCTTGCGCTTTCATCGGGGATGGCGTTTCGATCCTCGCTGGTGCCCAGATTGGCATGCCGGGCTATGGTTTTGCTTCCAGCGCGGCAGGACATGCGAAAATTCCCCAGCTTGGCCGGGTTATCATCCAGGACAAGGTGGAGATCGGCGCTTGCACCACCATCGACCGTGGCGCTTTGGGCGATACGGTGGTGGGCGAGGGCACCAAGATTGATAACCTGGTGCAGATTGGGCACAACACCCATATCGGCCGCCACTGCATCATCGTCAGCCAGGTTGGTATTTCTGGCTCGACGGAGATTGGTGATTTTGTTGTTCTTGCCGGTCAGGTCGGTGTCTCCGATCACGTCAAGATCGGGAGTGGCGCGCGGCTTGGCGGCAAAAGCGGCATCTTCATGGGCCAGCAGCTTGAAGGCGGCAAGGACTATGGCGGCATCCCGGCCAAGCCGGTGCGGGAATGGTTGAGAGAGATTAGCGCGGTCGGCGCGTTGGTAAAAAAGCCGAAGCGAGGCGGTTGATGGCAGAAGAAGAAAAAAAACTGGTGCTCGATACGGAAGCGATCCTGAAGCTTCTGCCGCATCGTGAACCGATGCTGATGGTCGAGAAACTGACTGATATCGTGCCGCATGAAAGTGCCACCGGCATCAAGGCCGTGAGCTTCAACGAGCCGCATTTTGCCGGGCATTTCCCTGGTCATCCGGTGATGCCGGGCGTGTTGATCGTCGAAGGCTTGGCGCAGACCGCTGGCTGTCTTGTCATGCATTCCCTCGGCATCGAGGCCGAGAACCGTGCGGTCTATTTCATGACCATCGAGAAGGCGCGGTTCCGCCGTCTGGTGCGTCCTGGCGATCTCTTGGAGATGAAGGTCAAGGCCGTGCGGCGTCGTGGCCCGGTCTGGCGTTTTTCTGGCGAAGCTTTTGTCGACGGCGCATTATGCGCGGAAGCCGAATTCTCGGCCATGATCCAGGATAGCGGCAATGGCGGTTCATCCGACGGCAATCGTTGAAGACGGTGCGGTTCTAGGGGCCGGCGTTGAAATCGGCCCCTACTGCCTGGTCGGCAAGGATGTGCGCCTCGGCGATGGCGTGCGCCTCATGTCCCATGTGGTGATCGGCGGCATCACCGAAATCGGTGCCCGCACGCTCGTCCATCCCCATGCCGTACTGGGCGGCGAATCCCAGATCCGCGGCAATGACGCGGAAGGCACAAGGCTGTCGCTGGGTGAGGATTGCGTCGTGCGCGAGCATGTCACCTTCAGCCTGGGTTCCCGCAAGAGCCACGCCATCACCAAGATCGGCGCCCGTGGCTTCTTCATGGCCTACAGCCATATCGGTCATGACTGTGTGGTGGGCGACGACTGCACCTTCGCCAATGGGGCCCAGCTTGGCGGTCATGTCACCCTAGGTGACGGCGTGGTGCTGGGCGGGCTTTGCACCGTGCAGCAGTTCGGCCGCATCGGCCGCGGCGCCATGCTGGGCGGCATGGCCGGCGCCAATCTCGATGTCATTCCCTTCGGCATCGCCTTCGGTTCCCATGCCATGCATGCCGGTCTGAACATCGTGGGCTTGAAGCGCCGGGGTGTGTCGCGTCCGGCCATCCATGCGCTGCGCCACACCTATAAGGCCGTACTGGGGAGCGAAGAGGGCACCCTGGCCGAACGCGTGGCTTTCGCCCGGCGGGAATGGGGCTCGTTCCCCGAAGTGGCTGAGGTGCTCGACTTCATCGAAGCGCCCGCCAAGCGCAAGATCGCCCCCGCCCGCCGTCACGGCGCGGATTCGGACGCCGAGGGATGAGCGCCCTCGGCCTGATCGCCAGCGGCGGCGATCTTCCCAAAGCTATTGCCGAAAGCGCCCGGGATTCCGGCCGCGAGGTTTTCGTCATCGCGCTCACCGGCTCGGCCGAAGACTGGGTCAAGGGCTACCCCCACGAGTGGTGCGGGCTGGGTGAGGTCGGCAAGTTGATCAAGGCGCTGAAAGGCGCAGGCGTGGTCGATATCGTCATGGCCGGGAAGATCGGCCGTCCCAAATTCTCCGACGTCAAACTCGACTGGAAAGGCGTCCTGGTCGCCCCCGGCATCATCGCGGCCGCCCGCAAGGGAGACGACGCCATGCTGCGCGCCGTGGTCGATACCTTGGAACGCGAGGGCTTTACCGCCATCGGGGCCCAGGACGCGGCGCCGGGTCTCTTGGTGCGCGAAGGCGCCCTTGGGCAGTTGAAGCCCGATGCCGAAGACGAGGCCGACATCGCGGCCGCCTTTAAGATCGTCCGCACCTTGGGCGAACTCGATGTGGGGCAGGCGGCTGTGGTCTCGGAAGGTCTGCCGCTCGCGGTGGAAGCCGCCGAAGGCACCGACGCCATGATCGCCCGCATCGGCACGCTGCCGAAGCACTTCCGCGGGCAGGAAGGCAAACGCCGCGGCGTGCTGGTGAAGGCGCCCAAACCGATCCAGGACCGCAAGACCGATCTGCCGGTGATCGGCGTGCAGACCGTGCGCAATGCCGCCGCTGTGGGCCTCGCAGGGATCGCCTTGGAAGTTGGTGGGGCGCTCATTCTCGGTCAGAAGAATGTGGCTGAAGAAGCTGACAAGCTTGGCCTTTTTGTCATCGGTGTGAAGCCGTGAAAACCTTGATGCTGGTCTGCGGCGAGCCTTCGGGTGACGCCCTTGGCGGTCAGTTGATGGCAGCGCTGAAGGATCTCGCAGGCAGCCGCATCAAGATCGTTGGTGTCGGCGGCGAAGCCATGAAGGCGCAAGGTTTGCAGCCGCTGTTCGGCTTGGAGGCGACCTCCGTCACTGGCCTGCAAGAGGTGATCTCGCATATTCCGGAGATCTTGCGCCGGGTGAAGCGCGCTGCCGATTACGCCATCGAAACGAAGCCCGATGCGGTGGTGCTTATCGACTCACCGGACTTCACACATCGGATTGCGCAGCGGATCAAACGGTTGGCACCCGATCTTAAGACGATAAATTACGTCGCTCCGCAGGTCTGGGCGACGCGGGCTTATCGCGCCAGGAAGATGGCGAAATACTTCGATCTGGTGTTGGCACTGTTACCATTTGAGCCGCCCTTCTTTGCTGGCTATGGGCTGAAGGCGGTCTTTGTCGGTCACCCGGCTTTGGAGCGCGGCGCCAAGATGGTTGGCGGCGATGCTTTCCGCGCCCGCCATGGCATCCCGGCCGACGCGCCCTTGCTCGCGGTTTTGCCGGGCTCCCGCAACAACGAGGTGAAGGCTCTGCTGCCGGTCTTCGCCGAAACCGTCCGCTTGCTTGCCGCCCACATTCCCGGTCTGCATACCATTCTGCCGACCGTGCCCCATGTCGCGGCGCGGGTCCGTGAAGGTACGGCTATCTGGCCCGCCCCCCTTACGCTGGTCGAGGGTGAGGCAGAAAAATTCGCCGCCTTTGATGCCGCCGATGCGGCGCTCGCGGCTTCCGGCACCGTGACCACCGAGCTGGCGCTGGCCAAGACTCCGATGGTGGTGGCCTACATCCTCGGCGCGCTGACCGCTCTGATTTACCGCCCGCTGATCCGGGTGAAATACTACACCCTGGTCAATCTGATCCTGGACCGCCTCGCGGTCCCCGAACTGATGCAGGAGAACTGCCAGCCACGTCTTCTGGCCGACGCCGTGGCGCCGCTGCTCACCGATCCCGCCGCTTCCGCCGCCCAGCTCGCCGATCTGGAGAAAGCCCTGGCGCTCATGGGAGCAGGGGCCGAAAATCCCTCCCGCCGCGCCGCCCAGGCGATTTTGGAATTTTTGGGCGAGCAGCCCTGATTGTGACAATCGAACCGTTGACGCCGCCGCCGCGCAACAATAGTTTCTCGCCCGCTATGACGAACACCGTGCTCAAGCGCAAGACGACGACGACGAAGCCCTCCGGGGCTTTGGTTGCCGCGCGCTGACGCCGATCCGCCAACGCACGAACCGAAGCCCCGCCGCAAGGTCCGGGGCTTTTTTGTTACCCGCACCGAAGGCCTAAAGAGAGAAACGCCATGAAAGCCAATCCCACAGTCGCCATTGTCGGTGCGACCGGTGCCGTCGGTGCCGAGTTCATCGGCTGCCTTGAGAACCGCAATTTTCCCGTCGGCAAGCTGAAGGCGCTGGCCAGCGCCCGCTCCGCCGGCAAGACGGTGCAGTTCAAAGGCCAGCCGGTGGTGATCGAAGAGCTGACCGAGACCGCTTTTGAAGGCGTCGACATCGCGCTGTTCTCGGCGGGCGGCTCCATCTCCAAGAAATTCGCGCCCATCGCCGTCAAGGCGGGCGCCGTGGTGGTCGACAACTCCTCGGCCTTTCGCATGCTGGCGGACGTGCCGCTGGTGATCCCGGAAATCAATGCCAGCCGCATCAAGGAGCACAAAGGCATCATCGCCAACCCGAACTGCGCCACCATCACCGCCCTGGTGCCGCTGTGGCCGATCCACAAGGCCAACCGCATCAAGCGGCTGATCATCTCGACCTATCAGGCCGCGTCCGGCGCGGGTGCGGCGGCGATGGCCGAGCTTTCCGACTCCACTAAGGCCCATCTCGAAGGCAAGCCTTATCACCAGAAGGTGCTGCCGCATCCTTATGCCTTCAATCTTTTCAGCCACAACACCGCGATCGATCCGGAGACCGGCTACAACGACGAAGAGACCAAGGTGATCAAGGAAACCAAGAAGATCTTCGAAGACCAGCAAATCGCGGTCTCCGCCACCTGCATCCGCGTACCGGTGCTGCGCGCCCATTCGGAATCGATCACCTTCGAATGCGAAAAGCCGGTCACGGAAGACGAGGTGCGCGAACTCCTGAAAGACGCGCCGGGCGTGAAGCTGGTCGATGACCGTACCAAGAACTACTTCCCGATGCCGATCGATGCTTCGGGACAGGGCGATGTCCTGGTCGGCCGCATCCGCAAGGACCTCTCGGACCCCAGCGGCCATTCCATTTCGATCTTCGTTGCTGCCGACCAGCTGCTGAAGGGCGCTGCTCTCAACGCCGTCCAGATCGCCGAGCTGCTGTAAGTTGTTTAGCCTCCCCTCACCGCAGGGGAGGCTAAAGGTTCACCTCACCGCGAGGCGAAATACCAAAGACGCCCGGTGCGAAAACCATTCGGGTCTTCGCGATACCCTTTGGCGTACATGCAGCGGAAGAAGCCGCGCATAGAGTGTCCGGTTTGGATCGCGGTTCTGGCATAATAGCCCGTTCGCCTGGCGTATTGGGCGGTCGAAGACGCCCGTTCGCAGATCACTTGGTCGTGGCGGAACTCCGCATAGGTGGTACCGCGTTTCGCAAAATAATAGCTGCTGGCTGCCGCCGCCGCACCGGTCAAAAGCACGGCCATTGCCATGCAGGTTACAGGGGCTGAACGCACTGGACGTTTCTTCCGTTATTTATCAACGATATTGAGCGGCTGACCTTCGCTCTTGGAAAATCGCCATACCGGTCCAGTCTCAAAGCCGTCACGATCTTCGTGATAGCCGTGCGCGCTCATGCACTGCAGAAAGCCGGTTTTGCTGTGTACGATAACGAGTTTCTTCATCGGTTCAGGCGGACGCATCGCCATCTGCTCGCGGTATTCGGTGCGGGTTGAGGCGCGTTCGCAGGCGATTTGGTCGTGACGGAATTCGTCTCGGCTCGCCCCCAGCTTTGAAAAGGCTAGCGGGTAGGCGGCGGCACTGAAGGCCAAGAAGGCTGTGGCTGCAGTCGCGAGAAACACGGAAATGCGCACGAGAACCTCCGTAAAACAACAATCTTAAGATGTATCTTACACCATATTCATGTTTTTGCAGGCAGTATCCCTGTGGCGGAGGGACGCGCGACAGCTGCAAAAATCGTCGATCCCCGCACAGAGAGAGCTTGCAATGGGCCTACGCGCCTCTGCTAACCACTTCATGTAAAATACCATTCAGCTTCGGTTCAGGTTTTCACGCGTAATTTTCCACGGCAATTGGTCCGGTTGGCGGGCATGAAGCGATTCCTCCTTTGCGTGATCGCGCTGGCGAGCGGGACGGCTTCGGCAGAGGCCGCGCCGTTTTGTGCCTCGCCTGGAGAGTTGAAACTGCTGAAGGCCGCGGTGCTGGAGCAAGCTTTGACCGCTGCCGCGCAGAGCTGCCGTCTCGATGCCGAATTCAACCGCTTCGTCGCCACTTATCATCAAGGCATGGTGGAAAGCGACCGGGCCTTGAAGGTCTTCTTCGCGCATCACCAAACCGGTGAGGACTATCAAGGCTACAAGGCCCGCATCGCCGCCACGCTGGCGCAAAAGAGCCTGCATGATCCGGCTTTTTGTGCTGAGGCGCAGCGCGTTTTCGCCATCGCTCTGAAGCGCGAGAAAGCCGCGCCGCCGCATCTGATCGCCACCGGCTATGAGCAATGCAGATTGCCGGCGCAGACTCAGACGGCGGCGATGTCCTTGAGCCCGGCAGGCCGCGCCTCGCCGCCGGCCCCGGTCTTGCCGCCGGAAGCCGAAAAGGCCTTGGCTTTGGCCCCGCATGGCGCACAAGCGCGCGCGATGCCGCCTGTACCAGCCTTGCGACCGGCCCCGGCGATGAAAATGGCCGTGCAAAAGCCTGCCGCCACAGCGAAACCGCTTACGCCAGGTTCGTTCCACTGGGCCGAACTGCCGCAAGAGCACGTCGTCAGCACGCCGGCACGCCATATCACGAACGCTGCCCTGCCGCGCGCCATGGAAGAGGGCGCATCTTCCAGCGATCCCATCCCCAATGCCTATAAGCGGGGTGCTTATTGGGTGGTGCGAGATGGTTCGTCTACGGATGATCGTTCTTACCCGCCATCGCCTTACATGTTCCAAGGCCCGGATGGTCATTGGATCGTCGTCACCGGTTCTGATGGGCCGCAGGAGTGACGGGCGTACCGGGGCTTCATCTTCTCCTTAAGTGAAGGTAAAGCGCCCCGCGCAACGGCCTCGAATCTTGGCGCGCCGCGTTCTACTACTGGATCATGCCGTTGCCCGATTTCACGCTGCCTGACCTGCCCATCGCGGAATGCCTGCCGCGCCTTGTCGCCGTGCTGGGCGAACAACCCAATGCCGTGCTGGTGGCACCGCCGGGCGCGGGCAAGACGACATCGGTGCCGCTGGCCCTGTTGAACGCCGCGCCGATGAAGCTGGGCCGTATCCTGATGCTGGAACCGCGCCGGCTGGCGGCGCGCGCGGCGGCCAGCCGCATGGCAAGTTTGATCGGTGAGAAGGTGGGCCAGACGGTCGGTTTCCGCACCCGCCTCGAAAGCGCTGTGTCCGCTGCCACCCGCATCGAGGTGGTGACGACCGGTCTCTTGGTTCGCCGCTTGCTCGGCGACCCGGGATTGGAAGGCGTTTCCGCCGTCATCCTCGATGAAATCCATGAACGCTCGCTGGAAGCCGATCTGGCGCTGGCGCTCAGCCTCGATGCGCAAGCGATGCTGAGACCGGATTTGCGGCTCCTCGCCATGTCGGCCACGCTCGATGGTGCGCGCCTCTCTGCCATCATGTCTGCTCCCATTGTGGAAAGCGCCGGGCGCATGCATCCGGTCGAGGTCCGTTATGCCGCGCGTGATCTGCCGCAGTTGCGTGATCTTTCCGGCGTGATGGCCCGAGCCATTCGTGGCGCGCTTGCCGAAGCCTCGGGCGATATCCTCGCTTTCCTGCCGGGTATGGCGGAAATCCGCCGTACCGAATCCGCACTGGAAGGCATTGAAGCCGCGGTGTTACCGCTGCATGGCGATCTGCCGCCCGCCTCGCAGGATCTGGTGCTGAAGCCTGCGGAAGGCCGTCGTGTGGTACTGGCCACGGCCATTGCCGAAACTTCGCTCACCGTGCCCGGCGTGCGCATTGTCATTGATGGCGGCTTTCGCCGGGCTCCGCGTTTTGATCCGGCGAGCGGCCTCACACGTCTTGTCACCGAACGCGTCAGCCGCGCGGTGGCCGATCAGCGCAGCGGCCGCGCCGGGCGTGAGGCGCCTGGCATCGCCATCCGGCTGTGGACCGAAGCGGCCCAGCGCGGCCTTCGCCTCTATGATCGCCCCGAAATTTTGGAGGCCGAGCTTTCCGGTCTGGTGCTCGATTGCGCCGGCTGGGGCACGCCGCCCGGCGAACTTTCCTTTCTCGATGCGCCGCCGGATGGTGCCATCGCCACCGCCCGCACATTGCTCATAGAGCTCGGCGCCTTGGACGAGACGGGTGCCATCACGCCTCTCGGCAAGCGGATGAACATGCTTGGCGCCCATCCGCGCCTTTCCGCCATGATGCTGGCGGCCGGCGAGCCTGCTCAGCAAGCCCGCGCTTGCGATATCGCGGCACTGCTCGAAGCCCGTGATCCGTTGCGTGGCGGGCCCGAGGCTCCTGCCGACATCATGGTGCGTCTGGAAGCGATCGAAGGGGACGACGCCGCGCGGGATGCCGACCGCAATGCCATCCGCAGCATCCGCCAGGCCGCCAGGCAATATCGCTCCCGGCTCGGCATCGGAGCCACGCTGCAAGCAGGCGGCAATCCGGCGCCTCTCATTGCAGCGGCGTTTCCCGACCGGCTGGCGCAGCGCCGCAGCGAGCTGGGCAGTTTCCGCCTCTCGGGCGGGGGCGGTGCGCGGCTTGCCGTGACCGATCCGCTCGCCAGGGAAGGGCTTCTCGCAGTGGCGGCGCTGGAGATGAAAACCTCACCGCGTATCACTATGGCGGCCCCGCTGGATCTTGCGGAGCTGCCTGCCGCCATCGCCGCGCGGATCAAGGAGTGTGTGGAAACCAGTCTTGATCCGGCCACCGGCAGCGTTCAGGCGCGGCGCCGCAAGAGCCTTGGTGCGCTGGTGCTGGAAGAACGCGCCGCCCCGCCCGATGCGGCAGAGGCCGCGACGGCTTTGCTGGAGGCCATCCGCGCCAATCCCGCTCATATTCCGTGGACAGATGATACGCGCAATCTTCAAGCGCGCCTCAAGCTGATGCATGGGCTTGAGCCGGAGATTTGGCCGGCCTCGGATGACGCCAGCTTGATCGTCATGCTTGAAGATTGGCTTCTGCCGCATCTGCATGGCTTCACGCGTCTTTCCGATCTCGCGGGGCTTGATCTCGGCGCTATTCTGCAAGACCGCTTGGAGTGGTCGCTGAAGAACCGGCTCGATAAGGAATTGCCGGCCCATCTGACGCTGCCGCATGGCCGCGCTGCCGTCGATTACACCGAACCGGTCCCCATCGCCGCCGCCCGCGCTCAGCATTTCTATGGGCTGGCCGAAACACCCAAGCTCGCAGGCGGGCGCGTGCCTCTGCGCCTCGCGCTGCTTTCACCGGCCGGACGGCCGATTGCACTGACCGCTGATATCGCGGGTTTCTGGAAAGGCGCCTGGGCCGATGCCCGCCGCGACATGCGCGGGCGTTATCCCAAACACAATTGGCCTGAGAATCCGCTGCTGCCCGGAGCGCCGCCGCGATGAGTGGGGCAAAACGAAAACGCCCCGCTGTTTCCAGCAGGGCGTTCCCCATTCGCTTTTTTACGCTTACCGCTTATCGATCGGTGTGTAATCGCGTGGCACGGCGCCGGTATAAAGCTGGCGCGGGCGGCCGATCTTCTGATGCGGATCTTCCAGCATTTCCTTCCACTGGCCGATCCAGCCGACGGTGCGGGCCAGAGCAAAGAGCGCCGTGAACATCGACACCGGGAAGCCCAGCGCGCGCAAGGTGATGCCGGAATAGAAGTCGATGTTGGGGTAGAGCTTCTTCTCGACGAAATATTCGTCCTGCAGTGCGATGCGTTCCAGCTCCATGGCGACATGCAGCAAGGGATCGTCATGCTGGCCAAGCTCATCGAGCACGGCATGGCACTGGATCTGCATCGCCTTGGCGCGGGGATCGTAATTCTTATAGACGCGGTGGCCGAAGCCCATCAGGCGGAAAGGATCGTTCTTGTCCTTGGCGCGGCGGATGAATTCGGGAATGCGGTCGACTGTGCCGATGGTTTCCAGCATCTTCAGCGCCGCTTCATTGGCGCCGCCATGGGCCGGGCCCCAGAGGCAGGCGATACCGGCCGCGATGCAGGCAAAGGGATTGGCGCCCGAGGAACCGGCCAGACGCACCGTCGAAGTGGAGGCGTTCTGCTCGTGATCGGCGTGCAGAATGAAGATGGTGTCCAGCGCCTTGGCCAGCACCGGATTCACTTCATACTCTTCCGTCGGATAAGAAAAGCACATCCTGAGGAAGTTCTCAGTATAGCCGAGCTTGTTCAGCGGATAAACGAAAGGATGGCCGGTGGAATAGCGATAGGCCATCGCCGCAATGGTCGGGATCTTGGCGACCAGGCGGACGCAAGCAAGCTCACGCTGGCGCGGATCATTGACGTTCAAGGAGTCGTGATAGAAGGCCGAGAGCGCGCCGACGACCCCGCACATCACCGCCATCGGGTGGGCGTCACGGCGGAAGCCGCGATAGAAGGCAGCCAGTTGTTCATGCACCATCGTGTGATGGGTGATGGTGTGGTTGAACTTGCCCATCTGGTCTTTGTTCGGCAGTTCGCCGTAGAGCAAGAGATAGCAGACTTCGAGGAAGCTCGACTTGGCCGCCAGCTGGTCGATGGGATAGCCGCGATAGAGCAGAATGCCGGCATCGCCATCGATATAGGTGATGTCGCTTTCGCAAGACGCCGTCGAGGTGAAGCCCGGATCGTAGGTGAACACGCCGGTGTCGCCATACAAACGTCGGATGTCGATCACCTCAGGGCCTTGGCTGCCGCCGAACACCGGCAGCTCATAGGTCTTGCCCTTGTAGTCGAGGGTCGCTTTTCCGGCGGGCACCGCCTTACTGTCTCTCATCGTGTTCTCCCGTTAAACGATCTGTCGCCCTTTCCCGCAATGCAGCAATTTTCCATAAGGGCTGTCAATCGCTGGAACCGCTCTAAAGCGCGTGCGCAGCGAGCCTTGTCAAGGATTCGTCGCGGCCAAGCACTTCGAGCATCGCAAAGATCGGTGGCGAGGTGGTGTGGCCGGTGAGGGCAGCCCGCAGCGGCTGGGCCACTTGCCCAAGTTTCAGGCCATTTTCCTCGGCGAAGGCGCGGGCCTTTTCTTCCAGCGCATGCCCTGTCCACTCAGTTGTGGCCAGCGCTGTCAGGAACGCCCCCAGGGTTTTCCTGGCGTCCTCGTTCAGCAATTTCGCAGCGGCTTCGTCGAGGGTTCTGACGCCGTCCGTGAACAGAAATTCCGCAGCTGCGGTCAGTTCCACCAGGGTTTTGGCGCGCTCTTTCAGCGAAGGCATGGCTTTCACCAGGCGCTCGCGGGCTTTGGCATCGAGCGTCCGTGGCGGTATCTCGCGGGACAATCGCGCGGCCACTTCATCCGCCAGCGCCGTATCGGCCATCTCGCGCATGTAATGGGCGTTCAGATTGTCCAGCTTCTTGAAATCGAGGCGGGCAGGGCTTTTGCCGATGCTTTCCAGGTTGAACCATTCGATGGCTTGGCTTGTCGGAATGATCTCGTCATTGCCGTGGCTCCAGCCCAGACGCAGCAGATAGTTGCGCATGGTCTCGGGCAAATAGCCCATGTCGCGATATTCACCGACTGCCTGCGCGCCATGGCGCTTGGAGAGCTTGGCGCCATCCGGGCCATGGATCAGCGGCACATGGCCATAAGTCACGTCCGGCCAGCCCAGCGCCTTGATCAGCTGCATCTGGCGGGCGGCGTTGTTGAGATGATCATCGCCGCGGATGATATGGGTCACGCCCATATCGTAATCATCCACCACCACGGCCAGCATGTAGGTCGGCGTGCCGTCCGAGCGCAGCAGGATCATGTCGTCGAGCTGCTCATTGGCAAAGCGCACATCGCCTTGGACGATGTCGTGGATGATGGTTTCACCAGTGTCTTGTGCTTTCAGACGGATAACAAAAGGCGCCCCTTCCGGCGCTTCCTTGGGAGCGCGATCGCGCCAGCGCCCGTCATAGCGGATGGGCTTGCCGGCGGCACGTTGGGCGGCGCGCATCTCTTCCAGCTCGGCCGGGGTGGCATAGCAGCGATAGGCTTTGCCTTCGGCGAGAAGCTGTTCGGCCACGTCGCGGTGGCGCTGCGCCCGGGTGAACTGATAGGTGATCTCACCGTCCCAATCGAGTTCCAGCCACTTCATGCCGTCGAGGATGGCGGCCACGGCTTCCGGGGTGGAGCGTTCGCGGTCGGTATCTTCGATGCGCAGCAGGAACTTGCCGCCGGTATGGCGGGCATAGAGCCAGTTGAAAAGGGCGGTCCGGGCGCCGCCGATATGCAGCATTCCGGTGGGCGAGGGCGCAAAGCGCAGGACGGGTTTGCCAGTGTTAGTTTTGCTGAGGTCTGTCATGATGGGGATCGGGGGCTAATCGCGAAAGCGGCTTTAAGTGATTGCGCGGCCAAGTGCAATTTCGCATTGGGGCGGCAGGGAAATCGGTGCCGCATTGTGCTCTTTTGTGCCCTTAATGGCGCGCAAAATCCGCCAGGAGGCGCTTTCCGACCGCATCCGCTGGCCGTTATGGCTGCCTTTTGCCCTGGCAACGGGGATTGGGGTCTATTTTACCCGGCTGGAGGAGCCGCCACTCTGGCAGGCCTGGGCGGTGCTCGGCCTTGCCCTTGGGGCGGGCATGGGGGCTGGTTTCAGCCGTAGCGCGTTTCTCCGCATCGCTCTGGCACTGCTGGCGGCACTGGCGCTGGGATTTGGCATCGCCAAACTGCGTAGCGAGAGCGTCCGCGCGCCGGTTCTGCGCGAGCGCCTCGGCCCCATTTATCTCTCTGCGCGCGTGGTGGGATCGGAGCCGCGTGGCAATGGTAGCCGCTTACGGCTGGAGCCGCTCCCTATCGACCGGCTGGGGGCGGCGACACCCAAACGGCTGCGGTTAACGGTGCGGGCGCATAGTGCGGTGCCTCAGCCGGGGGAATGGGTTGAGGTGCTCGCCATTCTGATGCCGCCGCCGGAGCCTTCTATACCTGGCGATTACGATTTCGGGCGCTGGGCTTATTACCAGCAGATCGGCGCGGTCGGGTATCTTTATGGCATCCCGCATCGTATCGAGCCGCCGCGCCCGCCAACCCTGTTCGAACAGATATCAGCGCGTCTGGAAGATTTGCGTGGCGCCATGACGGCGCGGGTGCGCAGTATCATTCCGGGGCCTGACGGGGTGATTTCTGCGGCGTTGATCACGGGCCAGCGTGTCGATATCGAACCTTCTGACCAGACCGCCTTTCGCGATTCCGGCCTCATGCATGTGCTGTCGATTTCCGGTCTGCATCTGGCGCTGGCAGGCGGCTTCTTTTTCTGGACCATCCGCGCCTTTTTCGCGCTCTTTCCCTCCATCGTGCTGCGCCATCCCATCAAGAAATGGGCGGCGGCGGGCGCCCTCTTAGGCTCGACCTTCTATTTGCTCATCAGCGGCTGTGAAGCTCCGGCGGTTCGTTCCTGGATCATGCTGACGATCATGTTCGCAGCGGTGCTGGTGGATCGCCCGGCTTTGTCGATGCGCTCTGTCGCTTTGGCGGCGGCGATCATTCTTCTCTTCACGCCGGAGAATGTGCTTGATCCCGGGTGTCAGATGTCCTTTGCGGCGGTGATCGGGCTCATTGCCTTGGCCGAATGGACGGCTGCTCACCGAGGCGAAGAAGAAAACAAAAGCTGGTTGCGCAAGGCTTGGCTTTATGTGCTCGGGATTTGTGCCACCAGTATCATTGCCGGCCTCGCCACCGCGCCGATTTCCATCTTCCATTTCGATCGGGCTTCGCCCTTCGGCATTCTTGCCAATCTGGCTGCCTTGCCCGTGGTAGGGGCGGTGATCATGCCGGCGGCAACCGCGGCCATGGTGCTGATGCCCTTTGGCCTCGACAAATGGGCATTGATCATTATGGGCAAAGGCGTGGCGGTGATGATGGCCATTGCCCATCGGGTGGCCGATCTGCCTGGCGCTGGCACTGTGGTGCCGGCTTGGCCAGGCTGGTGTGTCGCGGCTGTGATGTTCGGCGGGCTTTGGATCGCGTTATGGCGGCGAGGATGGCGGTGGTTTGGTTTGGCACCCATCGCGCTCGGCATCGGCTTTGCGCTGATCGCGCCGCCGCCGGATCTGCTCATCGCCCGGGATGGACGTACGGTAGCGGTACGTCTCGGCGATGGCCGCTTGGCGTTTATAGGACAAGCGAAGGATCGCTATGCGGCAGAAAACTGGTTGCGCCGGGTCGGTGATGAACGCAGCCCGAGTGAAGCCATTGGCGGACCCGGTATGCACTGCGACGGCCAGGGCTGTGTGGCGCGGGTCAAAGGACTGCTTATCGCGGTGGACACGCGGGCGGAAGCCTTGAACGAAGATTGCGTTCGCGCCGATATCGTGGTGAGCACCACGCCCGCTCACGCCTTCTGCAAAGGACCAGAGCTCGTCATCGATTCTGACGATCTGACGGCCAACGGCGCTTATGCCGTGCGGTTCAGCCAGCCGGTATTAATCGAGAATATGGCACAGCTTCGCGGTCAGCGTCCTTGGAGCAAAGCTCAGTAACGCCGGATCAGGCCTACCAGCTTGCCTTGGACCCGGACGCGGTCCGCACCGTAAAGCCGGGTCTCGTAGGCCGGGTTGGCTGCTTCCAAAGCGATGGAATCACCGCGGCGGCGCAACCGCTTCAGCGTGGCTTCGTTGTTATCCACCAAGGCCACGACGATCTCGCCGGAATTGGCGACATCGGCTTCCTGGATGATCACCGTATCGCCATCGAGGATACCGGCATTGATCATGGAATCACCGGTCACTTCCAAGGCGTAGTAGTCGCCACGACCGACCATGCCGCTCGGCACCGGCACATCGGCGATCTTGTTCTGCAAGGCTTCGATCGGCGTACCAGCGGCAATGCGGCCGACCAGCGGCACATTCACCGAGCCTTCGCCGTCGCCCATGGGTTTTCGCGGAGCTCCGGCGCCACGGGCGTCGAGATTGGTCACCGCGCTGCGGCCATGCCGGCTCGGGCTCATGCGCTGGGCTTGGCTGCGCGTGGTCGCCGGACGCAAGGTCTCAGCCATGTTGTCGGGCAGTTTGACGATTTCGAGGGCGCGGGCCCGCTTTTCCATCCGGCGCAGAAAGCCGCGTTCTTCCAAGGCCGTGATCAGGCGGTGAATGCCTGATTTGGACTTGAGATCGAGAGCATCTTTCATCTCATCAAAGGAGGGTGGCACGCCGCTTTCGCGTACCCGCTCATGGATGAACATCAAAAGCTCGTATTGCTTGCGGGTGAGCATCCCCAGCCCTCCGTTGCGCCGCCGGCGTTCTGCCGATTGCCGTTTTTTGCCCGGCGAACAAAGCCGAAACACGGAGAATCGTTCTACTTTAGTTCCCGCGAGGCGTCAACAAGCCTGCCGTCTGCCGAGTCAATGCGACGCAGAATTGTGCACAGCGGGACTGGCGGAATGAGACCAAGCTACGAAGCTGACGAACAACATAGTGATGTGGTCCTGTTCCCCGAGCGGGGCGATGAGCTGTTCCACGGCCAGCCAGCGTTTGTTCTTGAAATCGACGCGCGAGATCAGCCGGGTTGGCGCCTTGGTTGCGAGCACTTCACCGAAGATTTCGTGCCAGCTGGCAACAACATGGGGGGGCAGGAAATCGGTGATGAATTTCCCCGTCATTGCGCCATAAACTTCTTCCCAGCGCATGCCGGCGCGGCGGATGAAATAGGTGATGCCGTTATGCTGCGGCCGGACTTCGACCAGCCCGATATGCGGGGTGAATTTCTTCATCGCCACCGGGTTGAGATCGGCACGGGAAGGCATGGCGCGGCCGTCGCAACACGATTTCCAATAACTACAAGCCAGGATGTTGGGTTCGCGCGCAAACGACAAGGTCGCATCGAAGGTATTTGGTGAAATGGAGCTGTCCACGCGGGCCCCCTGCTGTCGAGCGCAGGTTGCGAGCTTGGTCCCAACGTCTTTGCCGAAGCGTTAAGGTATGGTCCGCGCTTGACGAATTAATTGTGACGTTGCGCGCATCAGCTTTGGAGTATTCGAACGAAAATCATTGCAAATATGACGGTTTCAATAGAGGGCCGTTCTGCTCCAAGAGACAAAGCTGGTGAGGAGCATGGTGACGCTCTCTCGCTCTCCGAGGGGAGCAATCAGCATTTCAATGGAGAGCCAGGTTTTTTCCTTGAAATCAACTCTGGCGGTCAGCCGTACCGGTGCCTTGCTGAAACGGACGTGGTCAAAGGCTTCAATCCAGGTTTGGGCGACGGCAGGTGGCAGGAATTCGCTCAAATATTTTCCTGTCATGGCGCCATAGACATTTTCCCACTGTGAGCCTGCTCGCCGGATGTAGTAAGCGCCTTTGCGGTCCTCACGGACTTCGACGAGCCCGATATGCGAGGTGAATTGCTTCATTGCGATCGGATTGAGATCGGTCCGTGACGGCATCGGGTGTTCCCCGCAACAAGACTGCCAATAGGCATAGGCAAGCTTGTTGGGCGCCCGCGTGAAGGCGAGTGTGGAATCAAATTGATTGGGTGAGGCTGGACCGCTCACAGATACGTACTCCGCAAGATGATTGAGCTTATCAAAGCCTTTGCGGGGAAGCATCAGGCAAGGCTTATTCCTTGTCGGCCACGAAGTCCTGGTTGGACAACATCACTTTGGTGTGGTTGTCATCGACCTGGATCTCGGTGAAGAGATAGCCGCCCTTGTTGTCCGGTCCGCCGACCAGCGGCACTGAGGACAAAGTGGACTTCTCCTGCCAGGTGATGCGCGTCACCACGATCCAGTTCAAGGGCGGAATGCCTTCAAAGGAGAATTTGCCGGCCCCATCGCACATGGCTTTGTGGTCATATTTGTGCGCGTTGCGCTCATAGTTGGACGGATAACCGGCGCCTGTTTGCAGAACTTGTTCAAGCTCGGTGTTGTAGCCGACCGCCGGAATGAGTGAGACGGGCGCGCCGGCGCAAGTGACGACCCGGCCTTCGGGCAGCTTCAGGAAGGCTTGGCCGGTGACGGTGTAAGACCCGCTTTGCGTCCAGGTTTTGAAGTCATCGGCGAGAAATGGCGTCAGGATTTGCTGTGGCGCGTCACTGGCGCAACCGGCAAGACCAAGGAGAAGCACAAGAGCGGGGAGGGGGCGGGGCATGGCAAGGTCCGGAGGAAATCTCGGCAGGGAGTCTCTTCGCCTATGGTAAGCGAAATCTTAACAAAGCGCTTTCGGGGGCTTTGATTTGTAACAAGCTTTCGCAGCCTTCTTCCGGTACGGCATGCCGTAGCTGCAATTGATTGTATGTTGGACTGATGAAATAGCAGCCCAAATACGGCATGCTGCACGCCTCTTTGCCAAGAATCTCGGGAGGTTTCGATGATGCGTCGGCTTTTGGTAGCGATCCTGTTCTCAGCCTCTGCTGCCTGCGCGCAGGACTCCATGTCCAATATGTCGAACATGGGCTCCATGAAGCATCACATGGCCAATGCCAGTATGCACACCATGCCGGCGACGGTTTCAAGCGTGGACAAATCGACCGGTATTGTGGAGGTTGCCAGCGCGGGGACGACGTTGAAACTGCATTTTCCGTCCGCCGCGCTCAGCGATCTGAAGATTGGAGACAAGATCACCTTGCATCTGGGCTTCACCAAACCCTGATCTCTTACCAGCCTTCATAGCCTCCGGGGCCGTAAGGACCGCGCGGTCCCGGGCCATAATCCGGCGCAGGCGGCGGGGCCGGGCGGTAATAGACCCGCTCGCGATCATGGTCACCGTGATCCTGGCTGGCAAGAATCGCGGTCAAGGCGATCAGGCCGACACCGACGGCAATGGCCGTTCCGGTATTGTCGTGGTGGCGGCGGTCGCGGTCATAGCCGTTCTCAAAACCATTGCCATACCCATTGTCATAGCCCCGGTTGTAGCCGCGGTCGAACCCGTGGCTGTAGCCATCGTGGCGGCCATCCCGATAGGCATGTTCGAAGGGGTCGGCTTGGGCGGCTGTGCCGGCCAAAAGGCTGAGGGCGAGGGCAGCACTCAAAAAGCGTTTCATGGTGGGGGCTCCTTCCCCGGAATTTCGGGAGGAGATTGCGCCCGGCTGCCTGAACGAAAGCTGGGACAGGCGTTTAGCTGCGGTTCATCTTGGTGGCGAAATCGCGCCAGCCTGCAATTCAGACGGATTCGCTAAAATCTATCAAAAAACCGCTGCAAATTATGGCATACACTGTTCGCATTGACGGCGCTTGGCGCCAATTGGAGGGGGTATTCATGAGTGAAGAAAAGGTCGAGGTGACGGCCGAAAGCCATCACCACCACCATCCTGAAATCGAACGCATCGAAACCGTATCGAGCACCACCACACCCTGGACGGTGCGGCTGGTGTTTGGTGTGCTCGGCCTTGTGTTCATCGGTGCTGCCGTTGCTGCTTGGGAATTCCGCGCCTTGTTCGATGATCATATCGCTCAGGCGCTGCCTTACATCATTGCCGGTCTTGGCGTGATCGGTGTCGGCGCGATCGTGGAATCGATCACAACGGAAATCTGGCTGGCGCTTATTGGCGGCCTGATTGCCCTGGCCGTGACGTTCTTGATCGTCGGCCGTTCTCAAGTGTTTCCGTCGGAAGGCGCGCTTTATGTTATCGACCGCTTCACCGGTACGGTACAGTTCTGCACGCCGGATGGCTGCAAGCCGTTGAAGCAGGTATCCGAGTTGCCCAAACCCGCTCTGCCTGAATATTTGCCGCCGCCGGTTCAAGGGATGCTGCCGCCTCCGCCGGCCGTGACGGTGCCTGTTCCGCCGCCGCCCGCAGCGCAACCTGCTGCACCTTCGCCCGTTGCGCCTGTGAAGGCACCCGCGAAGAAGTAAGCCGCGACTTAAAATTAAGTGGTCATGCCACTCATATATCAGGCCACGGACAATCGTCCGTGGCCTGACTTTTATGCGCCTCTGATGACGGCTCTGACCTCAACGGCAGAGTGTCATCCTATCGCGATAATCTATAAATTCGATATTGCATGTATCTGTACATTTATTTTGAAAATCAGAAATGATGTTTGAAATTGCCCAAAAGAAATACTGGCCGGAAATATTCGAGGCAGAGATTTGTTGGAGTTGGCCGTTACACGGGTGTCTGCTTTCCTAGGTAAAAACACGTACGGCCTGATGAGAGTGACACCCGGTCCGCAAATGCAAAAATGCGATTGCTGCCGGGCTCAAGATTTTCTTGTGCTGACGCTACGTCAGGCGGACGATGTTGGGATGCTCGGGAGGATAGGAACATGCCGGTCTATCGCCTCACGCCTTTGAAAGGCACCGAATTGGCTCCGCAATGGCGGGCATCATCCATGCGCCCTCACTGTTTATGGGTACGCGCCAAGGATGAAAACGACGCGCGCCGCCAAGTGGCAATGGCAACGGCCGTGTCGGGTGGGGCCATGGAAGCGCCCGAACCGTGGAAAGATGCCGGTCTGGTTGCCTGTGAATACGACGACAGCAAGAACGTTGCGGCCGGAATCATTTATGTGCGGCGGAGCGCTTATCCGCAAAGCACAATAGATAATGGCCGGCGCCTTAGCGCGTAATCATGCTTTCAACAGCCATCGAGCGGGATGATCTCCAGGCGATCGCCGGTGCTCGCGGCCGTTGCTTGTGGTTTGCGTAAGATCAATGCGTCAGCTTCCGCCAGTACCGAAAGCATGGAGGAATCCTGCGCCAGGAAGGGCTCTGCCCAAACCTCGCCGTCCACATGGGAAAGCCGCGCGCGTAAATAAGCTTGGCGATCGTTGTTGGCGGGAAGCTCGCCCTTCAGCCGGGCTGTGGTGGTATGACAGCCGCAACGGAGCTTCTGGGAAAGGCTGCAGCTATGCTGTGCGGTCCCCAGCATGGCATCGATGGCCGGACGCAAGAACAGGATGGCGCAGACCAGAGCGGAAACCGGATTGCCGGGAAGTCCCAAGATCGGTGTGTCACCGAGCCGCCCGAACAGCAGGGGCTTGCCTGGCTTCATCGCCACCTTCCAGAAATCGAGGACGAAATCTGTATTGCCGAGAGCTTTCTGCACCAGATCGTGGTCGCCTACCGAAGCGCCGCCCAAGGTCACGATGAGTTCGGCATTGGCATCGGCGATGGTGGCGATTTCCTGTGCGGTATCC